>ENA-OQLI01000065-OQLI01000065.1-human-gut-metagenome-genome-assembly--contig:-NODE-65-length-155325-cov-21.097720_pt1 | contig 155325 bp, 140 predicted proteins | sample MGYA00242805_ERZ504812 | MGnify/ENA primary metagenome ERZ504812 (study PRJEB26092, sample SAMD00036430) | human gut metagenome | host: Homo sapiens | study: EMG produced TPA metagenomics assembly...
GATAACGAGATTCATCTGTTGCAAATTCATATAAATTTGTACACTCGTTCCTCAAAGTGTTGAAGTAACGCTCCATTGGTGCATTGTCATATGGATATCCTGTTTTGCTCATACTCTGTGTCACATGTACCGATTCACAGAATTTAATAAAGACTTTGGAGGTATATTGTGAACCCTGGTCTGTGTTATACCTAATTCGTGATAAAACGGACAACGGAAGTGAGTTTTCAAATCCAAAGGAAATAGAAAAACGCAGCATCGTTCCATGTAATAGGACAAACGTATTTTATTGCGCTCTAAGTGCTCATTATCAAAAAGGAGCTTGCGAAGTCAACCACGAATTGATACGCCGTATCCTGCCAAAGGGAAGCAGCTTTGGTGATTTAACCCAGAAAGATATTTTTCGGATGATGGATCATATCAATTCTTAATAAAAGAAAAAAGCTGAACAACCGTAGCTCATACGAAGCGTTCAGCTTTTATTACGGAGAAGATGTGCTTAAGAAACTGGAATGTTCGCCGGTAGCCGCCGAGAACATCATCTTAAGGCCTAAACTTCTCAAAACGTAACAGATAAATTTGCTAAGTGCCGCCGGAACAGAGCAATTTTATCCGATCAAAACAGGGATGGATTCTCCGAATACAAAAATTTCGAGAGGGAATTGATCTCTGGTTGTCGTACGCAAATTTATTGCTGAAAATATTATATCATATCGTAATAGAAATGAACATCCGGGAATCTTGCTTACAAACCTGGACTTTCATTTACAAACCGGGAATCTCGGTTACAAAACAGGACTTTCATTTACAAAGAGGGAGTCTTGGGTTACAAAGGGGATTCTCGGGTTACTATTTACCTTTTGATTGGAGACAACTCCTTGAAAAGTAAAAAACAAAGTTGACGATATAAAACTCTGGTTTTATAATAGGGTTATGGAAAAGGTAAAAAATTGTCGATAAAATTTCAAATATACCAATGGAGGAATGCATATGTCTAATTTTGGTTTGCCTGAATATGATCAACACAGAGAATGGATTCGTAATGCGAGAAATCGTAACATGAAGTGGGAAGAGATTGATTATGCGGGGCGTGGTAATGATGAAGGATTATCAGAATTCCTAACCCAACAGTCCTTATTGAATTTTTGGAAAGAAGTTAGTTGCAGTGAATGGAAAGAACTCGTTCGCTTACAAAAAGAGGCAGAAGAACAGACACAGGTTATAGATTATCTTAGTGGTCAGGCTATGATTATGGGTGAAGGCGAAGATAATGATGTTACAGTACCAGCAGATCCACAATCCGCATGGCAGTTATATAGAAAAAAATTGATTAAGGGTGGTTTTAAAGAAGAAATCGTTGATGAGATGGAGAGAACTACATTAAAGATTTTGAAGAGACTGAGCAGTGACACAACCGAAATGAAACCAGTTAAGGGATTGGTTATTGGTAATGTTCAGTCTGGAAAAACTGCAAATATGGCAGCTTTAATGGCTATGGCGGCTGACTGGGGATGGAATATGTTTATAGTTTTATCTGGAACCATCGAAAATCTTAGACAACAAACACAAAACCGGTTATTAAATGATTTAAATTGTCAGGGCAATCTCAATTGGAATGGTTTAGAGCATTTATCTAAAAAACCAATGCTAGGACAAAGGACACAGGATTTGCACTTTGATAAAACGTCAAAACAGAGATATTTTACAGTTTGTCTGAAAAATCCGGGAAGACTTAGGGGGCTTATACAATGGCTGCAATCTGATGGTAATAAACAAAAACAGATGAAGATACTGGTTATAGATGACGAGGCTGATCAGGCTGGTATTAACACAGCAAATGTTAATAGTTCAACGATTAGAACAATTAATAGATTGATAAGAGATTTGGTAAATGGAAAAAATGAGAAATCGCAGGAAATCAGCAATAAATATAAGGCGATGAATTATATTGGATATACAGCCACGCCATATGCAAATATATTAAATGAGGCTGGAGAAGATTCGTTATATCCTAGAAATTTTATATCAACATTAAGTGTATCAAAGGAATATTTTGGACCACAACAGATATTTGGACTTGAGGGTGGGGATTATGATTATGATGGTTTAGATATCGTGAGAATTATTGATGAGGATGATCTTCAGGCAATCAAAGAAATTCATGAAGAAGGATCACCGTATGTTCCGCTCGCGTTACAGGATGCTATATGCTGGTTTCTGTGTGGCGTAGCCTGTATGAGAATATGGGGATACGGAAAGCCGATTAGTATGCTGATACATACAAGTCAGAAAACTGATCATCATCAGAATATTGCAGAAGCGGTCAGAGATTGGATTGTGAGCAAAGATGTAGATGAGATGATTAGAAGATGTGAAAAAGTATGGAATACAGAAACCAGTCAATTTACATTTGAAAAGTTTAGAGAACAATATCCACAATACGATAGGAAGACTAACTATTAAAAGTCAAGCCTTAAAATGATATTTTTTGAATAAAGTACAGAAATGTATTTTAGATATATTTGGAACTCAGTTAGAGTTCCTTGAACCTTGAAAACTGTATGACAAAAAGAGCATCGTGATAGGTGCTCAAAAAAGGAGTATTGAATTAGAAAGATTTAAGCTGCTTTTATGTATTGCTGCTTTGTTTTTTCAAGATGATAAATCACTCGAACCAATTTCTTTACAGCGTGTGATATGGCAACATTGTAATGTTTACCTTCCGCTCGTTTTTTAGCAAGATAGGCTGCAAATGTTGGATCCCAGTGGCAGACATATTTGGTGGCATTATACAAAGCGTATCGCAGGTATCTGGAGCCACGTTTTTCCATATGTGCGTAGGCACCATCCAGTTGTCCGGATTGATATGTTGATGGCGAAAAGCCGGCATAAGCTAAGATCTTATCAGGAGAATCAAAACGATTGAAATCACCGATCTCGGCAATAATCATAGCTCCCATGCGATAGTTGATTCCAGGAATGCTAAGAATTGGAGAGTTGATTTCATCCATGATGATTTTAATCTCATTTTCGATTTCATCAATCTCTGAATCAAGTTCCTGAATAAGTTTGATGGTGTGCTTCAATTCAAGAGATTTGGCTGGCATATTTGAGCCGATAGAAGCTCTTGCAGAATCTCTGAAAGTAATAGCAGTATCTTTACCATATCGACCTTTGGAAGATTTGGAAAGAAGATTTGTAAGTCTGGTAAGGTGTGCAGTAGCTACATGTTTAGCACTGGGAAATTCAGAAAGCAATGCATAAACAGATGCCATATGAAGTGTTGGTACAAGTTTTTCTAATTCAGGGAATAAGATACAGACCAGTCTTGAAACGGAAGTTTTTAGCTTGGCACGTTCTTTTACTTTATCAAAACGATAACGAGTTAATGACTTTAACTCTTCGTTGTGGTAAGATGTGTCTGAGTAGGACTTTAAGTTCACATCAGACATGAGCATGGAAGCAATCGTGCGGGCATCTACTTTATCCGTTTTCGTCTGTCTAAGGCTTAGACTTTTTCTGTACAGATTTGTATGTAACGGATTGATAACATAGGTGGGCAGACCTTTATCAATGAGATATCCAAGGAGATTGTAACTATAGTGTCCAGTGGCTTCCAGTCCTACTTTTACTTTTGTCACATCATCCATAACGGATTCAATCTTTTGATAAAGATCATTAAAACCATCTAAGTTGTTGAAGATGGTAAATGCTTTAAACAACACTTCGCTATCAGAGTTGGTGATAAAGCAATCATGCTTATCCTTTGCAACATCAATTCCTATGTAAATCATAATAAATCTCCTTTGAAATGTATTAATGCTGTTTTAGAACCACAGGGTGCTCCTTGCGATTGTAACCTCGTTCTAAATAAACCGTCATGCGGTATCTAACTGATTAACAAATGAACAAAGAGACTGTGGTTGGAGCCTTCCTAAAACCATCAAGTGGTAGGAGAAATAAAACCAATCCACAGCATCTTATATATCATAGTCGAACCTACAGAAGAGGTAAAGAATGGACTATGACCTAATAGTTGTAAAGACCTTGGAGAGGGTCTATAAAAACTACTACTATATAATACGAGGAGAAAATATGGCAGAGGAAAATTATAGTAAAAGAATAATACGAAATTTGATGATTAATTTTGCTTTAAAAAAGTCATGTACAAATTGTGCAGGTTTCATGTATGAAGTTAAAAAACCTAAATCTTTAAGCCAAAAAATTGAAAAAGAATTAATAGGTAATTGATAAAAAAATTTATTGCTTCTTATGGATAAATTTCATAATATGTGAGAAAAAATGTCAGTATTCAGAAGCGTTTTTGAATTGACATAGAACATCAGATTTTGGGCATGCCTTAATAAAGACAAACAAGTAGTATGACAATTGAATATGTTTTGGAAAATTAATCACAAAGACCAAGTGAAATCAATGGGTTGAGACGTTTATTAAATGACTATAAAAGAATTAGATTAAGGAGAAAAAATGAGAAAAAAGATTATAGCAATGATACTAGGTTTAGTACTGATATTTGGAGAAACTATAAGTGCAAATGCTGACGGTTTATATACATCAGGAGGAAAGTCTAATAAATATTGGTCAATGAGTATTGGTAAAACTTCACATGGAGGAATATTATATAGAATAACAGGCTATGCATCACAACCTGAAATGTATAAGTTCGACAGTGTGTCATTAAAAGTCGTACATTTCTGCAATTCTAATGACAATCAAGTAAAGAGTGTAAGTGCACAGAATACATATCATATTACAGCTAGTGCGGATGCTGCATATGGTTCCTCAGCATCTAGAGGTTCTTCATGCTTGAAAGTTAAAGATGATACATATGGTCAAGGCACTAAGACAATATATTATAAATAATAGGGTAGTATAATTAAAAAGGTTTGATTTAATAATAATTGAACCTTTTTTATTATAATAAAAAAGGTGTAGCAATTCAGAATCTCCGAAAATGAGACAAAATGATGTGTTATGCTAACCCATAAGCAGATTTTCTTAATTTCAAAGGAAGTGAATGGTGTTATCCTCTCCTTTATATATGAGCATGATTAGTTGAGTAGCGAAAAAACATTAGAATTGTGCAAGTTTGTGAATATGAGATGGCGTGTTTTGAATGGTAAAAAGGTGAAAATATGAGAATTCGTTGCATTATAAAAATATTATTACTGAGTACTATTTTATCATCATGTGGCAATATTAATAATTATACTAATGATGAAATGAATTTGGTACAAAATAGCAATGTAAGTGTAGAAAAAGAGGTATCGTGTATTGCTAATATATATAAATGTGTAAAAGACGAGCAAAAAGGAAAGGAAAAGTATGGATTACTTTTGAATGAATCATTAGTATATCAAGGTGGCGTTTTTTCAATAGGCGCTAGCATGTATATAAAGAATGAAATGATTGACGATAAAGATATTTCCATTTTATGTGTATTGCTATTAGATGGAGTACCGATTCAATATTCTATAGACGGAAGTAAATCTGCAGTTATGCAATATATAATGTTACAAAATGGGGTAGAAAAAAGAATAAAGATAGATTTTATACCAGATGGATTGTCAGAAAAATCAAAAAATATAGTATTGTTGGGAATACCTTTTGCTGAAAAGGAAAAAATAACCATATATGAAAACGATATATTATATTGTGCTCAAAAAATAGTTTCATTATATGATAATAATTTAGAATGTGATGAAATTATTCAACCAACGTATAATTATATAGAAAGTATAGATGAAGTAATAAGAGATGAAATAAAAGAACAAGGATTAATATATGAGCAAGAAAAATATATCCATAATTTTATATATTCTAATGAGGTGGGAGAGTATTTTACATCAGATATTAAAGAAGGTAAAAATGAAACATTATTGTTTTGTGACGGAAAATTATTTCCTGGATTCGATAAAAAAGAGTATTTTTTAGGGCAAGGAAAAGACAAATATATTAACATGGAAGTAAATACGGAAACTTTATCAAAAGGAGAACATGTCATGTTTGTAGTAACTGTAGAATGTATAGATGATTATATCACGGCTGGCAAATCTCTTAACAGAAAGGTATACATAAATGAAGAAAAATAAAATACTAGTTGGTGTTATATCAATTATGTTTGCAGGAATAATTACATTGGGGATAATAGAATGTAACAATAGCAATACAAAGGATAACGATAAATTATTTATTGGAAATGGCAAATTTTGTCAAGCAAAAAGGTTGAATGGATTGGGTGCCATTTATGATGACGACTATATTTTTTTTGATTGTGAGAATCAAATATATGAATCGTATAATTATTCTAATAAGAAAAACGACAAAAAGCTTAATGTGAATTGCAGAAACTCAGCTTGTTCACACAACAATGATAAGTGTGAAGCATATGTTGAACTTGGTGAGTATTTTGTTTTCAATAGTAAAATATACAAATATTATAACAAAAGTAAAGTTGTATCAGGTGAAAATAGGTTGTATGGTTCTATTGTTGAGGAAGAATCAGGAAAAACGGTCTTTAAAAATTCTATTCCAACTGATATGTCATCAGAATTAGCAATTGATGATAGTGAGGCTATTTTATATGTTAGGGTATTGTCGGATGATATAATAAAAGTAGATGGTGATAGACATGCCTATTTGTTGGACAAGAATTTTAATATTATATACTGTCATTACAATATTGGCAAATTTCCATGGGGAGCTATTTTGAATGGAAATTATTACTATATCAATGATATAAATGAAATTGTAAAGGTAAATTTAACAACGTTTGAGAGTAAATCAATAGCATCAAATGGTAAGGCTTTTATGGCGGATAACGATGAGAATTTTATATATTATTCAAATGAATTTAGCGAATTATATAAGTTGTCACCGGATGATGAAAGTTCTATAAAAATAGCAGATAATGCGCTTTTCTTTTCTGTACAGAATAAATATATATATGCCAGTGGTGGAGATAATGGTAACAAAATAATATATGATAAAAACGGAAAAATTATTGCCGATTATTCAGCTTGTGTAAATATGGGAGCTGATTCTGCCTTTCAAATAAATGATAAAATATATACAATATTTAATGGTGGTGTAGCTTACATGGATCTTGATGGGAAGAATTATGGTGAGATGATGCAATGAGATATGAAATTAAAAAAATATTATCATGTAAAATACTTATGATTTCTATGATTGTGGCTTTTATTTTTTCAATGGCAATTTCATATAATGCATATGCTAATGAGAAAATAAATTTAAGAGAGTTTTCTGCATATATTGGTGATTTTTCAGAACAAAAATATGATGTGATAAAGCAAAAAGTAATGGAGTTACAAAACAAATATGAAGAAACACAAAATGCAGATGTAATGAATGAAATGTTTGTTTATCTGACATTGGATAAAGATGCTTTAAATTGTCATAATGTTGTTGAATATAGGGATAGTGTTATTTCTGATTCTGAAATTAAAATAAAAACTGAGTCTGGATATTATAAGAGAATGAACGAAACGATAAATAAATTATATGGAAAGAAGACTAATCTTGTAATTGGAGAAAGTGAGACTTTAAATGAAGTATATGATTTATTTTGCGTAACTGATATTGTAGATATTGTATTTATTATTGTAATTATTTTATTTTCTTCTTATTTGTTTTTGAATGAACATAATAACAATACATTTTATATGATTAAATCATCATATAGAGGTGGGAAGTTATCTTATCGGAATAAAATAGTGGTAACATTATTTTTTTCGATAATGGCATCAGTGGTTGAAACTTTGGGAATGACAATATGGTCAGTTTTTTGGAATAAAATAGATCAATGGAATACATCAATTCTCTTAAATAACGCTTTCTTACATTCACCTTATAGTATTACTTTATTTGAGATGATAATTGTAGTAGTAATTATGAGGGCAATTGGTTTTTTTGTATTATCTAGTGTATTTATTTTTGTTTCTTTATTTTTTAAAAGTAATATTGTGCCGATAGCGATTAATACATTTATTGGTCTGGGAGGTATAGCAATTAATTATATTTTATCAGGAAAATATTTTGCTTTATCTGGTGGCACAATCAGAGAAGCTGAAAATTATGATATTCTTAGAAAGTATACACCGTTTCCATTGATTAGTGAAAGTGTCAATTATTTTAAGGAATATGAACCTATTAATTTAATGGGAGTTCCAATTCAGTTATTAAGTTATTCTTTAATAATTAATCTGGTTTTTGCAATTATAGTGATAGCGCTGGGTTACTATTTTTATAACACGAATTTTAGGGAAAGTTGAGTTCAAAAATATCATGCTAGAGTTAATTGATATAAAAAAAAGATATGGCAGTAAAGAAGTATTGCATGGAATCAGCATCAAATTTGAAAATGGTATTTATGGATTGATTGGACCAAATGGATCTGGTAAATCTACTATTATGAATATAATGTCAGATGTTTTGGATATGAGTTCAGGCAAAATTTTATATAATGGAACTGATATAAAAGAATTAGATGACAGATATAGGGAAAAAATTGGTTTTTTGCCACAAAATGTAGGTTATTATCCAAATTTCACAGCAAAAAAAACCATAGAGTATTTTGGGTATCTTAGAGGTGTAAATAAAAAAGAATTAGATTCAAACGTGGAACAGGTGTTAAGGGATGTTAATTTGTATGAGAATCGTAACGATAAGGTTAAATCTTTTTCAGGAGGAATGAAGCAAAGACTTGGAATTGCAATAACATGTGTAGCTAATCCGGAGATTATTATTTTTGACGAGCCGACAGTGGGACTTGATCCGGAAGAAAGGGCAAGATTTAAAAATCTAATTAGAAAATTATCTAAAACAAAAACTATTGTATTATCAACACATATTTTATCAGACGTAGAGGAAGTGGCTGACTATATAATATTGATTAAAGAAGGATGTCTGACAAAATTTGAGAAGATTGGTGGGAAGGATAATGAATAATGTTACCAAAATGGAATTATACAAAGTTCTTTCAAAACCTCAGGTATATATAATTTTTGTTGTTGGACTAATTATTCAAAGTATCATGGCGGGACAGATGAGAACAACTATGTTTAATGGATATCATAAGTCTGTGTATGAAAATTATATGAATGAAATGGAAGGCGAATATTCAATTGAAAAAAAAGAATACATTAATTCAGAATACCAGAAATTCCAAGCTATTATGGATGATGAGCAAAAGAATGAAATTGCATTTAATAATGGCAAAATAGATGGTAAGGATTATCATTCTATAATCAACGAAGAAAAGAAAGCTCAATATAGAATAGCAACTGTCAAATACATTGTTGAGAAAACAGAGTATTATGATAGTCTGGATAAAAGTGCACAATATTTTTATGATATTGAAATAAGTGATTATATTGAAAATTTGAGGTTTAATGTTATACCTATAATAGTTATTTTATTGATTGTGGTACCTATGTATACAGATGATATATATGCAGGAACATTAGCTATGATTAAATCATCTAAAAATGGAAGAATGATATTGTTAAAATCGCGGCTGAACATTAGTTTATTAATTTCGTTGTTGATATGTATATTATTTGCATTTATTGAATTTGTGACAAAGTACATTATATTTGATTTAGGAAATCTGAATGCAGGGGTTGAAAGTCTGATGATTGAGAGGACTATGCATTTACCATATATTCTATCGGACTTGTCTATATGGCAATTTATTGTTTTATTATATCTGTTCTATCTTATAATCTCGGTTATGATTAGCATAATTGGTTTATTAGTTTCTAAAATATCACGAGGAAATATAGAAGCATTTTCAATAATGAGCGTTATTATTGTAGGTGTTTCATATATTTTAAATATTTTGTGACTGATATGTAATGACCTTTCAATAAATGGTATCATTTGAAATTATGGATGACCATAAAAAGCGTGGCATTCAGGAAGGGCGATATCTTGAAATATATTCGTTAGTACAGGATGGTATAATAGAGCCGGAATTAGGGGCAAAGCGACTGAATATGACGTTTGCAGACTTTGAAAGGGCGATGCAAAAGGCGGGATGCAAGCTCTAATCAACCAGTCCCTTGTTCTTCCACTTTCCGCTCTTCCAGCGCAGCACCATACCGACGGCCCTGATGCACTCGTCACTTGCGAGTCCGATGTAAGCACCGACTGCGAGAAGCCCCAGATGCAGTCCGAAGAAGTATGTTCCACCGACCGCCGCAAGATACATGAAAACAGCACCCATGACAACCGGGAATACGGCGTCACCGCTTGTCTTCAGTGCCTGACCATAGACCAAATTGGTGACTCTTCCAAGCTCCAGCACAATATCGATGGCGAGAAGCTTTGTGACCAGATTTATCATCTGTACGTCATTCGTGAATATTCGCGCAATGTAGTTACCTAAAAGCGCAAATGTGATAGAAAGGCAGGATGCCGTAATCACACCGTAGATAGCGGCTTTGCGAGTGCCCTTATTACATTCGTCATACTCCTTTGCTCCGATATGCCAGCCGGTCAGGATGGCATTTGCCTGAGCTAAGGCAGCACCGATACAGTACGAAAAGTTAGCAATCTGTAAGGCATAAGAGCGCGCAGTGACGTTCATTCCGTCAGCATCCATCTGGTTCATGAATCGCACTACAAGAGTCATTGCGATATTGTAAAGCGCGGTTTCACAGGCAGACGGGAAGCCAATCTTTATAATCTGTCCGAGGATTTTTCCGGGAGCTATGCGCTCGGGACTGTCCTTTGCCTTGATGAGCACAGCGCCCATTGTGGCAACAATAATCAGATTGATAATACGTGAAATAACCGTTGCTGTGGCAACACCCATAACGCCCCAGTTCATTACAAAGAGAAAAACAGCGTTAAGTATAAAGTTAATGACATTTCCAATAATTGATGCCCAAAGTGACTGCTTTGTGTAGCCGAAAACTCTCAGGTAGCTTGAATAAATCGGTATGAGAGCATTTAAAAAGCAGGCACCTCCAACAATGCGCAGATAAGTATTTGCCGAATCAAAAAGCGCCGGTGCAATGCTGACCATTTTAAGAATATTACCGGAAAAAACAGCCAGAAATACAGACATGAGCACAGCTATTACAGCGTTAAATATAAGTCCAAGCTGCCTTGCCTGATATGCTATACCCGGTTTTCCGGCACCGATATTCTGCGTCATGACAGCAACCATACCGCTTGAGATGACACCAAACATGATGATGAAAACAGAGATATATGTATTTGCCGTGCCGACAGCACCAACCGCCTGGTCGCTCACAGATGACAGCATAAGAGTGTCAACCATGCCTGACAGCATGTAAAAAAGTGTTTCGAAGCATATTGGAATGGAAAGCTGTGTAAGTGTTTTTCTTTGAACCTGCATATAGATTACCTGATTTATAATGTATGTATACTTTGCGATATTAACAGAAAGAATGCAAACTTCTCATTATAAACTTCATTTGGGAGAGGAAGATATAAAGAAGGGAAGCTTGCATGCATCAATCAATATATTACATTATCACAAATAATTCTTGTATTATTTCAAGGAAAAATTGTACTATTTCTACTTTATCTATAACTATACAGTGTTGATTCATCAAAACCTTGAGAACAAATAAAAAATTGCACACCTTATGCATGTAATATGTTAAAATAAAAATAGTTGATATATCATTATTATAGTAAACAAACCGGATGGGGATTAAAAGAGACTAAGGAATATGTAGAAAAATGTATTTTGAATTAAAAGAAAACCGGCCACACGGCACACCGGAAAATCCGTTCAGTCAATACCATATCAGTGATGTAAAGCGTGCATTCCAGATTCCGGTACATTGGCACGATGAGCTGGAAATAATATATGTAAAGCAGGGCAAGCTGCATGTGACCATATCAGGTGAAAACTATATAGGAAGCCCAAAGGATGCATTTGTGGTATCTCCGGGCAGTCAGCATTTCATGGGCTCGCCGACAGGAGATGCAGATTATTACACGTTTCTGTTTCCTCTTGAATATATATCATTTCAGACGGACGATCTCATGGAAAAATCAATCCTATCCCCGCTCAAACGAGGCAGACTTATGATTAGTCCTCAGATAAATGATACAGCAGCAGATATATGCGAGCGGCTGATAGAGATAAATGCACAGATATCAGGGAAAAACGCAGAAAACACAGATGCTGCAAATATAGAGGCGCAATTTGAGACAAAAATAACTCTCATCAAATTCATCCGGAAAATGTGGAGAAATGGTCTGATTCTGGAAAATGGTACAAACGGCATCAACACAACAGAAAAAGAAATGATAACGTATATTTGGCAAAACTATACAAGGGAAATTTCACTGAAGGAATTTGGTGCACAGTTTCATTTGTCGGAAAAATACATATCACGCTACTTTAAAGAGCATTTTCATATAACTTTGTCACAGTATGTCAATCATCTCAGGCTGGAGCACGCCAGACAGCTATTGGAGGAATCAGCAGCTTCCGTTACAGAGGTTGCGATGTGCAGTGGATATCAGAATGTGAGCTATTTTATACGCAGCTTCAAGAAAATGTATGGGGTATCACCTCTTAAATACAGAAATTTTCAAACTTTACCTTGACAAAGTGACAAAAAGAGCATAAAGTATATTAAAAGATTAATTTAACAGTGTTTCAAAACCGATGAGAAAGAAGAGTAGACCTTTCCGGATATCTCAGAGAGCTGCAGATGGTGGGATTGCAGTATGGATGGATTTGTTGAATGGCCTTTCGAGGGTGATCCGAAGCGTTTGATTGTACAGAGCATAGTTTCTTAACGATTAAATCAGTAGGCGTCACCGGGAACCGAACCCGTTATCATTTCGGCATGTATATTAGTACATGACAGAGTGGACAATTCGTCAAATTGAGTGGTACCGCGATAATAAGAATTTATTACCGTCTCAAGCATTAGCTTGAGGCGGTTTTTTGCATAAACACCCACATGATGAAATGTCGTTAGCGCAAATTTGATTTGACGCTATGACATTTGGCTTGTTGCGGCAGGTTTATGAGAAAATCGCGAACATCGGGAAACAAACACTTCACAAAGAAAGTGAGGAATTCAATATGAAAAAGAAAGTATTATCAGTAATTTTAGCAGCAGTTTGCACCATGGGCCTTATGGCAGGCTGTGGAGCAGAGGGTTCAAAGGGCTCTACACAGAGTGGCGCAAAGGGTGACAGCTACACAGTAGGTATTTCGCAGTTTGCAGAGCATGGCTCTCTTGACAACTGCAGGGAGGGCTTCTTAGAGGGTCTCAAGGAAGAGGGCATTGAGGAAGGTAAAAACCTTAAGGTTGATTACCAGAATGCACAGACAGATACCGGTACGGCAAGCACTATTGCAGACAGCTTCGTATCTGAGAAGGTTGATATGATTTGTGCCATCGCTACACCATGTGCAGCCAGTGCCTACAATTCAGCTATGAATGCAGATATTCCAACAGTATACACAGCAGTTTCAGATCCTGTTACAGCAGGTCTTGCTAAGGAAGACGGCTCAAGTGTCGGAAATATCACAGGTTCATCAGACGTGCTTCCTGTTGAGGAGCAGCTTAAGATGATCAGGGAGATGATGCCGGATGCTAAGAAAATCGGTATTCTCTACACCACAAGTGAGGCAAACTCATGCAGCACCATTGAGGAGTACAAAAAGCTTGCAGATAAATACGATTTTGAAATCGTTGATACCGGAATAAACACATCAGCAGATATTGAGATTGCAGCATCAGATCTTGTTTCCAAGGTTGACTGCCTGTGCAACCTCACAGACAACACAGTAGTAAATGCACTCCAGACTGTTCTCGACAAGGCAAATGGAGCAAAGATTCCGGTATTCGGAAGTGAAATTGAGCAGGTTAAATCAGGCTGTGTCGCTTCAATGGGAATTGATTACTACCAGCTTGGAATCGAGACAGGAAAGATGGCAGCAAAGATTTTAAAGGGTGAGGAGAAAGCCTCTGACACTCCGTTTATCACAGCTTCAAAGGCTGAGCTTTATGTAAACACTGCAGCAGCAGACAAGATTGGCATGACACTTGATGCAGATTATATCAAGGATGCAGCCGAGACATTTGATAAGATTGAAGTAAAATAGTTACGTTGATTTTTAAAGCAGGGGAGGATACACCGTGACACTAGTTTTAAGCGTTTTAGAGCAGGGCATGATTTATGCGATCATGGCTCTTGGAATATATATCACATACACCATACTGGATTTTCCGGATCTGACCGTAGATGGAAGCTTTCCGCTTGGAGCGGCACTTTCGGCGGTACTCATCACAAAGGGCGTTAATCCGATACTCACACTGCTTGTGACATTTGCGGCAGGTGCGTTTGCCGGAATGCTGACCGGAATCATCCATGTGAAGCTCAAGGTGCGTGACCTTTTATCGGGAATTATCATGATGACAGCGCTTTATACGGTAAATCTTCGTATTGCAGGAAGAGCAAACCTGCCAATATACAATATGACCACACTTTTTGACAATGATTTTGTCAGAAATGTATTTAAGGGCGGCTTAGCACAGTTTTCAAATGTGATTATCATCCTTGTTATCACACTTGTGATGAAATTCCTGCTCGACTGGTACATGAGCACAAAGTCAGGATATCTGCTTCGCGCCGTAGGTGACAACGAGACTATCGTTACATCTATGGGTGTGGACAAGGGCATCACAAAAATCATCGGCCTTGCAATCGCCAACGGCCTTTGCAGCTTAAGCGGATGCATTTTTGCACAGCAGCAGAGATATTTCGACGTATCAATGGGAACCGGAACAATGGTTATCGGACTGGCGAGCGTTATTATCGGAATCAGCCTGCTTAAAAAGGCAACCTTTTTACGTGTGACCTCAAGTGTTGTTATCGGAGCGATTGTATACAAGGCCTGTGTGGCAATCGCTATAAAGCTTGGTATGCCGTCGAGCGATTTGAAGCTCATTACAGCGGTATTGTTCCTCATCATTCTGGTGCTTGGAATGGATAGAAACAAAAGAAAGAAGGTGGCATAATGTTAGAACTCAACCATATCCACAAATTATATAATCCGGGAACAGTCAACGAGATATGCCTCTTTGATGATTTTAATCTGAAAATAGATGATGGACAGTTTGTTTCCGTTGTAGGAAGTAATGGCTCTGGAAAGACATCTATGCTCAACATCATCTGCGGTTCTATCCCTATTGACGGTGGCAGCATAGTGGTAAACGGCACTGACATCACAAAGCAGAAGGATTTTATCAGACACCGCCGCATAGGCCGTGTATTTCAGGATCCGTCAAAGGGAACCTGTCCTTCCATGACAATCCTTGAAAATCTGTCCATAGCTGACAACAAAGGAAAGACATACGGTCTGGGTCGTGGTACAAACCACAGCAGGATAGAGCATTACAAGGAGATGCTTGCCGAGTTAAACCTCGGACTTGAGGATAAGCTTCACACAAAGGTTGGCGCACTTTCAGGAGGTCAGAGACAGACACTTGCGCTTCTCATGGCTACGATGAATCCAATCGAGTTTCTAATCCTTGATGAGCACACAGCAGCCCTCGATCCAAAGACTGCTGAGATTGTAATGCAGCTCACAGGCAAGATTGTGGCAGAGAAGAAGGTCACAACAATCATGGTCACACACAATCTGCGCTACGCTGTTGAATACGGAGACCGCCTTATTATGATGCATCAGGGCAAGGCGATAATCGACAAGGCCGGCGCCGATAAGAAGGCTATGCAGGTTGATGATATTCTTGGCACATTCAATGAGATCAGTATTGAGTGCGGAAATTAGTGCATCGAAAAATAAATATGAATTGAAAATGTCCTCCTGTGGGAGTATTGTATAACGATACTTCTACTAGGAGGACATTTTATATTTCAAGGATTATAGATGAGGAGATGAAAAAAGGTGATTTATTTGTGATAACCGGGATGTCGGGCGCTGAACTTGCGATAAGGGTATTAGATATACCTGATGATGATATAATCATACCCTCATCATCCCCGACATAATACATCCTCCGGCGGCTCCACATTCCATAACATCAGCAAGTCGCGGAACACTAATGTCTGGCATAGCATCATAAGCGGGTGGTGCATCGGAAGCTGTGCTGTCATCACTTGAAGCAATATTGATACCGCCGATTGCATAAACCGGTATCTCAACCGCATCACAGACATTTTCGAGGAAATCAAGTCCGCGCGGAGGAAGTCCTTTTTTGCAGTCGGTTGCAAAAATATGTCCTGCCGTCATATATGTGGCACCAAGCTGTTCGGCTTTTATGGCATCTTCTACAGAGTGGACAGAGGTTCCGATAACCTTGAAGAATTGTTGATAATTGTCAGTGCTTTTTGACATATCTGTGGATATATTGTCAGATAGGTCTTTTTTGACATATGCTTCGAGGATTGGCAATGGCAGATGTATATACGGATGTTCAAGCTCTATTGCTACATTTATAAAGCTGTGCAGCATGCACTGCACATCATATTTTTTACACAGAGCAATCACATCGCGTGCCAGAGACAGATATTCTGCCTCCGGCATATCCTTTTCTCTGAGCACAATTGCATGGGGATGGAGCTTACAGACGCGCTCGAGCTGTTCCATGAACGGACGGCTGCAAAGGTGTCTGTTTGTGATAGCGATTATATTATCACTCTGTAAAGCATGTTTTGAGTTTTCATCTAAGAGTTTTTCTTTATTCATATTTGTTTCTACATATTCATATATACATATTTATACCTGTTAGAATTAAAATGATTACTGATTCTAATTCAAGCATTTCATTGTTTACAGGATTCCTACACGTAAATATAGTCGCTCATCACCGGCTGCAAACCATTGTCGAGCAGTGCATTAAATACCTCATCCACGCTTCTGCCATCAGAGATTTCAAACTGGTCATCGCCCTTGTCCTCTATATCGTCCACATGGCTTCCGATTCCGGTGCTGACACCGGCTGAAATCTTGGTGGCGGCGATATTTACGAGATTGTCACGCACACGCGCTACCTCTCTGGTAGATATGGTGATGCTTGCAAACGGCATGAAGAGCCTGTAAGCGCATACCACCTGAAGGAGCTGTGTCTCGTGGACATCCTTTGGATTGATACGGTCATTGTTTATGATAGGGCACAGACGAGGGCATGAGAATGCAATCTCGGCTCTTGGATATTTTTTCTGGAGCAGGTATGCGTGATATCCGGTGGCAAGCGCATCCTTCCTGAAATCATCGAGACCTAAAAGTGCGGCAAAGCCGACACCTCTCATACCGCCCTTAAGAGCACGCTCCTGTGCATTTACACGGTAAGGGAAAATTCTCTTGTGTCCGGCAAGGTGAAGAGTCTCGTATTTGTCAGAGTTGTAGGTCTCCTGGAAAACGGTCACATAGTCAGCACCGCACTTGTGCAGGTATGCGTATTCGTCAGAGTTCATAGGATAAACCTCAAGACCTATAACCTTGAAATATTTGCGGGCAATTTTGCATGCCTCTCCAATGTATTCGACGTCTGACATTTTCTTGCTCTCACCGGTGAGAATCAGGATTTCCTGAAGACCGGTTTTGGCGATTGCAGCCATTTCCTTCTCTATTTCTGAGGCATTCAGCTTTGCACGGTTGATTTTATTGTGACAGTTGAAACCACAGTAGATACAGTAGTTTTCGCAGTAGTTTGATATGTAAAGCGGTGTAAACATGCACACGCTGTTGCCGAAGTGCTTTCTGGTCTCAAGCTGTGCAGCTTGTGCGATTTCCTCAATAAATGGCTGTGCAGCATGCGAGAGCAGAGCCTTGAAATCCTCCAATGTGCGGTATTCGTGGGAGAGCGCCGCGCGAACATCGGCTGCGGTGTATTGGTCGTAGTCGTAGGCATCCATTTCGGCAACAACCCTGTCCATGATATCGGAGTCAAGCACCTCCATATCAGGCAGATATTTCATATGGTCTATTCTGTTTTTCTTCATGTCCTCGAGGATTACTTCGTTTACAATGCTGTCGTTGAAGTGGTCATCGTGGGCGATATTTGCATTGATATCTTTGTCATTTGTTATATTTGTATCGTTAGTCATTATGTGTTCCCTTCAAAAGCTAAGTGTCATTTATGATTAGTCGCGCAGATATCCTGTCAGAGGAGATGATGCGCTGGCTCCTTTGGTCAGAGTGCGTCCGAGTCCTGACAGATAAGCCATTCTTCCGGCCTCGATAGCCTTTTTAAATGCCTCTGCCATTATCTCAACATCACCGGCTGTTGCAACAGCGGTGTTTGCCATGACTGCGGCAGCACCCATTTCCATAGCCTCGCATGCCTGTGAAGGACGGCCTATACCTGCATCCACGATGATAGGCAGGTCGATTTCGTCAATCAGAATCTGGATAAATTCCTTTGTGCAGATACCCTTGTTTGAGCCGATTGGTGCACCGAGAGGCATGATGCAGGCAGCGCCGGCGTTTGCAAGGTCTCTTGCTACGTTGAGGTCAGGATACATGTAAGGCATTACTACAAAGCCCTCCTTTGCGAGAATCTCTGTAGCCTTTATTGTCTCAAAGTTGTCCGGAAGCAGATATTTGCTGTCGCGCATGATTTCAATTTTTACGAAGTCTCCACAGCCCAGCTCGCGGGATAAACGTGCGATTCTTACAGCCTCATCGGCATTTCTGGCGCCTGATGTGTTTGGAAGCAGTGTGACATTGTCCGGAATATAGTCGAGGATGTTTGCCAGTCCTCCATCGTTTGCACGGCGCAGAGCCAGTGTGATAATCTGTGCATCAGCCTTCTCAATGCAGGCCTTTACCAGGTCGAGTGAAAACTTTCCCGATCCAAGGATGAAACGTGAGGTAAACTCGTGATCTCCTAAAACTAATTTGTCGTTTGCTAAATCTATATTTTTACTCATGATTAACTCCTTATGTTTTTATTGATGGTGTAAAAAGTGTTTGTTTTTAATCAGCCCCCGCCCATAAAGCTTAAAATCTCTACCACATCGCCGTCGGCGATAGCAGTGCTGTCATACTCAGTCTTTGGAAGAATCTCTTCATTCAGCTCCACAACGATGTGCTTAGGGTTGTAATTGTTAGCTGAAAGATACTGCGAAACAGTCATGCCGCATGCATCTGCAGCTTCTTTACCGTTGATTTTTACCATTGTGCGTCTCCTTTCCGGATTGAGATGTGGAAAAAGCGGGGATTACCCCGAAGCAATATATTAAAAAAGAGTTCACAAAGTAATACACCCGCGGTGGTGTACCCCTTCATGAACTCTGTTCACTCTCAAAAATCCGTTATTAAACTATGTAAATATGTAAAATTAAAAGGGAGATACCAATAATTTTACAAACATGAGTATAGTACCTTGCACCGGCAAAGTCAACTGATTTTTAATAAAACCGCATTACGTTACTGATATGTTGTAACTGCATTACAACAATTTCCAACAAATTTTACATAACGCAGACAGTATATTTTCATTAGAATGATATGATTAAAGGGTCAAAAGGTATCATCGATGCATGCGTAGCATGTAGTAATCTGATTAATCATAAATGAGGGGCAAAATATCTTTTGACCCTCATATCATGTAATAAAAGGTAATAAAAATGATATTGAATAATTTCTGATAGCCGATTTAATGGAGGAAAATAATGTTTGACGAAGAAATGATAACAAAATACAGATACATAATATTACTTCTTGGTACAGCAGTATCGTTTGTGCTTGGCTTTGTAGTGGCATTTGCATTTGCTAAGCTGTGTGGAGTGATGGCTGTAAAGGCAGTGCTCAATATCGCTTTCACGGCAGGCGGTATCACAGGAATGCTTGGCTTTGTGTGCATCTGTCTGGCTGAGCTTAGACGCATATAGTACATCAGAAAGCTGATGTATCGCGCGGTTTTGCGAATGTGTGTGGGGAATCTGAATAGCTACTAATAAGAAAAGAAAGGAAACGGAATAAATTATTTTGACATACGACGAAATAAAAAAGAACAAAGAAATATGTGAATGCCTGCGCAAGGGAGATGAAAACCTCGGAGTGCTGGGCTACACAGATCATTCGGCGGCACACTGCACGATGGTTGCAAAGCGTGCCGCATATATTTTAAAAAAATTCGGATACAGTGAAGAGGATATTGAGCTTGTAAAGATAGCGGGCTTTATGCATGATATTGGAAATGTGGTCAACAGAAAGCATCATGCTGAGTACGGAGCGATTTTAGCGAACGAGATTCTTAAAAAGACTGATATGAGCATGAAGGACAGGATTACGGTTGTCTCTGCGATAGGTCATCACGATGAGTCCACAGGAGGAGCAATGGATCCGGTCTCTGCAGCTCTTATCATTGCAGACAAGACAGACGTGCGAAGAAACCGTGTCAGGGAAAAGGCAAAGGAAAATTTTGACATTCACGACAGGGTAAATTACGCTGTTACGGATGCGGCGCTCAAGATTAATATAGATAAAAAGGTCATTGCGCTCAATCTTCAGATTGATACAAGCATCTGCTCGATGTATGAGTATTTTGACATTTTCTTAGGGCGCATGATGATGTGCCGCGGTGCCGCCGGGATACTCGGAGCTACCTTCAAGCTCACTGCCAATGGCTCTAAGGTATTGTGATGAGTGCATGGGCAGATATTATTGGGCAAAAATCCTCAATGGATCTGAATAGTTACTGATTTCGCATAAAAAGTGCATATTCGCACACAAACAAAACAAAATATAAATTTTATCGAAAAACTTACTTATAAAGTTTCTCAACTCTTGAACTTAAAAATGATTGATAGTATAATTTAAGCGATTGGTGAAAATAAGATTAAATGATAAGGAGGAAATCGCAATGATTACCTGGAACAACTTGGATACCCTGGAATCCTTCAAGGAGCTTTCTAAAGTGGGACGTGTTGACATAAAAGAGGCCATGTCAGGAGACAATGGCGCTAAGCGTGTCAAGGAGTACAACATCCCAATGGCAGAGGGATTCACTTACAACTTTGCTGCAAAGCAGGTTGACGCAGATGTGCTTGAGGCACTTGCAAAGCTTGCAAAGGAGGCTCAGCTTACAGAGAAATTTGAGGCACTTTATAATGGTGCTGTTATCAATACAGGTGAGAACCGTCTCGTTCTTCACCAGCTCACTCGTGGACAGCTCGGAGATGCTGTAGTGGCAGACGGAGTTGACAAGCGTAAATTCTACGTAGAGCAGCAGGAGAGAATCGCTGAGTTCGCAAATAAGGTTCACTCAGGCGAGATTACAAACGCAGCAGGAGAGAAGTTTACAACAGTTGTTCAGATAGGAATCGGCGGAAGCGATTTAGGACCTCGTGCTATGTACTTAGCACTTGAGAACTGGGCAAAGAAAAACAATACATTCAAGATGGAAGCCAAATTCATCAGCAATGTTGACCCTGATGATGCGGCAAGTGTGCTGGCATCAGTTGACGTAGCTCACTCTATTTTTATATTAGTATCAAAATCAGGTACAACACTTGAGACTCTTACAAATGAGTCATTTGTTAAGGATGCATTAAAGAACGCAGGACTTGATGCTTCTAAGCACATGATTGCCGTAACAAGCGAGACATCACCGCTTGCAAAGAGCGATGATTACCTTGCAGCCTTCTTCATGGACGACTACATCGGAGGACGTTACTCATCAACATCAGCAGTTGGTGGAGCAGTTCTCTCACTTGCATTCGGTCCTGAAGTATTTGCACAGTTCCTCGACGGAGCAGCAGCAGAGGATAAGCTTTCAAAGAATGCGGACATCATGGAAAACCCTGAGATGCTCGACGCACTCATCGGTGTTTACGAGAGAAACGTACTCGGATATCCTAGCACAGCAGTGCTTCCATATTCACAGGCACTCAGCCGTTTCCCTGCACATTTACAGCAGGCTGATATGGAGTCAAACGGCAAGTCGGTTAACCGTTTCGGTGAGCCTGTAGATTATGTGACAGGACCGGTTATCTTTGGTGAGCCTGGAACAAACGGACAGCACTCATTCTATCAGCTCCTTCATCAGGGAACAGATATTGTGCCACTCCAGTTCATCGGCTTCAAGAACAACCAGCTTGACACAGATGTAGTCATCCAGGACAGCACAAGCCAGCAGAAGCTCTGCGCAAACGTAGCAGCTCAGATAGTTGCATTTGCATGTGGTAAGGCAGACGACAACAAGAACAAGAACTTCGAGGGTGGACGTCCTTCAAGCATCATCATCGGAGACCAGGTAAATCCTGCATCTCTTGGTGCACTCCTTGCACACTTTGAGAACAAGATCATGTTCCAGGGCTTCTTATGGAATGTAAACAGCTTCGATCAGGAAGGTGTTCAGCTTGGAAAGATACTTGCAAAGAAGGTTCTCGCACATGAGACAGACGGAGCACTCAAGGAGCTCAGCGATATGCTTAATATCTAGTACATCGAAAAATAAGTTAAGATACAGAAATATAAAAACGAGCCGCAATCCTGTGGGTATCAGGATTGCAGCTCGTTTTGTTCTGTCATAATACATCCGGGTTAAAGATGATTTATGACTAATTGGGTGAGATAATTTATTTAGGTTTATAGTTACTAATGTTGATAAATGTTATCATTATTTGTGTGCTTTGTGAAAGACAATATCATCCTTGATATTGCTGTCGTATTTGGTATAAGCATGGCCTTGGCTGTTCTTTCCGGCTGCATCACTGTCGTCCTTCTCAGGACCGTTCTCCATCCACCAGGCATAGGCTGCAGCGCCGATACAAACGGCAGCACACACGACAATTATTATTGCTTCAAGCATTTTAAATCCTCCGTTTTACTTTGTCAGCATGACGCGGAGAAAATGTTTATTTAATGTATCTAAGTTATATTTCCTCCGCATATGCGCGAGTTTTGAAATAATCAGCGAAGGAAATTAGTTTATGCCCATCCTTGTCGTGGATAAAACGGATAATAAAGCACCGGCTCGTGTTTGTGAGGCATATGCGCATGACCACGATAGCGGCATATGCGAATAAAATAATATGTATTAACTGGAGTAACGCACCCAGCCAGCTTAAATTGGATGTAAGCCTGCCTAGAAAACCAAGCGAAGAGGTACGGATGCGGCATATGACTGCAGGAAAAGAAGGTATTTCTTCTATATACTGGCAATCCATGAGTGCCGACATATCTGACTCTGAATAAAGCACTGCGCGTGAGTCAAAGACTTCCTGCTGTGGAAGCGCGGCCTTATCAGAAGAAGCATAAGAGCCCCAGACAACCCTGTGATCGTATGAACCGTATGCTGTGCGGTCAGGATCAAATTCGTCCAGATTTTTGTCGAGACTTAGAAAGGAGCAGAATATAAGACAAAGCAACAGTGGTAAAACCAGTATTTTCTTCATGAGAGTCCGCTCCTTTCCTTCCAATTTATGTTTCTATTTTCTTCCTTTAGGTTAAAAAAGTCAACTTGTAAGTAGATTTCTTTTCAAAAATATTGAAATTCTTAATGGGCTGTAATTGTAACCAAATGATTATCTTAAATCAATGATATACATATTGCATAAAAAATAATCGGAAATTTATGCATGTTTGTGCATCACGATAATAGACATTTTTCATGGCACGTGATACTATAATTAACGTAAAAACCCCCCAATACATTATATATTTTTACTATCCCCATAGTAAAATACCTTCTCCTAAAGGACAGCAGAACGATGGCTGTTCTTTTTTTGTCCAAAAATAGTGTATATTTCGGGAAACAAGCAGATATAATATTGTTGAAATGATTTAGACATGATACAATCGGATTAGATATTAGATAGCACGCAAGAAGCGAGACATGCTGATAACAGCTCTCTTTCTTCAAGCCTGCAGGCATTGAAGGCTCTGATGTCATAATTCAGAGTCACTGACACCAAATACTGTGAGCAGATGATAGTTGCTTCACGTATGAGGAGGAAGAACATTTTAAGATTTAGGGTGTACTTCCGGCGAAGTGCACCCTTTGTTAGTGAACAAAGAGGTACAATAACCGCATGCGCATCTGCATGCTCGCATGCAAGGGCGTATGTGGTTATTGGACATTCCAACATAAATTGAAAATTGTAGCAGCGTCAAGCTGCGGAGAAGCCTCGAAAGAGGCGAATTTTCAATTAATGTTGGGGCTTTGTTCTCATTAAATACAAAGAGGTACAATAACCGCATATTAAATATTATAAGGAGTAACGCATGGAAACAAGAATTGCCCTAATCGGCATTATAGTTGAAAACCCGGATTCGGTTGAGCAGCTCAATCATCTGCTGCATGAGTACGGCAGCTTCATTGTTGGGCGCATGGGTATCCCATACGAGAAAAAGAACGTGAATATCATCAGTGTGGCGATTGACGCACCACAGGATATTATCAGTGCTTTGTCCGGCAGGATTGGCAGGCTGGATGGCATAGGAGTGAAGACAGTTTACTCTAATAAATAAAGCAGACCAGACTACAGGAGAAAGCATGACTGAAAATACAGCAATAATAAAAATTATAGATGAAATTACGGCCTGCCGGAATATCACCCTCGAGCAGCTGCATATGCTGCTTGAGACGGATGATATGCAGGCAGTTGATTACCTTAGAAAGAGGGCATCTGAGAAAGCACACGAGACCTATGGCAATCAGGTTTTTATACGAGGGCTGATAGAGTTTACCAACTACTGCAAAAACGACTGTCTCTACTGCGGCATAAGGCACAGCAATACTCACGCGGACCGCTACCGCCTGAGTACGGAGCAGATTATGGCATGCTGCAAGAGCGGCTATGAGCTTGGTTTTCGTACCTTTGTGCTGCAGGGAGGTGAAGATCCGTACTACACGGATGAGCGTATCTGTGAGATAGTGTCCGGGATTAAGGCAAAGTATCCGGACTGCGCAGTTACGCTCTCTATCGGAGAAAAGTCAAAGGAGAGCTATCAGAGCTATTTTGATGCAGGGGCAGACAGATATCTGCTTCGCCATGAGACTGCGGATGAAAAGCATTACAGTAGGCTTCATCCGGTAGAGATGTCACTTGCAAACAGAAAGCAGTGCCTTTGGGATTTGAAAGAGATAGGATATCAGGTGGGCTGCGGCTTCATGGTCGGGTCGCCTGGACAGACAGTGGAGACCTTGTACGAGGATTTGCAGTTTATAAAGGAGCTTGAGCCTCACATGGTTGGAATCGGTCCGTTCATATCGCAGAAGGATACACCTTTTGCAAACGAAAAGTCAGGCACGATGGATGAGACGCTTCGCCTGCTTTCAATCATCAGGCTTATACATCCAAAAGTGTTGCTGCCTGCCACAACAGCGCTTGGCACAATCCATCCGCTCGGCAGGGAAAAGGGCATACAGTCGGGTGCCAATGTCGTGATGCCAAACCTCTCACCGGTCAATGTCCGTGACAAATACAAGCTCTACGACAATAAAATCTGCACCGGAGATGAGGCGGCAGAGTGCCGCTACTGTATGGAAAACCGGATGAAGAGCATCGGCTATCAGGTAGTGGTGTCGCGTGGGGACTACGCAGATTTTTGATTAATAGTTACGATTAATAAATATAAAACAACACCAGGATATAGAAGGAGATAAAAATGTACAACGTAAAATCATTAAAGGCTGAAGAATTTATTTCAGACGAGGAAATCAAAGAGACTCTCGAATACGCAGAGGCAAACAAAAATAATATAGGGCTTATCGATGCGATTATCGAGAAAGCAAAGCTAAAAAAAGGACTCACACACAGAGAGGCATCAGTGCTTTTAGCCTGTGAGATTCCGGAGAAGCTTGACGAGGTTTACAAGCTTGCTCAGCAGATAAAGAAGGATTTCTACGGAAACAGAATCGTGCTTTTTGCACCGCTTTATCTGTCAAACTACTGTGTGAACGGCTGTGTTTACTGTCCATATCACATGAAAAATAAGCATATTGCGAGAAAGAAGCTCACTCAGGAGGAGATAGTAAAGGAGGTCACAGCCCTTCAGGATATGGGACACAAGCGTCTTGCAATCGAGGCAGGAGAGGACCCTGTAAACAATCCGATTGAGTATATTCTCGAGTGTATCAACACAATCTACAGCATCAAGCACAAAAACGGAGCTATCCGCCGAGTAAATGTAAATATCGCTGCCACTACAGTGGAGAATTACAGAAAGCTCAAGGAGGCAGGAATCGGAACCTACATACTCTTCCAGGAGACATATCACAAGGAGAGCTATGAGCAGCTTCATCCGACAGGACCAAAGCATGACTATGCATATCACACAGAGGCCATGGACCGTGCTATGGAGGGCGGCATTGACGATGTGGGACTTGGTGTACTTTTCGGACTGGACAAATACAAGTACGAGTTTGCAGGACTTTTGATGCATGCAGAGCACCTTGAGGCAGTGCACGGTGTAGGTCCTCACACCATCAGTGTGCCGCGTATAAAGCATGCAGATGATATAGACCCGGATGTATTTGACAATGGCATCAGTGATGATACCTTCGCCAAAATATGCGCACTTATCCGTATTTCAGTGCCATACACAGGAATGATAATCTCAACCCGTGAGAGCCAGGCTGTCCGTGAAAAGGTTCTGCCGCTCGGTGTTTCACAGATCAGCGGCGCATCAAAGACAAGTGTTGGAGGCTATGCAGACCCGGAGGCTGAGAAAAATGCAGAGGCAACATCGGAGCAGTTTGATGTCAGCGACCAGAGAACACTTGACGAGGTGGTAAACTGGCTTATGAAGATGGACTATATTCCGTCCTTCTGTACAGCCTGCTACAGAGAAGGCAGAACGGGAGACCGTTTTATGGCACTGTGCAAGAGCATGCAGATACTTAATTGCTGTCATCCGAACGCACTCATGACACTTAAGGAGTATCTCGAGGACTATGCAAGCCCGCAGACAAGAGAGCTTGGAATGAAGCTAATCGACAGGGAAATAGAAAAGATTACCAATCCAAAGGTTAAGCAGACCTGCTATGAGCATATACATGATATTGCAGACGGAAAGCGTGATTTCCGTTTCTAAAGGAGGAAATATGGGAAATTTGAATGAGACGCCTTCTGCCAACAGACTTCATATAGGTATATACGGAAAGACAAACAGTGGTAAGTCATCTCTGATAAATGCGGTTACAAAGCAGGAGGTTTCCATTGTAGCTGACGTGGCAGGTACGACAACCGACCCTGTGTACAAGCCGATGGAGATACATCCGCTCGGACCGTGCGTGATTATTGATACGGCGGGCTTTGATGATGACAGTGAGCTTGGTGAAAGACGAGTGGAAAAGACCCATCTGGCAGCAGAGAAGACAGACATAGCCGTTGTAGTGCTTGATATTGCAGAGGTCATTGCTGCAAAGAAGGCAGGGGTACCATTTAAAAAGGCTTTTAAGGATGAGGCAGAGTGGAGCCTGCTATTTGCAAAAAAACATACTCCGGTTGTATTTGCCTTAAACAAGATAGACGAGATTTTGCTTTCCGCAGAGGCTCAGGAAAAGAGCAGGGGAAAGCTTGACAATGCTGCAATAGAGGCCGCGAAGTGCTGGGTTTATGAGGAAAACAGTGCTGTGATGGGCAAAAATGCAGACAATAGCTTTGAGGTTGTAGCAGTCAGCGCATTAAAGGGCAAGGGAATGGATGCCGTTATCTCTGCACTCACACGCCTTTTGCCTGAGGATTTCGGACAGGAATTTATCCTGGGAGACCTTGTTTCTCAGACAGACCTGGTGCTTCTTGTTATGCCGCAGGATATCCAGGCGCCAAAGGGCAGACTCATATTGCCACAGGTGCAGACACTCAGGGAATTGCTCGATAGAAAATGTCTTGTGATGAGCACGACGACTGACAAAATGACAGATGCGCTTGCAGCATTATCTCACGCGCCAAAGCTCATCGTGACAGATTCACAGGTGTTTGGCTATGTGTACGAGCACAAACCGGCGGAGAGTATGCTCACATCATTTTCAGTGCTTTTTGCAGCATACAAGGGTGATCTGCCATATTATGTGGAGAGCGCAAGGGCAATTGATGCCTTAAAGCCATCCTCAAGAGTGCTTATCGCAGAGTGCTGTACACATGCGCCTCTTGCAGAGGATATAGGCAGGGTGAAGCTTCCGAACCTGCTTCGAAAGCGTGTCGGTGAGGAGCTTACCGTGGATATTACAAGCGGTACAGACTTCCCTGATAATCTTTCTCAGTACGATCTCGTTATTCAGTGCGGTGCTTGCATGTTTAACAGAAAATATGTATTATCAAGAATAGACAGGGCACGCACTCAGCATGTGCCGATGACAAACTATGGCGTGGCTATAGCACACCTGACAGGAATACTCGATAAGGTGAGCATGCCCTAGAAAAACCTTAAAAGCCGGGAGGAAGAGAAGCTATCGGTATGACGAAAACAAGCGATTTTGACGACAAAGTGAATTATAGTGGCGATTATAAAGGCAATTACAGCGGCGATTATAGAGACAATTACAGCAGCGATTATAGCGCCACCGGTTACGCTCGTCTGGCGAAGAGTCTTATTGATATAGTAAAAGAGCAGCAGGCGAAGCTTGGCTACAGGAAGGAAATAGTCAGACTGTATTATCCTCTTTCCACGCTCAGACATTTCTTTGAGTGTGCAGGGGATGACAATAAAATTGCAGCCGGCGTAATTTCAGAGCAGCAGATGCTTGAAATACTTGCACCGGACAACCTGCCAAAACAGCTTACTGACACCATAGGTGAGATAAAGGTCACCGCAAAAAATGAGCGTTTCTGCATAGAGATACCACCTGAGGGCAGTGAGTATGTGCATGAAAACACAGCTGACAACGAGTTTATAAGGGAGCTGATTACACTTGTCGGCACGCATGGCTGCACCATGGAGCAGATAACTGAGTTGTTTTACAAATACTCGGACGACATCGAAAAAAAGGAAATGCAAAACGGCGAGTTTGACTGTTACATCCGCTTCTTAAATGAGCCGGATGACACATACTACTATTGCTTCCATGATGAGGGCTGCCATATTATTTACCATAGATTTCTGCCGCAGGATTATGCGGACTTTGGATTTTAATGGATAAGTTTCTTTCTTTTGGTGTTGGCCTTTGAATTTACTTTGAAGTTACACGAAGACATAGTTTGACAAAAATATAACAATCGTAATATAATGGCGGTTGAGAGTAGGGTTTATGTATAATACGCACATCAGGAGATATACACATGGCAACATTTACCAGAAAAGCCATAATGCAGACTTTTTTACATATACTGAAAAACAAAACGCTTGACAGGATTACAGTCAAGGATATATGCGAGCAGTGTGAGATAAACAGAAATACATTTTACTATTATTTCAAGGACATATATGATGTGCTTGAGGCCATATTTGAGGACGAGGTCAGGCTTGTGATGGATGAGGCAAAGGAAGGCGTGACATTTCATGATGCATATGCCAGAGTCGCTGCCCTTATTCTTAATAACCGCGAGGCGATAATGCACATTTATGCATCGGAAAACGGCAGGGTATTAAGGACATATCTGGATGCCGTGGTTACGCAGGTGGTGCGCCGCTTTGTGTTGGAAAAGGCAGAGGGCTACAGCCTGGATGATAGTGACATTGCTTTTATCACGGCGTTTTACAGCAACGGAATCGTGGGCAGTACAATTAAGTGGATTGAGAGAGGCAGTATGATGAGCCGTTTGCCTGAGAACATTACGGCAAATGACATAGGAGTGTCAAAAAGCCAATACAACAGAGATATTGTTAAGAGAATAGGTGACTCCTTCGATGCCACAATTTATGATATGATTGAGTGCTGTCTGTAGGCAGGCGGATATTGTATAACAAAATAATTCGAACAGATTTGACAGAGTGTCTGAATTTCAGACACTCTTATTTTTTTGTCCATTTTAAAGACGATTATGGTGGATTAGAATAGCAGACAAAAAGGAGGGAGATACTTTATGCACACATTGGTACGTGTGAAAAATGCATACACTGTCATGACAATATGCCTGATTGCATTGGGGGCAGCTTTGTTGTTCATGCCACAGCTTGGACTAAAGACAATGTGCATGTTATATGGAGTGTTTCTCATAATATATGGCGTGACAAAGCTGTCCGGATATTTTGCAAAGGATTTATTTCAGCTTGCGTTTCAGTTTGACCTGGCGCTTGGGATAGTTTCAATAGTGCTTGGAATCATAATTATTAAAAAAACTGAGTATATTATAGAGATATTGTCCACAGCAATAGGCATTTTTATGTTGGTAGATGGAGCGTTCAAGATACAGACTGCAGTGGAAGCAAAACGCTTTGGCATCGAGAACTGGTGGCTCATACTTGTGATGTCATTTGCAGTTACATTTGTGGGCATACTGCTTTTCGCGACACCATTTGAGACCGCAGGCATGATAGTGAGATTAATAGGACTGAATTTGAGTCTTGACGGAATATTAAATTTATTTGTCGTCAGAAATACCGTTGAAACAATAAGGAGGAATACAAAGTGGGAAATTTAGGACATCAGGCAGCGAGACTTGCTGCATCAAAAATATGTGATAACATTGTAAAAGGACTTTGCAAGGACCCGGAGACAGAGGTTGTAAAGCTCATCGACATGTGGCAGAAATTCATGGGAGATGAGAAGATTGATTTAAACTATGACAGTGCGCGCAAGATGATCTGTGATAAGGACTGCACGCTCAACAAGTACATGCATCGTCTTATCAATGAGATAGATCCTCATGTATTAAAAACAATCGCACTCAATCTGGGCTTTGAGGCATTTGTTTACGGTACCAAGACTATCCGTAAAAATCGTGAAAAGTATGGCTGCAATGTGCCATGGCTCATCCTTATGGATCCGACAAGCGCCTGCAATCTGCACTGCACAGGCTGCTGGGCGGCAGAGTATGGCCACAAGCTGAACCTTACCTTTGATGAGATGGATAAGGTTGTAACACAGGGCAAGGAGCTTGGTGTATACCTGTATATGTTCACAGGAGGGGAGCCTCTTGTCAGAAAAGCAGACCTTGTTAAGCTCTGTGAGAAGCACAGTGACTGTGCATTTCTGGCATTCACAAACGGCACACTCGTGGATGAGGCCTTCTGCGCAGACTTAAAGCGTATCGGAAATCTGTACCTTGCAATAAGTCTTGAGGGCTTCTCAGAGGTAAACGACTTAAGACGAGGCACAGGTGTATTTGCAAAGGTTATGCATGCAATGGATTTGCTTAAGGAAAACGGACTTGTTTTCGGTACATCAATATGTTACACTTCAAAGAACTATAAGACAGTTACCAGTGATGAGTTTATCGACATGATTGTGGAAAAGGGCTGCCGCTATGCACTTTACTTCCACTATATGCCTGTCGGAAACGATGCATCACTGGAACTTTTACCAAACCCACAGCAGAGGCTTTACATCAAGGACCGTGTCCGTGAGATCAGAAATATGACAAGCGGCAAGGGAATTTTCACTATGGATTTCCAGAACGACGGCGAGTTTGTCGGAGGCTGTATCGCAGGAGGAAGAAACTACTTCCATATCAATGCAAACGGCGATGCTGAGCCATGTGTATTTATCCACTACTCAGGAGCCAACATCCGTACACACAGCATGCTTGAGATTTTGAAACAGCCGCTTTTCATGGCATATCATGATAACCAGCCATTTAATGAGAATCACTACAGACCATGTCCTATGCTTGAGAATCCTGAGATCTTACAGCGGCTCGTAAAGGAAACAGGTGCAAAATCAACTGATTTGCAGTCACCTGAGAGCGCGGAGCACCTGTGCAACAAGTGTAAGGAGTATGCGCAGGCATGGAAGCCTTGTGCCGATAAGCTTTGGGCGGAGGAAGGACACAGTAATTAATGATATTTGAAACACATGCCCATTATGATGATAACAGATTTAAGGACGACCGTGATGAAACAATAAAACGCGTCCATGAAAAAGGAGTTGCCCCGATAATAAATGTCGGGGCTTCTATTGGCTCTACCATGACTACAATAGAGCTTGCAAAGAAATATGACTTTATATATGCGGCGGTTGGAGTGCATCCAAGCGACATAGCTGATTTAAACGAGGAAACCTTTGCATGGCTTAGGGAACAGACTGTATGGGAAAGGACTGTTGCAGTCGGGGAAATCGGACTTGACTATTACTGGGATAAGGAGCCAAATGTGCAGGAAAACCAGCGCTACTGGTTTAAGCGTCAGCTTGAGCTTGCAGCAGAAGCATCGCTGCCGGTTATCATCCACTCGCGTGATGCAGCACAGGACACCATGGAAATCATGACAGAGGCAGCAAAAAAGAATATCCGCGGCGTGATACACTGCTATTCCTATTCACCGGAGATGGCACTGGAGTATGTAAAGCTGGGGTATTATATCGGAGTGGGAGGTGTCGTAACTTTCAAGAATGCAAAGAAGCTGGTACAGACAGTGTCAGAGATTCCACTTGATAGAATCCTTCTTGAGACAGACTGTCCATACATGGCTCCGGAGCCACATCGAGGCACGCGGAATGATTCGTCAAACATTCCATATGTGATAAAGAAGATAGCAGAAATCAAAGGCACTACGCCTGATGAGGTAGAGCGCATGACACGTGCCAATGCATTTGAACTGTTCACACGTGTAAGTGATTGAGCCACAACGTGAGGTATGAAAAGCATGAACCGCCGCCCTGCCATAGGGCATGTACACTCCTTAGTGAGCTACGCTTCGCAGTTAAGATTCTGTACGGATTATGTCTAAAGATTTTCTATGCTTGACGAAACCGGCTTTTATGCGCCGTCCATGGCGCATAACGCCTTGCCCAGCCGTCCATGGCTGGGCATTTCTGTGTTTCATGGCATAATTTCTACAGTATCTAAGCCGCTTCGCTATTCGCTTACGGGGAGTATGTGCGCTACCACGGCAGACGGCGACCTGCGGTACTTACTCTTTGCTAAAACTCAGGTACTTTATTGTGGCTTCGGTATCTGACAGTCAACATACAGGATATGGTTTATCAGCCAGTCTGTGAGATACTTGAGGATTCCCATGATCTGCTCATCCTGATCTATCTCCTCATCACTATGATGCTCAATGAACTCATCCAGCTTTTGTACAAATTCCATATGCTGAACCTTCTGTGTAAACATCTTCTTGTAATGTATTGATTCCATGTACTGCTCCTCGTCAGCAAAGTGCTTTACTGTGTAGTCACGGAGCTTCTCCAAGATGATATCCATCTTATCATATTTATCCGGTGTAAACTCATCATGCAGCAGTTCATATGCCTCATCTGCATATTTAAATAACTGCTTGTGCTCTTCATCAATCATATCTATTCCGATATAATATTCTGGTTTCATTTCATACATAATTTCATCCTTCTTTCTTATGTAGTAATATATAAACTTTATGTTTTATCATTAGCAACACTTTAACATCCCAACCAAAATGACTTATGATGTATAACGTAAACAGGTTGCTGAGCGACTATTTCAAGCGCCAGAACCACAAAATATGGTACTGCCGGTCACATCGCAGTGTGGCCGGTGATAACCGGACAGTCATTAATTTATGGATTTTATATGCTTCCGGTTGTAGATCAGATGCAGATACATCGCATCGTGGGCACGGACGGCATCGTGGGCTGCAATTGCATCTGCAATTTCACGATGAATTTCGATGGTTTCATCACGCATGGTGAATTTTGCAGACTCACGGATCAGAGGAATTGAACTGTTGATGATAGGAACCAGCTTTGGAACAACTATATTTTTGCTGCTTAAGGCAATAGCAGTATGAAATGCTATATCCTTTTCAGCGTGATTTTTATTTGCAAGAAGGAGCTTTTCGGTATTTTCACATGCAGTAAGTATGTTTTTGATATCTGTCTCATCTGCACGGATAGCTGCCATGGCAGCTATGGATGGTTCGATTAGAAATCTGATTTCCATCAGATCTTTAATCATCTTTTGTTTATCTTCAACAAAGGTCAGGCCGAATGGATCATCAATCATCCCGGGAGTGGCGGAAACATATGAACCGGAGCCTTGGCGTATGGTGATTACATTACGTGATGCGAGTGCTCGCATAGCTTCACGCAGAGAGCTTCTTCCAACATTCAGCCGTTCACACATTACGGTTTCGTTCGGAAGCTTGTCACCCGGCTGCAGATTTTCCTCCAGTATGTATTTGATAATTCTCTCTGCAATCCTTTGGGAAAGAGTTTTTTCTTTGGAATTTTGCATGTGATTTGCCTCCTGTTGCCCAATACCTTGATGTTTAGTTTTTCTGTACGTTTAAATATTCTTTCAAATATTTCATTGGCATTCTTTTTGTCTGTAACTCCCGGAAAATATTCCTTATATCCCATAGTTGTTTAAAAACACGCCTTTTTCGCATGGTCTGCCATACAGATATCCCTGCATATAATCTACATGGATTTCTTTCATTGCGCCAGCCCACTCTTCCTTCTCAATTCCCTCAATGCAGATTTTTATATTTACACTGTGAACCATCTCTATAATCTTTCTGAACAGCTCATGGTCCTTTTCACTGCGCATCGCCATTGCCGTAAAATCCTTATCTATTTTTACATAGTCCGGGTTCATCTCACTGATATAGCGAAGATTTGAATAGCCTGTTCCAAAATCATCTATTATGAACTGGATATTATTCTCATCAAGCTTTTTCCTGAAGCTGCAAAAACATGGCGTCATATCCATGAATCCACTCTCTGTCATTTCGATACAGATGGATTCAGGTCTCAGATTGTTTGCCCGGATAGCAGTAAGGATTTTATTTGCCATACTTCCACGCATAATCTGTATATATGATACATTGATATTTACCCTGAAATCCGCAATATACTGCTGCATTTCACGGCACATTTTTGCTGCTTCGTTCAATACAAACTCTCCAACCGGAATGATGAGCCTGCTCTTCTCCAGTAAAGGAATAAACTCAACCGGGGAAATCATTTCATCGCCCTCATCCGAATGCATGAAAAACCGTAAAAGTGCCTCTGCACCGATTATTCGATCAGCACTATCTAAGATAGGCTGATAATATACCTCAAAGCCTTCAAAATCATTTACAGTTGCGCTACGAAGCGCACTCAGGATGGTATTTTTGCGCAATGACACTTTATAATCCTCTTCCTCGAAGAAATAAAGGCTTCCTCCGCCTCTTTTTTTTGCGCATTTTAAAGAAAAATCCGACTTTTTCCTGCACTCTATTGCGTCCTCTGCCAGTGTTGATATATCTGTCACTCCGGCAGAAATCGAAAAGATTGATTTATAGTTTTCATCAACTATAAACTCATCAATTTTTTCACCTATCCTTTTGAACAACTGCACCACATCATCCTGCGATTTGCTAAGCATATCCACAAGCATATACTTATCTGTAACAAGATGATATATTCTCTGACCGCTTGAGAGACATTCTGCTATGCATTCGGCCACTCTTTTAAGTATGTAGTTGCCATATATCTGACCCTGAACATTATTGATTATCCCAAAATCGTCAATTCCAATCTGTATGAAATAACCTGACAGCTTCTCTTTAGGCTGTGAATAGAGATATGATGCCATCTCCTTTTCACCTAACAGCCCACTGATATTGTCAGCTCGCTGCCTTGTTCCTGTCTCGTTCATGCAGCCTATAATATATCGTGGTTTCCCCGCCTCGTCATTGATGACCTCCCCACGGCAGTTAATCCATACCGGGAGATTTTTGCTGTTCATCAAACGACATAGCACGTTGTACCTTTTTTCTTTTCCCTCATATATTTTACGCTTGTGATTTTCGAGCAGCTTACGGTCTTTCTCATAAACCAATGTACGAAGATGCTTTGTTGCATCATTCATAAATTTATCAGGAAGCATAAAACGCTCTACCGCTGACTGTGATATCCTCAGTGTATCATTCTTTAAATCTATAATATACAGATAATCATCCATACAAGGTGCAATTAAGTCTATCAGACTTCCTGCCTCCTGCTCGTCAAGTATTTTATATGCATCAAAAGCCCTCATTAAATTTCACCTTCTATTATATTACTCTTCAATGTCTGAGATTTTGAATTTTGCTATCATTTCACTCAGATTTTCTGATTCACTGCTCATCTGCTGGCTCGCAGCCGCACACTCCTGTGATGTTGCTGAATTGGTCTGTACAACATCATTGATCTGCTCAATTCCTTCGTTAATCTGCTTGATCTCACTGGTCTGGGTCTCCAGTGTATCAGCGATATTAGTCACCTCTTTTGTAATCACCTTAGAGTTCTCTGCTACTTCTTCTAGCTGTGAACCTGTCTGCTCTGCAATATTCATGCCTTTTTCAACAGGCTGCACAGATGTCTCTATAAGCGCAGCTGATTCCTTTGCAGCCTGTGCACTTTGATCGGCAAGCATATTTACCTGATTTGCCACAACCGCAAAGCCTTTTCCTGCCTCCCCTGCTCTTGCTGCCTCAATAGAAGCGTTTAATGCAAGCAGGTTGGTCTGTGATGCAATCTCATTAATGGTTGATATAATCTGATCTATCTGTTTAGAGGCTTCGTTTATTTCATGCATAGATGTAACCATCTCCTGCATCTTTCCATTGCTTTCCCAAATTGCACCTCCAAGCTCATCCACTCTTCCACTGATTTCCTTTGCACTCTTTGAATTCTGCTCCACCTGCTCTGAAACTCCCTCAACCGTCGCTGTCAGTTCCTCTACAACCGCAGCCTGATTGGTTGCACCGTCTGCAAGGTCATTTGAGCTTGCAGCTACCTGCTCTGCCGCACTTGAAACCTCGCTTGATACATTCTGGATTCCCTTTATGGTGACTGCCATACTTTTTTCAAATTCCATAAATGAATGTAAAATACCTACAAAATCGCCTCTCCACTCTACTTCCGGCTGTGCATCAAAATGTCCGTCCGCAAAGAGCTTCATCGACCTGTCTATATCATCCACATATGAGCCGAGAATACGGATAGACTTTCTCATGCTGTGTGCCAATCTACCGATTTCATCCTCTGAACGGTAATCAAGTGTGCTGTGAAGATTTCCTTCTGTCAGCTCCTTTGCCACTTCCTCGATTGCATGTAATGGCTCAAGGATTGTATCAAGCACGATCTTTCCTGTTCTCTTTGTCAACTGCCATGCACATATCAGACAGATAATGATGACTATGAGTCCGACTGCAGCACATACATATGTCCTTACAACTGCCTGATGGCTTCTTTCGTCAGTCAGCTTGTTGATTTCCTTTGCAAGCTCAACTGTTTTATTTAACTTTGGTGTACACTCATTGATAATCTGATCAACAGCCTCATCCTTCTGTCCGGCTTTAATCTTATCCATGATTGAGTATCCGATATTCGCCCAGTCAGAAAGAGCCTTTGAATATTCATTATACTGATTCTCAGGAACGATACCTGATTTTTTTATTGTTTTTAACTGCACATCAACATCTTCAAGCTTTTCTTTTGCGCCCTGCTCATAGTCGTCATATGTTGATTTGTCAGGATTAAGTGCCATCTCTCTTACATTTCTAGCCGCTGCATTTACATTTATTCTACATGTCTTAACCGCCTGATCGGCAGCATTTACCTTGTTTACATAGTTTAACATATTGAAAAACAACACACCAATGACCGCAATCGAAAGCAGTCCCGAAATAAGCATCATGGTAATAACCATTCTATAGCCATAGTTAATCCTTTCACCCAAATGCATGTTTTCCAATTTCTTTTTCATCGCATCTTTTTTTGAAGACATAGTTTGTTATTTCCTCCTATCTTATGATACCTTTTGACCCTTTAATCATATTATTATTTATACTCAAGTCTGAATTCGTCAGATGAATTTAGTATAGTACTATTTTTCTAAGGGCACAATACTGTATTCTCAATAATCTTTATGTGAATCTTTCTATTAAATATGTGGTTTTGCACAAAATGGTATGATTTTTTCGCAATTCCCTCAAAATACGTATGATGATTTTTATCTTGTTTTATGTAATGATGCAAGTCCCGGCTGCCCGACCGGCACACACAGCTTCCCCACGTGCGAATAGCGAAGCTGCTTAGATACTGCAGAAATTATGCCATGAAGCACAGAAACGCTCCTGCACGGACGCAGGGGCGAGGAGAACCGCGCCACGGACGGCGCGTTTCGACGGTTTCGTCAGGCATAGAAACCCTTCAAGCATAATTCCGTACAGTATCTTAGCAGTGCAGCGTAGCACGCGGGGAAGCTGTGTGTGCCGTTCGGGCAGCCGGGGCTTACAGTTATATATTCAAGAAAAATCAGCTCAGAAGTGAAAATGCAAATACCACGATGCCAAGTATTACAAGCACAATACCTGTGGCACGGTTTAAGGTTTTTGCGGATGCCTTGTTTGCAAAGACCGCTGCAATTCTCGCCCAAAGGAGTGTAAATGCAATACATAAAATCAGCACAAACCAGTCCGGTTTTCCACCGATGGCAAAGTGCGAGGCAGCTCCTGTAAAGGCTGTAAATGCCATGATAAATACGCTCGTTCCGACTGCAGTCTTAAGCTCATAGCCAAGCACTGATGTGAGGATGAGGAGCATCATCATACCGCCTCCCGCACCTATGAAGCCACAGATAAATCCGATAAGCACACCGCAGATGATTGACTGGATAGCTCTCTTTTTAGCTGAAACTCCCTGCATGGCCTCCTTTGTTGTCATGACAGGACGGACTATAAACTTGATTCCGAGTAAAAATGTCATAAATACCGAAAAGCTGCCCATTGTTGCTGACGGCACAAGGCTTGATACATAGCTTCCAACAACCGTGAAGCATAAAACCATGACCATCATTATGAGCCCGTTTTTTACATCAAGGTTCTTGTTCTTTCCATATGTATAGGCTGACACTGCGCTGGCAAGTACATCAGACGACAGGGCTATTCCCACTGCCATATAAGGGTCCATTCCCAAAAATGTAATGAGCATAGGGCTTATTACTGCTGCTGCGCTTAGTCCCGCAAAGCCGGTTCCAAGGCCTGCACCCATACCGGCAAAAAATGTTACTATTATAGTTATTAATGTGCTCATTTGTGTGATTTCCTCCTGATTATTTCATCCATATTATTCTCAAGCTGTTCCATAACAATCGTCAGCTGCTTTTTCTGCTCCTCATCTACCCCTGCAAACAGATTTGCTGTAAACTGCTGCTGTATACGCCTTCCTCTTTCAATGACAGTCCCGGCCTTTTTTGTACAGACAAGCTCCGTCTTCCTCCTATCATTTTCCACAGGTTTTCTCTCCAGATAGCCTTCATTCACAAGCTTATCAACATTTACAGACACAAGATTTGCCTTGATTTTTCTTATTTCAACTATATCCCTTGCCGTCTTATATTCCGGATTGTTCGCCAGAAACATGAGTATATCAAAGGCTGTCTGCGGAAGCTTTAGCTCATGACACAGTGGTCTGCACTCATCGCTGTAGGTTCGCGAAATTTTCTCTGCAAACTCAAAGTTAAATTTCATATGTGATATTCCTTCTTTCCTTTTCCTATTTTGCTGCTTTGTTATACATTTTTGAATTATTCATTTTTGAACTAATTATATATCTCTCTGTCATTTTGTCAAGCGGTTATTGTAATTTATACCCTGCAATGCTATACTTTTTGAGGCATTTTTTCATTAACTATTATGATATGATTTAACAGTTATATAATACCTTGAAAGTATCCTGCAGTCATGGTATTATATGTAATTGGCGCTTTGTTGCACATTTTTAACACCGGCTAATCTACCGGTGATTTTAATTTTAATAACTAAAGCTTCGTACATATATAATGTAGGAGTTTTAAATTAACAATCATTTACAATAGGAGGAATTATGAGTCAGGAAACAAATTCAGCCCCTGTAACAGAGAACAAGATGGGAACCATGCCTATAGGCAGACTTGTATTTAACATGTCTTTGCCTATGATGATTTCCATGCTCGTACAGGCTCTATACAACATCGTGGACAGTATTTTCGTTGCAAAGCTGTCCGAAAACGCACTCACAGCAGTTTCACTTGCCTTCCCTTTGCAGACACTCATCATCGCTGTCGCAACCGGTACAGGTGTAGGTGTAAACGCGTTGCTGTCAAAGTCACTCGGCGCCCATAAATACGACGAGGCCAACAAAATCGGCATCAACGGTGCCGTACTATATGCATTCAGCTACGTAATATTTCTGATTCTCGGACTTACAATCGTAAAGCCTTTTTACATGAGTCAGATTGGAAATGCTGATGTCGAAATCATGGATATGGGTGTGAGCTACCTGAGTACTGTTATGATTTTTTCATTTGGTATTTTTGCGGAAATCTTTTTTGAGAGGGTGCTTACATCGACAGGAAGAACTATTTTCAGCATGACCTCACAGCTTTGCGGTGCCATCACAAATATCATTCTGGATCCTATCATGATCTTTGGACTGCTTGGCTTCCCTAAGCTCGGTGCTACCGGTGCAGCCGTGGCAACCGTTGTGGGACAGTGCGTAGCCGCCGTTGTTGCCTTTGCCTGCAACCACAAATTCAATCATGAAATCAGCCTGAGCTTCAAGGGCTACAGCCCGGATTTCAAAATCATGGGAACCATTTATGCTATCGGTATTCCGTCAATCATCATGCAGTCTATAGGCTCTATAATGACATATGCCATGAACAGAATACTTATCGGCTTTTCATCGACTGCCGCTGCTGTTTTCGGTGTTTATTTCAAGCTGCAGAGCTTCTTCTTTATGCCTGTATTCGGACTGAACAACGGAATCACACCTATCATCGCCTTCAACTACGGTGCACAGAACAGAAAGCGTATGGTTAAGACAATAAAGGTCAGCCTGATAACCGCATTCTGTCTGCTCTTCGTTGGCTTTGCCTGCTTTGAGTTCATACCAAAGGTGCTTCTTGGAATGTTCAGCGCCTCTGACGATATGCTCAAAATCGGTGTTCCGGCGCTCAGAATAATCGGAGTGCATTTCCTCATTGCATGGTTTTGTATTATCGTCGGCACAGTATTCCAGGCTTTGGGAAAAGCAGTCTTTTCCATGATCGTATCAATCATGCGTCAGCTTGTGGTTTTAATTCCGGCAGCATACATCCTTTCAAAGCTTGGTGGACTTCACGCTGTATGGTGGGCTTTCCCGATAGCAGAGGTGATATCCTTTACTGTTTCGACATTATTCTTAATCAGGATTAACAGAACTATCATCTCAAAGATTCCTGATGGAAGCGATGTGCTGTAAGAAATTTTACTTGAGCTTTAAAATAATCAACAATAAAATCCGCTGCATTATATCATGTGCGTAATCATATGATATAGTGTAGCGGATTTATTATATTTATGTCATATTTTCACATATTTCTGATTTCTGTACCAGCTTGGTGCAGCTTATGAACCGACTCCATCTTGCGTATTATCTTGCGTATTTTCTTCCTCTATTATACGTATTTTATGTTGCTGGTCACACTGTTCGGTGTGAACAGTAACGATTTTATATAAAAAGTGTAATCTGCAGATTCAAACCTCTTTTAAAAAATGCGATTTTGTGGTAAAATAACAAAAAAGAAAATGCGATTTTGTGGTAAATCGTTGAAATAAAAAATGCGATTTTGTAGTAAAACATCAAAATAAAAAATGCGATTTTGTAATTTTATTAGGAGAATGTCATGTTTAAGCGAAAAATATATGATAAATTATTGCAATGGAAAAAGGATTCCGATGGTAAAACAGCACTCTTAATCGAAGGAGCCCGTCGTATAGGCAAGTCAACCATCGTAGAGTCATTTGGACGAAATGAATACAAAAGTTATATAATCATTGATTTCTCAATCGTCTCAAAAAATATACGTGAACTGTTTGAGGATATTTCAGATCTGAATTATCTGTTTTTGCAGTTGCAGCTCCAATACAAAGTCGATCTCTATGAGAGAGAGTCTTTGATTATTTTTGACGAAGTACAATTATGCCCCCGCGCAAGACAGGCTATCAAATCACTTGTAAAAGATCACCGATATGATTATATAGAAACCGGTTCTCTGATTTCTATCAAAAAAAACGTACAGGATATACTTATTCCAAGCGAAGAGAGAAAGCTAAACATGTATCCTATGGATTATGAAGAATTTTTATGGGCTTTGAATGATGAAACAACTATCCCCCTAATCCATAAGCTATTCGATTCTCAAAAACCCTTCGGAGAAGAGATTAATCGTAAATTGATGCGTGATTTCCGTCTTTATATGCTTGTCGGGGGAATGCCGCAGGCAGTTGATGAATATATCAAAACCAATAACTTCCGTAAGGTTGATGACGTGAAGCGTGATATTCTGAATCTTTATGAAGATGATTTCAAAAAAATAGATGCCACTGGAAAAATATCTATGCTTTTTGATGCAATTCCTGCGCAGCTAAACAAAAATGCTTCGCGATATCAGGTATCAAGCGTACTGACAAACAATCGCGCCGATAATACACTGGAACTGATTGCAGAGTTAAAAGACTCAAAAACTGTTTTGGTATCATACCATGCAAATGACCCAAGTGCCGGTATGTCAACCAACAAAGACTTAACCCGGTTTAAACTATTTTTATGCGATACCGGGCTGTTTACTACATTGATGTTTAAAGACAAAGATTTCACAGAAAACATAATTTATGAAAAATTGTTAAATGACAAGCTAGGAACTAATCTAGGCTATCTTTACGAAAATGTAGTTGCACAGCTTTTAACGTGTAATGGCAACGAATTATTTTACTATACTTTTTTTAATGAAAGTTCGCGCCATAATTACGAAATAGATTTTCTTATTGCCAAAAAAAATAAGGTTTGCCCTATTGAAGTAAAATCCAGTGGCTATAAAACCCATAAGTCCCTGGATGAATTTTCAATAAAATTTTCAAACCGTATTCTTCAAAAATATCTCGTATATACAAAGGATTTCTCAAAAGACAAAGACATACTCTGTCTGCCTGCTTATATGATTTCGTTTTTGTAAGAAGAATAACTTTTTAAATATGATTTTAATACACACACTTATATGGAGGACTAAGACATGAAATTTATATCGTGGAATGTAAATGGACTGCGCGCATGCGTCCAGAAAGGTTTCCTTGATTTTTTTAACAGTATAGATGCGGATTTCTTTTGTATTCAGGAGTCCAAGCTACAGGCGGGACAGATTGATCTTGACCTGCCTGGCTATCACCAGTACTGGAATTACGCCGAGAAAAAAGGCTATTCCGGCACAGCCATTTTTGCCAAAAATGAGCCATTATCTGTGTCTTACGGCATAGGCATTGAGGAGCATGATAAGGAAGGACGTGTCATCACACTCGAATATGACAATTTCTATCTCGTAACCTGCTATACTCCAAACTCACAGAATGAACTGAAAAGGCTGCCGTACCGTATGCAGTGGGAAGATGATTTCCGTGAATACCTTAAAACTCTTGATACCAAAAAGCCTGTCGTACTGTGCGGTGATCTGAATGTCGCACACAATGAAATCGACCTGAAAAATCCAAAAACAAACCGCAAGAATGCAGGTTTTTCAGATGAGGAACGTGCTAAAATGACGGAGCTTTTATGTTCCGGCTTTACCGATACCTTCAGATATTTTTATCCGGATGCCGAGGGTATATATTCCTGGTGGTCATACCGTTTTAAGGCTCGCGAGAAGAACGCAGGCTGGCGTATAGACTACTTTATCACATCAAAGCGCATCAATGATAAGCTGCAAAAGGCAGCAATCCATACCGATGTGCTCGGTTCAGACCACTGCCCTGTAGAGGTTGATATTGAATTTTAAATTTAAGGTTATGTATTTTTACAATCCCTTATGCAACACCCTCTTCTCGAGCGTCTCCCCATCCAAGGTATACTCAACAGCATTATACGCACCGTTTCTGTATGCAAACGTCTCATTGTCATCCTGATAATGCACAAAGCTGCCCTTGCCCGGATATGTCAGTATGCTGATCTTATCCTCTGTAATGTCCTCTGTAGAGCGGATTTCTCCGTCTGCTACAGGGATAATGGCTCCTGCTTTTATGAATACAGGTACTTTATCAAGTGGTGCATTTGCTAAAATATATCTGCCGCCACTGTATTTTTCGCCTGTGTAGTAATCATACCAGTCGCCATCCGGCAGGTAAACCTCTCTTGCCTCCTTGCCCGGTGCGATCACAGGTGCAACCAGTACAAAGCTTCCGAGCATATATTCATCGGAAATATTTCTCACATGCTTATCTGCAGGATACTCGTATACGAGCGGGCGCACGATAGGTGCTCCTGTCTTTTCACACTCATGTGCCAGATCATAGATATATGGGATAAATCTGTATCTGAGCTTTACTGTCTTTCTGACTGCATCTATCGTAGTCTCGTCAAACTGCCAAGGCTCCTGTCTGCGTGTTCCCATCGCTGAATGATTTCTGAAAAACGGCACAAATACTGCTGCCTCATAAAATCTGACAAGAAGCTCCGGTGTAGTATCACTTCCGAAACCGCCTATATCGCTGCCACACATGGCAAGTCCGCTGACTGACAGATTGCACACCTGCTCGAGTGAAAGTGCTATATGTGCCCATATGCTGTGATTATCTCCGGTCCAGCCACCGCAGTATTTCTGGCTTCCGGCATATGCAGCCCTGGTAAGTACAAACGGACGTTTTCCACCATCATTTTTCGCAAGTCCCTCATATGTGGCTTTTGCCATAAAATGTCCGTAAATATTGTGAACCTTTTCATGTGCTCCATACTCAAACTGCACATCATCCGGCAGTGGTCCGTTGAAGCTTGCAGGCTCATTCATATCATTCCATATGCCACTGATACCGTGCTCAAGAAGTATCTTTGTCTTGTCTCCCCACCAGCTTCTGACGCTTTGCTTTGTGAAGTCCGGAAATACCGATGTTCCCGGCCATACAGCATTTTCATATACACTGCCATCTGTATCATGTGCAAATGCATCCATCTCCATGCCCTCTTTGTACATGAAGTAGTCCTCATCCTTCTTCACACCCGGGTCAATGATGGATATGAGTTTTACGCCCCTGTCAGCAAGCTTCTCTGAAAGACCCTTTACATCCGGGAATTTCTTGTCATCAAAGGTGAATACCCTGTAGCCGTTCATGTAATCGATATCCATATGTATCACATCGCATGGGATATCAAGCTCGCGGAATTTGTCAGCTATATCAAGCACCTCATCCTGCGTGTAATAGCCCCAGCGGCTCTGATGGCTGCCGTATATCCATCTCTGATAAAGCGGTGTGGTGCCTGTCAGTGATGTATAAAGTCCTACCACCTCTGCCATATCATTTCCCGGCATAAAATAGTAGTCCAGCTCGCCCTTCTCATGCTCGACGAAATAGTAATCTGTGTTTTCATAACCGAAATCAAAGGTTGTCTTGTAGGTATTATCCGCAAAAATTCCATAACAATATTCATCGCCCAACACGATAAAAAATGGTATGGATTTGTACAGTGATTTAAAGCTGTCCACATGTGGTGCAGGATCATCCGTGTTCCAGTTTACATATGAATATCCACGCTTGTTGAGGCATCCCGGCTTATCTCCCAGACCGTAAATAGCATCATCCTTTCCAAGCTTTTTGATGATGGTAACAGAGTCAGTTTTTTCTTCATCTTTTCCGACAGTATGTCCCTCAAGCTCTGCTATGGCAAGATCCTCGTACGGATTCTTCTCACTCTTTTTGCGTGCTTTTTCATAATCTGAAAGTACAAGCTTCCCTTTATAATAAATATCAAGCTTCTCGTTATCTATCCTTCACATATACAGTAATATCCCTTGCGCGGATGACTGCTTTAACTGCTGCATCGCTTACACCGGCTTCTGCTGCGGTTCCCTTGGCATCAGACGTATCCTTGCTTGTTACGTCCGGTGTGGCAGCCTTCGGAATAAAGCCCTCCTCTATTGCAACACTTTCGATGCCGGGTTTTTGTGCAACATGCACTATGTTGTTTTCAAATATGGTAACAAACAGACTGCCGTTCCCGTAGATCAGCTCTGCTGTGTTGTCCTGTATTTTACAGTTCTTATATGAATTTCCCATTGCATAATCCTCCCTTGAATTATATTATTTCTCCTGATGTTTCTTATAAAAAAACTTCTGTTTACTATAATAGTATCATCCATTTTTAATTTTTACAACAAAGAAAGTCACCGGTCACACTTAGTATGACCGGTGACTGCCTCAGGCTGTAAGTATCTCTGTCAATACACCATACAGCTCTGTATCAAGCTCCTTTGCCTTGAGCTCTGATAAAATCACTGTTGTTTTCTTCCCCGATGTAATAAGACCGTAGATTTCATCCTTTAGCACAAAGCCTATCTCTGCCTGATTCAGGAAATCAAAGCATCTTTTTTCGAGTTGATTATCAAGCGCTACTGTGTCTTTCGATATTGCAACGCTTATTTTGCTTGCTGTCGATGCATTTACAGTAACGATGAGCTTTCTGTTTTCTTTATCATATTTATTCTTTGCCAATACCTCTTTACCATCCACAGATACCTTTACCTTATCGGCTGCTGCCTCGGTTCTTCTTTCAAAGACAAGCTTATAGGTTCTGTTGTCAGGTATTAATGATGTATCTCCATCTGCCGGAGAAATGACAAACATATCTTTATCCGCAGAATATTTCATAGCTGTGGTCACACATCTGCCATCTACATATCCGCAGGATTCATTGTCATCCTCGTATAACTCAAACTCACCATCAGCCTCCGGGAATACCCTGACACATAATACATCAGGATTTTTGATAACAGATCTTGCATCAAGCTCATCAGCATCTGCACACACAAGTATGCCTCCAGCCTTCGCAAACACAGGTATGCTGCTCAAATCCCTGTAAACCTCCAGCATTCTTCCACCATCATAGCGCATGCCTGTATAGATATCATACCAGATGCCCTCCGGGAACCATACTTTGGTTTTTGCCACATTAAGTCCCTTAATACGTGGAGTTGTAACAGGCGCTGCCATAAGCTGGCTGCCAAAGAAATACTGATTCTTTACCTCATAAGCCTCTGCATTTTCAGGATACTCATAATACATAGGCTCAATCAGCGGCATATTCTCGGCATAGCTGCGATAGTTCATGGTATACAGATACGGAATCATACAATGCCTCTGTCTGAGCGCTGCTTCCATCGCTTCCTCAGTCTCTTTTTTAAATCGCCACGGCTCCTTGCCGTTAAATTCGCTGCATGAGCTGTGCAGACGCATTATCGGAGAGAATATACCGTATTGTGTCCATCTGGCTGTCAACTCATCATCCTTGTAGCCAAGCATATGTCCGCCAATATCATGACTCCACCATCCATATCCGATGTTTGTCGCTGTCGTTGTAAAATACGCTTGAAAATCAAGCGACTCCCATGTAATATGTGTATCTCCCGAAAATCCAATCGGATATCTATGGCTTCCCGGACCTGCATAGCGCGAAAATGTCATTGGACGCTTGCCGTCTCTTTTATTATCGAGATAATGAAAATGATTAAAAATCCATAGCGGATCCAATCCTTCAACCTTGCAGTTGCTGCCCTGCTGCCAGTCAATCCACCAGAAATCCACACCTTCAGCCTCTCTCGGATGATGAAGATACTTAAAATATGCATCCATAAACTTTGGGCTTGCCGGATCACATACAACCGGGTCCTCATTTTCATAGTCCACGCCCATTTCCTTTGCCATATCAACATACATTTCTTCACAGCCCTGCACACCATCCGCAGGGTGTACGTTCAGGGTAGTATGCATTCCTCTGTCATGGAGCTTTCCAAGAAAGCGCTTCGGATCCGGGAAAAGCTTTTTGTTCCAGGTATATCCTGTCCAGCCGCTTCCGTATTTAGGATCCACATCAACCTGATGCCAGTCCATATCTATTACTGCTACCGTGAATGGGATATTCTTTTCATCGAATTTGTCCATCAGCTCCATATAGCTTTCTTCTGAGTATTTATAATATCTGCTCCACCAGTTTCCCAGTGCATATCGCGGAAGCATCGGAGTCTTGCCGCAAAGCCTGTAAAAATCATTGAGCGCCTGTTTATAATCATGTCCATATCCAAAGAAATACAAATCAGACACACCTTTTTTTCTTGGCTCAATCCATCCATCATCAAGTAAAATCTGTGATTTACTGTCATCAAGAATTGAATATCCAAAGCGTGAAACGACACCGTGTCCAAGCTCAACCTCTCCGTTTACGTCATCAAGTGTACGCGCTGTACCCTGCAAATCATGCACCTTCTCGCCATAATGCCAGATGCTGTGATATGCGCTCAGGTTTCCCTTAATCTGTATACTCAGTCCGTGTGATGAGAACTCCTTCTCATTATATATCAGGTGCAGCATTGATGTATGAACCTCAATTCCATCAGCGTTACGCACCACATGATAGCCGGTCTTTGGAAAATCCCTGAACAATACTGTCTGTGTTGCCCTATCCTCGAATACACCATCTTCACTGTATTCCAGACGGACAAGCGCCTCTGTCAGGAATGTAATCCTGTATTTTTCACCTATTATCATATTGTCCGATAATGCCACCGGACTTGTCTTTACTCTGTATATTTCCTGCATGAAATACTCCCTCTCATATAAATTACGTTATCCCTTGACAGCTGATGCCGCAATTCGATATCCTCTTTTTGTTCAAATTAGTTTAGCGCTAAATCCGATCTACTCCCTGCGCACACGCTTGTTTTCATACATTTTCTCATTATCTTGTCAAATCCTTTACCCACTTATATTTTTTAAAATGTATGAGTGTCCATGGTATCTTTCCAACCTCATCCACGCAGGTACACGCATACACCACAACCACCGGCCAGTTCAAAAAATATGTGCCTGCAACTGCAAGCGGTATTGCTATGCCCCACATCGTCACAGCAAGAGAGTACATATCAAACATCGTATCTCCTCCCGAACCAAAGACACCGTTTATGATGATTTCATTTACCGATCGTCCAATCATGTAGAAGGCAAGTACACCGAATAACTGTTTCAGATACTCTGCAGCCTGCGGTGTGAGCTTTACAAAATGTAAAATCACCGGTGCTGAAACCGCCATAAGCACTGTCATAACAGCTCCACACAAAAATGACAGCTTTGCCATTCTGATGCCATATGCTTTTCCACGCTTTAAATTTCCTGCGCCAAGCTCATTTCCTATCATAATGCCTGCTGCACTTGATATACCTGCACTGAGACAGCAAATGATATCACGCACAACCGCTGCTACGGAGTTGGCCGCTGCCGCATCTGTTCCCATGTGTCCCATAAATGTAGAGTACGATGTAAAGCCTATGCCCCATACAAGGCTTGCTCCGAGAATCGGTCCGGAGCACCTCATAAAATCTGCTGACAGCTCCTTGTTCCTTGCAAAAAGCTCCCGGATTTTAAGCCTGATATATCCCGGTCTGTACGAAAATGTGATTGAAAGCATAAGCTCCACTACTCTTGATATGAGTGTGGCAAGTGCCGCTCCCCTCACATTCATGCTCTCGATGCCAAATGCACCATAGATAAATATGGCATTGAGCATTATGTTTATAAGCACTGTAATTGAGCTGACTGCCGCCGCAGTACCCGCGTGCTCTGATATCTTCATCATGACTATATAACACTGCGAAAAACCTGTCAATAAATATGAAAAAGAAGCTATTTTAAGGTAGCTTACACCATAATCTATAAGCACCGGCTCGTTTGTGAAAATAAGCATCAGATATCGTGGAAAAAATGCACATGCCACGAAAAACAGCACCGATACTATGCCACATATCCTGATTGCAAGAGCGAATATGTCATCGAGCGCCTTTATATCCTGCTTGCCCCAATACTGCGCTCCGAGTATTGCAAGCCCTGCTGTAGCTGCTGATAGAAACATGTTCTGGATGAACTGTATCTGTGTGGCAAGCGAAACTGCTGACATATAGTTCTGATCCAGTCCTCCGAGCATGAAAGCATCAGCCACCGCCACCAACGCTAGCATCAGATTCTGCACCATTATAGGAACCATGAGTGTCCACAGCTTTTTGTAAAAATGTGTATCAAATTCTATTGTTTTCATAAGTAAATTTTACCTCTATATATAAATCTCTAAAGGTTTGCAAGTATCCGTGTCCATGCTTCGCATAACCTTTCAAATGACCATGCCGCATTTGCAGGGCTTGTGGACGGCAATGTAATTGCCTCCATTCCTGTCAGAGGAAGCTGATATTTCTTATAAAGCGCCCCTGCTTTATTTCCGTTTGCATATATCTGTTTTATATCGGATGTTTCAAGGATTTTTCTTATATCCGTTGGTGTTACATTTTTGATACTGCTGTCGCTCGAACCCCTGATGTCACAGCTTTGTATCACATCCCATATGGCTATGTGGTTTTTTAACAGCATATATTTTTTCTCATCTATCGTCTCCGGCACCGATTCATCCAAGAGATACGCAAGCAGCTTCCAGAAACGGTTCTGCTTGTGTCCGTAATAGAAATTGTTTTCCCTGGATTTTACGGATGGAAGCGTTCCGAGGATGAGGATTCGGCTGTTTTCGTCATAGACAGGCTTAAAGGAGTGGGTTATGTGCTCGTATTCCATTAGCCTTTATCACCTCTTATCATCTTTAAACGTTCTCCTTTGTTATTTCAATATTTCTTCCACTTTACAGCTATGTTTTTTACTTTCCTTCCAATAACCAATTCCAACCGCAAGTATCCTTCCTGTGTATATCTTTTGCCCTGCAAGTTTAGGCATAAATTTAAGTGCATACTTTTTATCTATGATTTGTGCAATTGCTTCATCCGGAGTATGATCTACTTTTAATTCAAGGATTATACAATCTGCAGTTGTATCATATGGATAAAAAATAAAATCTACATATCCTGTTCCGGCCTTATCCTCACGCTCCACACGATAACTGTCCCTTGCTGCAAGATATACCAGATTAACTATTGCAGATAACTCTGTCTCATGATTATACGATAGCAGAGGCCCCTCCGTGTTATGCGCAAATTCCAGTATCCTTTCCATGGTCAGCGTGTCCCCTGCCAAGGTTGCCTTAAGCATTTTCTCGGACTCTTTTGCTAAACGGTATACATATCCCAATGACTCATTTTTTACAAGAAGCTCATCAAATTTCTCCATCAGCTCTCTGTTTGGAATGCACACTTTTCCATTAAGATAGCTTAAAAATCCATACACTACCATCGCAGAATATATCTCGTCTCTTGTTGAAAGATTCATTGATGTTGCCGCATACTCTTGTATTTTTGCAGTCACGGACTCACCGGATATCATAAGTGCCAGATCATCCCTGACATCAGAAATATTATTTCTGATATAATAATATATCTCATCATATGGTCCCGAGCTTGTCCAGTAATTTGCAAGATTGTTAAACTGCAATGCAAATACCACTGAACGTGGATTGTAAACACGTTCCCCCGACTTTGTATAGTAACCATTATACCAGTCACGGAGTCCTTTCCTCGTCACGCTCTTTTCCTTATGCTGCCTGTCACACTCTACAATATAGCGTCTGTACAGATCATCCACTTCATCATCGGTAAATCCAAAATACTCTCCAAACATCGGTGAATTTACCATTGTAAACTCTGCAAACATATTAAGCTCAGAACCACTGGAATATTTTGCAATAGGTAAAATGCCTGTCATATATGAAAGAACCACATATGGGCGATCCTTCAAAAGATTACTTAAAAATGCCACATATTTTTCTTTATCAATCTCATTTATAAAATCTCTGTGGAATATAAAATCCCATTCATCCAATACAAATATAAATTTCTCACCACACTGCACAAATACACTCTCAAGAATGTCTCCGACTGCATCTGCCTCATTTATTTTAACCTGTGGAAATGCTTCCTTTACATCTTCAATCAAAAGTGCTTCTATGCGCTCGATATATTGTGTATATGAATCACAGTTTCTTGGCATTTTACTGAAATCTATGCGAATGACATTATATTGATTTTTATATCTTCTATAGTCATCCACCTGTGATATTGCGAGACTATCAAAAACATCACTCGAATCCGATGCTTTCTGAAAAAAGGAGCTAATCATATTTGCCATAATTGTTTTGCCAAATCTACGCGGTCTGGTAATACAAATATGACGATTTCCTGCACTTACATACGGAAACAATTCACTAAGCATAAGTGTTTTATCCACAAAATACGGACTTAAGCTCTCACTTTTATACAATGTATATGGTGTTATGCTGTTCAGATATGTTCCCATAGTGTCTGCTCCTTTTCGATACCTGTCTTTTCTATAGTTTTATTATACCTTATAGCTGATACTTTTACGAGTCAATTAAATGATTTTTCTCATAAAAAAACTCACAATCGTTTTTTCGATTGTGAGTTTGCACATCTGCTAAACACATTATATATGAGTAATCTGATTTCATCAGCTCAGCTCAATCTCATACGCTCCGGCTTCAAAATCCACCGTTAGAAGCGCATATGCTTCACCGTTATCATAGCGGATTGAAAGCTTTGGTCCTTCTCCTGCTACTGTGATGACAGCTCCCTTCTCAAATGCCTTATGGGTGTTTCTCATGCGAAGCAGCTCAAGCTGCTTTGCAACAACATCCTTTTTTAGCGCCTCCTCAATATCGGAAGCACTGAGGTTTGTTCTGTTTATTTCCTTATGTCCTGATTCTCCTGCACGTCTTACCGCCTCATGGTCATTTTTGCCTGCAAAGAGGTCCAGATACCATACCTGCGGCTTGCCCGGCATGAACATCTGAATAGCACGGGCCAGAAGCATTTTGCTGTCAGACTCACCAAGCGCACTGTAATATGTGGCATTGACCTGATAATATATATTCTTCTGTCCATGAAGATTTTTGACCATGCCGCCACGAGATACAATCAAATCTATAAGCGAGCGAATATCGTCCTCCGGAAGCAGACCCTTTAAATCCAGAAGAGGTATGCCGTCATGGCAGCCAAGCATATTGACAGTGGAGATTTTATCATCCACAACCTCACGCGCCCATTTTGCAAGGTAATCTGCTCTCCTGTTCTCAATCGCGTCAATTACCAGTCCCGGTAAAAAGAAATCATATGTGGCATAGCCCTTATCTGCAAGGGTTTTGTATATTTTCTCCTCATATGCCGCGTGTATTTCAGGCAGCAGAGTCAGCCCGAGCGGAGCTGCAATCTCATGGATCTGCTGTAGAAATTCCCAGGTCTCAGGATCATTCATGAAATTCTTTTTCCCCGGTGCCTTAGGCGCATAGGCAAATGCATCGAGCCGCACAATAGCCGCACCGTAGGATGCTATTTTTTTAAGTGTTTCACGATAGAAATCCCATACCTTTTCGGACTTTATATTTAAATCCATCTGCCCCAGATATTCTCTGCCATGCACCTCCTGGTAAAACGTGTTCCAGTATGGCACCCTTCGTCCATCCGGAAACTCCACCATGAGAATCGGAAGCCCCGGCTTTCTGAAAAACATCTGCTTTAAGCATGACTCATCAGGCTGTATGTAGCCCTCGTCCGTCATGACTCCATGACCTTCCCAGAACTTGTTCCAGTCTATGAAAAAATCCCGGTACTCCGACTCATCGCCCTTTTCCACAAGATCCTTGAACTGTGGTGACTGTGCCGAAGCATGATTTAAAATAAAGTCAAGCTTTAAGTCAATCCCCAGCTCCTTCAATTGCGATAAATCCTCTATTGTCGCAAGCTCCTCATTCAAATTGTAGTCCACGACCGAAAATCCGCGATCCAAATCCGAATGATACAGGCTTGGCAGAATATAAAATGATGAGAATGTGTCCTGCATTTCCTTCTTTTTGAGCAGCGCTGCGATATCGGAAAGCTTACCGCCCAGACTGTCAGGATATGCGTTAAGCATAGGTTTATTGTTCATAGACTTTGCCATCCTTTCCAACTACTATACGCGCATTTTTACTCTGTAAATCAAGCTTTTCCTGCTCCAACTCTACCACGCGGCATATGAAAGGGCTTGCGGCGTTTTCGTCACGTCCTCTCTTAATGCGGCGCGCCTTAGTCTCCTCAGGCGAACTCTCCAAAAATACAGGTATATCAACACCCTTAAGGTATTCGCTTCCTCCGTGGGTCCACTCCAGGATGAGCACCTTAATTCCTGTAAAATCAGTTTCATCATATGAGATATCACCGTCCTGGCGGCCCATATGCTTTATCTCAATTATATCTTTTCCTTCCTTAAACTCTGAAAGCTCCTTGTTAATCCTGTCAAAGTCAATCTCCTTAGGTGTTCCAAGATATCCACGTAAGCCATCCTCGCCGGACTCGTTATACACATTAAGGCGTTCTTCGTCGTTTCTCATCGGAATACGGTGTGGATAATTGTCCCCAGTCAGCACATAGCAGGCTGTATTATCCTTCAAAAAATACTGCTGCAGGGCTGCTGCAATCGTTGTCTTTCCTGAGCCTGAGCCGCCGTAGATGCTTATTACAATACGTTTATCAGAAGAACTATCTGCAGTGTCAGCCTCACTTAATTTTAGATTGCCGCACACCTTCTTTATCTCATCATACAGCTTCTTTGCCTCATCAAGCCTGATAAATGAAAACTGATATGCCTCATACTCCTTTGTTGCAAACGGAAGCGGTATTCCGGCATTCATCAGTGCTGCACCTGTGTACTGCCTGCCGGTATTTTCCTCAATATATACTGCATCCGACTCCAAGCCCTTAAGCTTCACATAGCAAGCAGCCGCGTTTGCCTCCGCATACAGACGAACCACGCTCACAAGCGCCCTGTCCTTTGCCCTTGAGACAGACATCCACGCAGCCACCTCATCCTCAAATGGGCTTGTAAGGCGCCAGTAGGTGCCCTCATTTATAAGCATCTCATACTTCTTAAAGGTCTTGATCTGCTCTCTGATTTCTTCCTTTTCCTCATCCGACAGAAGGGCCGGATTCAGCTCATAGCCAAAGGTTCCTGCCATGGCTGTGATGCCTCTTGTTTTAAGGCTTGTCACTCTGCCGGTCTGATGATTTGGCACTGCCGATACATGCGCTCCCATGGATGATACCGGATAGAAGAACGATGTGCCATACTGTATTCTTGTACGGTTTATGGCATCTGTATTGTCACTGCACCATATCTGTGGACTGTAGTAGAGCATGCCTGCATCAAATCGTCCACCGCCACCGCTGCAGCCCTCAAGAAGTATATCCGGATATCTTGTCACCAGACGCTCCATAAAATCATACACTCCAAGCACGTAGTCGTATGCAAGATTTCCTGCATATACGTCAGCCATGCTTCTGTTCATATCCCACTTCACGTAGTCGATTTTTCCCTGGTCAAACACTGCGCAGATCTGATTGAAAATATTGTCCCTGACTTCTTTTCTCGAAAAGTCTAAAAGAAGCTGGTTTCTTGAGCGTACAGGAAGCTTTCCCGGAATCTGGATAGCCCAGTCAGGATGCTCTCTGTACAGATTACTGTCCTCATTTACCATCTCAGGCTCAATCCATATTCCAAACTTCACTCCCTGCGCATGCACTCTGTCGATGAGCTCAGAAAGTGTTCCGCCAAGCTTTTTCTCATTCACAAACCAGTCACCGAGTGATGAATTATCATCATCTCTCTTTCCAAACCAGCCGTCATCCATGACCACCATATCTATGCCCAGTGATGCGGCCTCCTTTGCGAGGTCTACTATCGTATCACCGGTAAAATCAAAGTAAGCAGCCTCCCAGCTATTGATGAGCACCGGTCTTACCTCATGTGCAAATCTGCTCCTGCACACATGCTCACTGATGCAGGTGTGGTACTGATGTGAAAGCTGTGAGAAACCGTCTGCCGAGTATGACATAATCACCTCAGGCACTGTAAAGGTCTCTCCTGCCGCAAGCGGATATGAAAACAGCTCATCGGAAAGCCCCATTAAAAGGCGTGTCTGGTTAATCTGATCTTTCTCTGCCTCACATGAGAAGTTGCCACTGTATACAAAAAGCATACCATAGCAGTCTCCTGCATTTTCTGTAGTATCTCGCTGTGCGAGAATAACCGCCGGATTGTACTGGTGGCTCGAGGTTCCTCTGCGGCTTCCGAATGAAAGTGTGCCGTGTCCTAAGTGTGTGCGCTCAAGATTGCGCTCCATGGCATGCTTACCGTAGAATCTGATCACATCATAATCTCCGTAAACCATATCCAGACAGGCAGCATGAGCCTTTTCAATTGTAATATTCCCACTGCCTGTATTTTTAATGAGCACACTTCTTGTGATGACATCACAAGCCTCAAGCACGCCATAAAGCAGATGCACCTCAACGCCTGCGATATCATCGCCAAGAACTATTTCAAGAGTCTGCGCTTCGTCATCAGATGCCCACACTGCCGGAAGTCCCTTCAGAGCGTATTTTCCGTCTCTGATTTCATGACTCTTATAAAGAAGCTCAACACTCTCAGTGCCCTGTTCGTTTTTGATATCAAGCGCAATATTTCTGAAATCGCCTGTGCCAAGAGTCGGATACTCCTGTGGCAGCGTATCAAGCGAATATGTGCGGTTCATTCCTGCTGCGTAAGGATTGCCTGAAAAGCCTCTGTCAGCATATGTCAGCACATAGTCCATATCACATGTGCTTTTTGCTCCGTAGTACAGATGCAGCAGATAGCCTAGTCTGTCCACCTGCATCTGATATGTGGTGTGAGCGGTCTGTAAAGTAAAAATTTTCTTGTTTGGATTAAATATAATTGCCATAAAATCACTCCATATCATTGTTAAAATAGTGTTTAAAAATTATCCCTTGATTGCACCGTTTGCAACACCGTTTAATATCTGCTTCTGGCAGATTATATAGAATATAAGTATCGGTATCAAAGCCAGAATATATGATGCAAATGCCAGATTGTAGTTGGTTCCAAACTGTGTCTGGAAATTCAGCTGTGCCAACGGCAGTGTATTCTGTCCTGTTCCTGACATGATGACAAGCGGTGTCATGACATCATTCCAGGTACCGAGTGCTGTCAGGATGGCTACTGTCGCATGCATAGGCTTCATCATAGGAAATACAACTCTCCAGTATGTTGTCCATGTGCTTGCGCCATCGATATCTGCGGCCTCCTCAAGTGCCATAGGGATATTTTTCAAGTATCCACTATATAATAATACATTCATTGGCATATAAAATACAAGATATAAAATGATAACTCCTGCCCTGTTTCCAAGTCCCATCTGCGCAGTCTGCTTTACAAGAGGCATCATGAGAATTGAGAATGGCACAAACATACCGCTTACAATGTAAAGATATATGAAACGGAAGCTCTTTTTCCTTGCCATGCCTCGTCCGATAACATATCCTGCAATCGAATGAATAAGGATTGCGAGAACAATGGTCACAATAGTGATAAGTAAGCTGTTTCCGAGAGAATGCCAGAAATCAGTCACCTTCATAGCCTCTGTGAAGTTTGAAAAGCTCCACTTTGAAGGGAAGGAAAGAGCTCCTGCGACATCATTTGTCATCTCACTCGGTTTCTTGAAGGCAATTATAACAGCCATATACAGCGGGAAAAATACGGTTAAGGTTCCCAATATTAAAACGATGGTAAGTACCCAGTTTGTTTTTTGTTTTTTCATTATAACTGCTCCTCCTTCTTATTCATAACGCCCATCTGGAATAGTGAAATAGCCACAATTACAACAAAGAAAATTACTGCGTTTGCACTCTGGAAGCCAAACTGTCCTCCATCCATACCATTTCTGTAAATCAGGTATGAGATTGACTCAGTGCTCTGCGCCGGGCCGCCCTTTGTCAATGACATAATCTGGTCAAATACCATGAGGAAGTTCTTTGTGCTGAGCACCAGATTGATTGTAACAAACGGCATAACGAGTGGAAACGTAACCTTCCAGAACTGTTTCCATTTGCCTGCTCCGTCGAGCATGCTGGCTTCGTAAACATCCTCAGGCACTGTCTGCAGTCCGGATATATAAATGATTGTATTCATGGCAACCGCCTGCCATACCCCGACAATCAGCACGCCAATCCATGCATATTTTTCACTCGCCAGAATACTGTTTTGTAAGAAACCGATGTTGAAGGTATTTCCTACTACCGGCAGAATATATGTAAAAATAAAGCTGAAAATGTAACCAATAACCAGTCCGCCAAGGATATTCGGTACGAAATAAACACCTCTTAATGCACTCTTGCCGCGGATATTGCTGTTTAACGCAACTGCCATTACAAGGCTTAATACATTTACAAGTACGGTTCCTGCAATCGCATATTTAAAAGTAAACAGATAGCTCTTTCCGACTCTGGCGTCGGTAAACAGGTCTGTATAGTTTCTAAGTCCGACATAATCATATGAGCCATAGCCCTTGTAGTTTGTAAAGCTGTAAATCACACCCTTTATCATCGGCAGCGTGTTAAATGCGAAAAATAAAACCACAACAGGTATCACAACTGCCCAGAATGTCTTGTCCCTATTTGACATTTTCTTTTTCATTTTGCATCCTCCTGTTCCTTCTGGTAATCCTGTACTTCACGAATCAGATCTCTGTTGTAACGCTCCCAGTCTGAATCAAATTTCTTTAAGAACTTCTCTTTTGCATTGTCACCTGTGTCAAGCAGATATGTCTGAATCATGGCGTCCACGCTCATCTCACTTGGATAATGGTGATCCTGATAATCCGACATACGGTTGTCCTTTATATACTCCTGCATATCCTCCAGTGTATCAGGTATTGCGAAATCTCCCTCCTTGCAGGCAATTCCGCCCTGGTCATCCAGATATGTCTGAATTGTCTCATCGCTGTACAGATATTCAAGCACCTCGTATGCTGCTTCCTTATTTTTGCAGGCCTTCATAACTGAAAGCTGTAAATCTATTCCTGAATTTAACACATTGTCAGCCTCATTATCATTTGCCGGGAAAGTAAATGAACCGATATTCATATCAGGATTAACTGACTTAATCTGAGGAATAGCATAGCTTCCTATCGTGTACATGGCAGATTCACCTCTGGCAAAGGCTGTACATGCGTCATTGTAACTGTAAGCATATGGATTGTCCTCTGCATAATCAAGCAATGTACGTATCTTGTCGGCAACCGGAGAATATGCCTCCTCAAATGTCGTATTTCCCATATTTACCTGATTACAGGTGTCTGAATCACAAAGACCTACTGCAAGAGCATTCCACGGTGCCAGACAGGTCCATGTATCCTTAAAGCCCAGATACAAAGGAAGTGTTCCGCTTTCCTTTATCTCATCGCACAGTGCTGTAAACTCACTCCAGGTTGTAGGCACCTTCCATCCATTCTCCGCAAACATATCCTTGTTGTAAAGTACTCCTGCTGCATTTGCGGCGTAAGGAAGTGCATATGTGCCATCCTTTGGAATGAACTCAAGCTCCTTGTCCATATCCAGATATGCCTCTTTTACAGTGTCCACTACATCCAGATCTGAGATATCCTCAAACAAATCTGCATCCAGGAAATTTGAATAATTGATATCTCCACCTATTGCAATGATGTCCGGATAATCCTCACGGATGAAGCGTGTCTTTAAAATAGTCATAGCCTCATTCGGAGAGGAGATAGTCAGATGAATATCATCATGAGTCTCATTAAATTGCTTCTCAATCTTCTCGAAAGCCTTAACAGCCTCCGGCTTATAAGAAACCACCTCAATCTCAGTTTTTCCGTCCGCCCGCTTTTCATTTCCACATCCGGTCAGTCCTGTCGTGCACATTCCGAGTGCCAGCACAACCGCCATAGCCTGACAAATCTTTCTTTTTGCCATATTTTTTCACTCCTTTTCTGTTTTATTTGCTCTTTTTCCTGATAAACCGATTATAACATACCATTATGCATACAATAAATACCTTTATTTTTGCTTTTTTATACCAATATGCTATAAGACATGCTATAATTGCATATAATGTCGCATAAGGGTATATTTATAGTATTAATCAATAAGGAGTGACTCACATGGACAAGCTTTCCTTCAATATTTTTCCAAATGTAAATTTCATAGATTTGTGTATGTACCAGTTCGGCCACGAGCAGTGCGAACCGGGACACTCATTTGGTCCTGCCACAAGAAACCACTATCTATTCCACTATGTACTGTCCGGCACCGGCACTCTGATGGCCGATAATGCAAAGGGCATTACACAAACCTACAACATAAAAAGCGGGCAGGGCTTTCTGATTTTTCCCGGCCAGATAAATACCTATATCGCAGATGACAAACTTCCCTGGGAATACATATGGATTGAGTTTGACGGTCTGCGCGTCAAGGAGGCTCTCACCACAACAGAGCTTACCAAAAATAATCCTGTATATCACACACACTCAAAGGATATCCGCGAAAAGCTTGTTGAGGAAATGCTCTACATCACAAGGCACCCCTCAGAATCACCATATCACCTGATTGGGCATATGTACCTTTTTCTGGATTATCTGATGCAGTCAGCCAAATCATCAAAACTCGTTCCAGGTGGGAAAATGAGTGATTTTTATATAAAAGAAGCGATGAATTATATCGAGCAGAATTTTCAGAATGATATATCAATCGAAGATATTGCCAGAGTCTGCGGCATAAACCGAAGCTATCTGGGCAAAATTTTCAAAAATTCCGTTGGACATTCACCTCAGGAATTTCTCATGAATTATCGTATGATAAAGGCCACAGAGCTTTTAAAGCTGACCTCCTTATCCATCGCAGATGTTGGTTCTGCCGTTGGATACGAAAATCAGCTTCATTTCTCACGCGCCTTTAAAAATATCTACGGAGTCGCTCCGAGGGAGTGGAGGAACGAGCATAAATAAGCTCACTGTTCATCCTTCACAAATTCATTTACATTGTCAGGTGTCACCTTCTCATACGGCAGATAAACATACTTTTTATCCTCAAACTTTATGTTTTTCATGCTGCCCCCGGTGGCTGCCAGATAAGCAAGCTGAGCCATAGCCCTTGCCTGTCCCTCCTTGTCATTGTAGACTGTTGCCGCAAGCTTCGACTGCTGCACTGCTTCAAGCCCATCGTCTGTGCCGTCCACTCCAAAAAATGCAGGTACATTCGACTCCGTCACACCAAGCTTTTCGTATGCGTCTATCGCTCCGAGTGCCATTGCATCGTTGTTTGCAATAACCAGCTCTATGCTGTTTTTATACTGACCTATAAGCTGTGTCATACGGTTCTGCGCCTGAGCACGATTCCAGTTTGCTATCTGACAGCTCAGCTTTTCTATCTGAAGACCGTTATTCTTCATGCTCTCTGTCACACTCTCTGTCCTGACGATGGCATCCTGATGTCCCATCTCTCCCTCCAGGATGACGTACTGTATCCTGCCATCACCGTTTTTATCCACACCCGGATTATTCTTTATATAATCGGCAATGAGTTCTCCCTGCATCTGACCTGACTGCTTTGCCTTGGCCCCGACATAGTACAGCTTATCCCAGCGATTTAAATCCTCATCAACCGGCTCCCTGTTAAAGAAAATAATCGGGATGTCCTTCTCCATTGCAGCATTTATAATATGCGACAAATCTGTTCTGTCTGCCAGATTAATACACAGCACATTGCAGCCATCCTCTATCATCTCCTGCACCTGATCATCCTGTGTACGCTGTGAGCCTGCAGCATCCATGATTGTCATGCTGATATCGTATTTGTCTGTATCAAGACTTGCGCACTCCTTTTTGAAAGTTTCTATCAGCTCCCCGATAAATGTATCTTTCTGGTCATAGCAGGTCACGCCTATATATATCTGTTTTTTCTCGTCAACTCTTGTGTTGCTGCACGAGACAAATGACAATATCAGCACAAAACACAGTATCATCATGGTATTTCTTATTCTGCTTCTCATTTATTGTTCCCCCACTACTGGCTGATTGCATACAAAAGCTTCTTGTTTTCTTCATCAAACAGATTTTTTCTGGTAAGAAGCTGGTAAGATACCGGCTTTTCCTCTACTGAATACTTTCTACTGCCACGCAGCATATCGACCAGCCCTACAACACTTTTGTATCCGGCAGCAAATTCATCAGGTGTGATAAGAGCCTCTGTCCAACCCGAATCGAGATAATATATGGCTTCTGTTGAGTTTCCTATCCCATATACCAGTGCACCCTGCAGATTATTATCAGAGGCTTCCTTTGCCGCCTCAACAACACTTGCATCATCTATTGCAAGAACTATGTCAACCTTTCTCTGTGACTGCAGATTTATTTTCTCCCCGGTATCCGAAACACCTGATACAATCCACATCACAACACAGCCGCTCTCCGCGAGAGTATCCTTTATGCCATCAATGCGTTTTTTACAGGCATCGGATTCAGTGTTTTCACAATAGATTCCTATTTTTTTACCTGAAAGTGTTCCGTTGTTGTCAGCAAGAAGCTTTTGTGCCAGTTCCGCACCCATGCTGTACTGGTCAAACTCCACTGTATTTAACGACTTAAAGCTCTCGCTTCCCGCCTGGTCTCCGACAACCATTATCGGTGTCTTTTTATTTATCCGGATAAGTGTATTAAGGCTTTTTTCTTCTGTCATTTTTTCTGCTGTCGGCTTGAAAACGACCGCATCAGCTTTTTTGTTTATCTCCTGGTTTATGACATCAATTTCATCTGACATGTTGTTCAGATTTTCCTTACTTATCATAACTACATCCACACCATACTCAGAGGCCGCCATTTTCATGCCATATTTAAACGCAGCACTGTGGCTTTCATCCACATCAGCCATCACAACTGCAATACGCTCCGGTTTCTCATTGAGCTTATTGTATGCGATAAAACCTATTCCTATCACAAGTAGTACTCCAAGCAGCAGCTCTGTTATGATGAAGTTTCTCTTATTCTTGCTCATATTTGTCCATTTATTTTTCACTGTCACTCTCACACCTCCCATGCAGCAATGGAATTGTACTTACTTCATACTATATGATGCTCCTCAAATTGAAGTCTGTTTTCCTCTGAATAGACAATTGCCGGGATTTTGATCGTCACAACTATTCCCTCATCAAGCTCACTTTCTATATGCAGGCCATAGCGCTCTCCAAACAGTATCTTTATCCTGTTATTTACATTGACAAGCCCCACTCCCGAGCCCTTCTTGTGAACCCTGTCCGTATTTGTCAGCAAAAGCGGAATTTCATTCTCCGGAATGCCCATTCCGTTGTCTGATACCGTTATGATGATATCCTCTCCCACTTTTTGGCCTCCGACCACTATCTCTCCGAAATCGTCCAGCTCTCTGATTCCGTAATTTAGTGCGTTTTCCAAAATTGGCTGAAGCACCAGCTTCACCGCACAGTAGTCCATTATTTCCTCGTCTACCTCAAAGCTCACCTCAAATTTGTTCTTATAGCGCACCTTCTGAATATTCATGTAGCTTTTTGCGTGCAAAAGCTCATCGCGTACAGTTATTATGGTATGCCCCTTTGACAGACTGATACGGAAAAGCTTTGCAAGCTGCGTAATCATAAACGAGGCCTCCTCGTTTTTGCCCCCCTCTATCATCCATGTGATAGAGTCAAGTGTATTGTACAAAAAATGCGGATTAATCTGGCTTTGAAGTACATCAAGCTCGCTCTTTCGCCTCTCGTTCTGCTCCCATACAACCTTTTTCATAAGCTCATTGTTCTGCTTATATGAATTGCGTATAGAGTATCCCAGATGCCGTATCTCTGAGGAACCACCTACATAAATATCTGCTTCATTGCCATTCTCATACCTTTTCACAGAATCATCCAGCTTCATTATCGGCTTTGAAATATGTATAGATATCACTCTGTTTATCCACACAAACATCATAGCCATAATAATCATTATAACAAAAACAAACTGCTTCACATCCGCCATCTTATTGGTAAATATGGAGTATGGCATCACACATACAAGCTTCCAGCCTGTGTAGCTGATTGTATCTACCATAATCTTACGATGCACTCCATTCAGATAATCATCATATATACTGTTTTGCGACTTTGCCGCAACCTCGCTGTTTTCCGGAACATCTCCATCAAACTGTATCTGATGCGGATGGTAAATAATATTGCCCTTTGCATCACACAGATAATAATACTGTCCTTTTCCCGAAGTATTTATCCTCTCAAGCATCCTTGATACACTCGAATAATCCATGTCCACAAGCAGCACACCCATCTGTGATTCTGAACCGGAAGTCAGCTCCACGGCACGGCTTGATGATATGACCAGATGATATCTCATGGAACCATCGTCAAACAGATTCTGTACATGAGGTGTTGAAAAATGTATATTTTCCATGCGCTCCATAGCTTCTATGAACCAGTCCTGTTTTGTCACATCCGGGTCCTCCTTCTGGGACACGACAGGCTCTGCAGCTATAAGGCTTCCATACTGATTATACATGGCAATACTGCGCAGATATTCCTTGTTTGATTCATAGAGAAGGCTCATGCCATCGTGTATGGTGTCAGACTGCTTTAAAATATCATTCTCCTTTATTACATAATAATACGCCGCATCCGAAACCTGCCTCATATTGACCAGATAGCTTTCCACACTGTCTATTGTCTGGTCCATCACCTTATGATTGCTCTCTATGATACTGTCCTGCGATGCATCGGCAAATTTTATATACATCACCACAACTGTGACAAGCATTATTGCAAGCGACAGCAGTGAGAATGAGAGCATTATTATGGATTGTATATTGCCTGGTTTATACCTTATTCTTCTCATACTCTGTCCTGTACCTGGATGGGGAAACCCCATACTTTCTCTTAAAAACATAACTGAAATAGTTCGGATCCGCATAGCCTACATTCTGGGCTATGACATAGCTCTTGTCGTCTGTCTCCACAAGCATTCTGGCAGCCTTGTCCATTCTGTAATCAGTCAGATACTCCACAAACGAGCTGCCGGTTTCCTTCTTGAACAGACTTGAAAAATACGAGTTAGATACTCCTAATTCCTTACATGTATCGTCAAGTCCAAGGTCCATACTTCTGTAATTCCTGTGCACATAATCCTTTGCACTGTCTATGAGTGACTTCTTGGAGTTGTATCTGGCATCAGCCATATCGTCGTGCAGCCTGCTTGAAAAATCCAAAAGCCACTGCTTGAGCACTACCGGCTCAAAATTGGAGAGCTCATTATAAAGCCTGCCTACACTTCCAGATATTTCCTGCGCATTTAGCTCATTATTGCTCATGAAGTGATAAAGCTCACTGATCAGCTCCATTACTGCCACATGGTAGTTCTCAAGTGACTGCTGCGACATAAAATTGTGCTGCATATACGCTTCAACAGCCTGTCCCACATCCTCTATCTTGCCGATACAAATCATTTTAAATAAATATGACAGCTCATTTCCCTCATCGCCATCCTTTGATATACGTCGCTGTGGCTCAACCTCTGTCATGTTTATTGCCCTGTTGCTGCCATAAAGCACCCTGTAAGATACTGCCTCCCTCGCACTCTGATAAGAGCTCACCAGCTCCTGTACATTTTCGCACACCTGTCCGATTCCGACCGTCACCTTTGCCCCCATTACATGATTTACATATTTGCAGAATCTGTCGCACTCATCTGTCAGCTCAGAGATATCCTCCTGCTGCACAAGCTGGGCTATCATGACCGTATCACCGAGATAGTTAAAAATCCTGCCATTCCAGCTCTCCTTTAAATCAGCCTGTGCCTGTCTCTCTACCGACACTGCAAGCAGTCTTATATCCATGCCCTGCGGCATCTGACTTGCGGAGGTATGTATGATAATACAGCAGTAATATGGTCCCTCAAGCACAATCTTATAGTCACGCATGTACCTGCCCAGCTCATTTTCCGGTATGCGTCCCTCGATAAGTGTCGTGTAAAAATTTGACTGCAAAACAGGCAGCGATGCTGCATAATACTGCTTCAATATGTCTGTGTTTTTCTTCTCATTCAGCTCATCATCCAGCTTTGTCTTAAGCTTTTTGAATACCTCTGTGATTTCAGCCAGATTGAGTGGCTTTAGAATATACTCCTCTATCTCGAGATGTACTGCCTCCTTTGCATACTCAAAATCGTCGAAGCCTGTGAAAAGCAAGAGCTTCGTCGCAGGAAACCTCTGCCTGATGTTACTGCACAGCTCAAGTCCGTCCATGTAAGGCATACGTATGTCAGTCATCACAACATCCGGCTGCATGTCCTCCATCATCTCAAGCGCCTTGAAGCCATTTCCCGCATGTCCTACCACATGAAAACCAATCTGCTCCCAGGATACCTTTCTCTCGATTACCTCTATTACATCCTCTTCGTCATCAACCAGTAATAATGTATACATTTTATATCTTCTCCCTGCTATACCGGGTAACTATTCTGAATAGTTACTCTGTTTATACTATATTATACCACATCTGATAAATTCTTTTGTAGCTTTACATAAACAAAAGTGTAATTGTTAAAGCAAAAAGCAGAGATGCCACCCTGACATCTCTGCTAATCATTTTGGAAGTATGAAAAAGAATTTTTCTTGTAATATTATTTCTTCTGAACGTATTTCAGACAGTCAAGTGTAACTGCTACAAGAATGATAATTCCTGAGAATACGAACTGAAGGTTTGTATCAATACCAAGGATTGTAAGAGAGTATGTGAGTGCTGTGAAGATACATACACCGGTTACAACACCTGATATCTTACCGATACCACCTGTGAATGATACACCACCAACTACACAGGCTGCGATTGCGTCCATATCCCAGCCCTGTCCATAAGCTGCTGAGCCTGAACCAACCATTCTTGCACACTCAAGCCATGAGCCAAATCCATAAAGGATACCAGCCATAACGAATGCACCGAGAGTTACTGCAAATACTGAGATACCTGAAACTGCTGCTGCCTCCGGGTTTCCTCCTACTGCGTAGAGGTTTTTACCGAATGTTGTCTTGTTCCAGATAAACCATACAATTGCGATTGCTGCTACTGCCCAGATGATAATGGTTGGGAAACCATTTACCTTTGGAATAATCATGTTAGGGATAACCGGCTCAATAGCACCGAATGAAACTCCCTTTGTAGCATATGTTACGATACCGAAGATAACAAGCATGTTGGCCATGGTTGAAATAAACGGATGCATCTTAAACTTCGCTGTAAAAAATCCTGCAATACTTGTAAAGAATGTACAAAGCACGATACATGCAATTAATGCGATAACCACTCTTGCACCTGTAGGTACTCCTGTAAAGTCAAATATATGACCGAATACAGAGCCTGTATTGATACCCTGATGCATGATGATTGTGGCTGTTGTCATACCCATACCAACCATTCGTCCAACAGAAAGGTCCGTTCCTGTTAAGAGGATAAGTCCTGCAACACCAAGTGCTAAGAACATTCTCGGTGAAGCCTGCTGAAGAATATTCAGTATGTTGTTGTATGTCAGAAGAGGTGTACCCTTCTTTATCGGTGTTATGACACAAAGTGCTATGAATATAAGTATAATCGCAATATAGAGACCATTCTGTAACAGGAAGTTTCTCTTATTGAATGTATACTTGTAATTCTCCCATTTCTGAGCTCTTTTCTCCATAAATGTGAACTTTGAAAGACGAAGCATATCAATCAGGTGATACTTGTAGCTATATGCCTCATGCTTTTTGTCCTTGATCGTCTGATACTCTTTCTCGAGCTCAAGCTTCTCATTTGAAATACGATTCTTGTGTACGTAGTTTTCTTCCTTTATCTCGGTGCTGTCTGATGTCTTTGCAAGAGCAGCCTTGTGCTTTTTATCAAGCTCTGTCATTCTCTCATTATGAGCAGCAAGCGCCTCTGCCTTTTCCGCCTCACAGCTTGCCTTAACGGCATTGTAATACTTTGAATCAAAATTTTCCTTTAAATAGCTTTCAGCCTTGGCGATGAGCTTTGAAATCTCATCCTTGTTCTTTGCCTCAACAGCCTTTGCCTTCTCAAGCTCTTTCTCGCAGGCTGCTATTTCTGACTCTTTCTCGCCCTTTGAAAGAGTTTTATCTCTCTTGATGCCTGCTATCGCTGACTGACACTCTACAACCCTTGTAGTTCCGTCTTTTCTGAGTGCATCAATTTCTTTTTGTATTCCACCAACATATTCGTCGATAGGCTGGCGCAGAGCACGCTCCTGCTCAGCCGTTAAAATCTTACTATTAGCCATATCCGTCTTCTCCCTTTATTATAGGTACTTTGCACTGAGTCTCAGCAGCTCTTCCTGATTGGTTTCCTTTGTATTGACAATTCCTGAGAGCCGTCCGTTTGACATGACTCCGATACGATTTGTTATACCAAGGATCTCAGGCATCTCAGATGAAACTACAATGACTGTCTTACCCTGCTTTGCCATATTGATTATCAGCTCGTAAATCTCATATTTGGCACCTACATCGATACCTCTTGTAGGCTCATCCATCATGAATATCTGCGGTCCTCTTTCAAGCCATTTACCAAAGATAACCTTCTGCTGGTTTCCTCCTGACAGAGCCGAAATCATATCCTCCGGTCCCATACACTTTGTGTGCATAATCTTTATCTCATCAGAGGTGGCCTTTGTCATCTTGCTGTCTGAAAGTGCCGGTCCATTCTTATAAGAACCGAGATTTGCGATTGTTGTGTTAAAGGTGAGATTTCCCTTAAGGAAAAGTCCATTTGCTTTTCTTTCCTCTGTGATAAGTGCGAAGCCATAGTCCATAGCCTCCTTTGCACAGGTGAAATTCATAAGCTGGTTCTTAAAATATACTCGTCCCGCAGCTCTTGTCCTGATTCCGAAAATCGTCTCAAGAAGCTCTGTACGACCTGCTCCGACAAGTCCGTATAGTCCAAATATCTCCCCCTCATGCACATCAAATGTGATGTCCTGCAGATGTGGCTCGTACTTTGTCGAAAGATGCTGTATTGACAAGATTACATCCTTTGGTTTGTTGTCTACCGGAGGGAATCTGTTCTCCAGTACTCGTCCAACCATCGCTGCAATCAGTTCATTCATATTTGTTTCTTTTGTGCTCTTTGTCATGACCAGATTTCCATCTCTAAGAACCGAAATCTCATCACAAATCTCAAAAATCTCATCCATCTTGTGAGAAATATAGATAAGTGAAATACCCTGGTCACGAAGCATCCTCATCATCTGGAACAGCTTTTCAACCTCCTGTACCGTAAGTGATGATGTAGGCTCATCCAATACTATAACCTTTGAGTTGTATGATATTGCCTTTGCAATCTCACACATCTGTCGCTGTGATACTGACATGTTTTTCATCGGCTGCTCGAGATTAACTGTCATTCCCAGCTTTCTGAATAATTCAGACGCTTCTTTTTTCATGCGTCCTTCATCAATCATACCAAATGAATTGACCGGATATCTTCCGAGAAACAGATTGTCTACGACATTTCTCTCAAGACACTGGTTCAACTCCTGATGCACCATCGCTATTCCATTTTCCAGTGCATCCTTAGGACCTGAAAAGCTTACCTCTTTTCCGTCCAGATATATAGTTCCCTCGTCCTTCTGGTATGTACCAAAAAGACATTTCATCATTGTCGACTTACCGGCTCCGTTCTCCCCCATGAGACCCATTACAGTACCTTTTTTCACATCAAGATTGATGTGGTCAAGAACCCTGTTTCGTCCAAATGACTTGCTCATGCCACGAATCGATAAGATGTTTTCATTATTCTTATCGCCCATACTTCCTGCTCCTAACTCTATATTTGCTGTCGTCTGTATACACTTTATTTTGGGGAGAGATTTTTCCCTCCCCAACTAAGTGCTTTAAATACTTTTACTGGTTCAAAAGAGCTGTATAAGAAGCTGCATTATCTGTCTTAACCATGTTGATTGCGAATGCATCGTACTGGCTTGGATTTCCAAGTCTGTTTGTGATATTAGACTCTGTCTGTCCATCACCACCGATGTACTCAACATCAAGATTTAAGAGATCATCATACTTCTGTAAGAGTGGCTGATATGTAGAGCTTAAGAAGTTATCTGAAGCATTGTAGATATTCAGCCATACCTTCTTTGTAGGGTGCTTTCCTGAATCAAGCTGTTTTGAAACAGGTGCCCATACAACTGTTGAATCTGTGAAATCCTTGTAGTTATCTGCTGTAACTGCTACGTTTAATGCGTAGTAAGATCTCTCATCATCCTTGTAAACATATACATCATCGCTTAATACGTTTCCTGCATCATCCTCTGTGCCGATACCTGTATCAATATCTACACCATCGAGTGCGTTTCTAAGTACACGAAGTGTGAGGTAAGCCTGAACGTCAGCATGCTGGCTGATTGTTCCGCCGTAGCCCTCTGCGATAGCTGCTACTGCATCACTGTTGGCATCGTATCCGAATGTTGGAACCTTGTTGTCCTTTGACCATGCATTGAACATTGACATTCCCATTCCATCGTTGTTAGAAACAACTACGTCGATTGACTCGCCAAATGATGATGACCATGTTCCGATTGCATTTCCGGCTGTAGCTGCATCCCATGTAGCTCCTGCTGAGTTCTTCATCTCCTGTGAAGCAAGCTCTCTTACTACATAGTCTTTGCCGTTTACAGTAATCTTGCCGTCCTGAACCTCAGCTGCTTTTCCGTCTGAGTTTGTTCCTGCCGGTGCACTGTCAATCTCGCCGCTCTTGTCTACGCCTGTTCCAAGAGCTTTACGAACACCTCTTGTTCTTGCAATTGAATCGTTGTGTCCGATATCACCGATTGCAAGTACATATCCGATAACGCCATCCCCATTTCTGTCGATCGTATCAATGTTCTTCTCGATATACTCTTTTACCATTTCTCCCTGAAGTTCAGCTCCCTGATTAGCATCGAAACCTACATAATAGGTATCCTTGTTGTAGTTGAGTGCTGTTGTGTCAAGCTCTCCTGTTGAGCTGTTTGATGGCTGACGGTTGAACCACACAAGTGGCTTGTCCTTGTTTGCAACATCTGATGTCGTTGTGCTGCTTCCCCCTTTCTGTGTATCAGAAGAACCCCCATCTGATCCACAAGCGGCCATTGACGCTGCCATAGCAGCTACCATCATGATTGCAACAAATTTTTTCTTCATATATTTTTGTCCCCCTTTGTTTTGTTGGTAAGGCTAGTATACAAAAATATTTCGGGAATCACTATAGAATATTTTTCGATAAACATTAAAAATTTTTCTGTTTTTCGTCATGTAGACGAAAATTTTCTGGTTTTTATTTTTTAGCTACGTCATATTGTTCAGCTTCAACAAAAACGGGCTTTCCGCTTTGTCCTTATTACTTCCTTTGCTCCGTCACTCACAAACATTCCAATCCCTCTTTTCTTATACAAAATTCCTGCATCCACAAGTATATTTATGCCCTTTGCCGCTGTAGACGGATTTATCGCATACAGCTTTGCAAGCTCGTTTGTGCTCGGCACGCGCTCATCCTCCAAAAGCACATCCCGCAGTATGTCGTTTTCTATCATTTCGCTTATCTGAATATAGATTGATTTCTCCTGATTCAGAATTTCATTCACATGCTCCGCCTCTTTTCTATACAAATAGAAAACGTTATACGTATGGCTGTATGTACAGTTTACGTTTGGTATATGGTTAAGTATGCTGTACGTATAAAATACTTAGAACAAGTTGTCAGTGATTGAATGAATTACGGGTACAAAAAAGCACCATTTATAGGTGCTGAAAATAAAGAAAACTATAAGCAATACTTATTGTAGCATGTGTAAATTTACACTTCAATCACAGAGATGTGCCAATATTATGTCATAGCATAATAAAAGGGATTAGATGAACACTATCTAATCCCTAAAGGTTATGGTGTAACGATATTTAGTTTCTCTATTGCAACTTCAGTGTCAAGTACATTATTCTCAAAGAAATAGAAAGTAATTTCTTGACCAGCCTCTAAATATGTAATGTCGAGAGATGATTTGTTGCAATTTAATGTAATATTGGTACCATCAAAAAAATTATTTTTTTGACTGATATCAACACAGATTTTTTTTTGAGAGTTATCTATGGATGTGATGATACCGTTTGAATGGAACCAATGAGTATTATCATCTCCGGAAATAGCATTTTCTTCCATAATAGAATCTCCTTTCATGGAACCATTTTTATGTATGAATATCACAACAATTCCGCTTAATATTAATACAAATATTAGAATAAGTAGTCGCTTTTTTTTATCCATTAAAAGTTGTACCTCGCAAATCAGTCCAGTTTCCAAAATCTAAATTTAAATATCGTACATATTCATTCCAACCATCAAATACCATTAAAGTATGGAGTTGATTTCCAGAGCTTTTGCTTTGTATAGTGGCATATCCCTGAACAGCCATGGAATGACCGGAACGTATGTTATCATCTTCATTAATTATTCCGCAATGAACAACTGCCATATTACCACCATCTATACAATTAGTAAAAAAACGGTAATTAGGATTGTCTACCGTGTTTTGAGAAACTGTTACTCCTTTATCTGCACAGAAGGATACAAAGCCAGGACCAACATTATAGACATCTGTAATTCCATATGTAATTCCATTTGATGTACTGCTTACAGAAGTTCCAGTAGCTTCCCATAATCCTAAATAATCTCCAGATACATCAGCAAAGTTTAGTGCACCGTAATATGCAGCACAAGCATATAATGCGCTGATAGCACAAGCGTAATGTGCTGTCTGATCTTCAATATAATCTTCACTAAAAGCCAAGAATTCGTCTAAATGATTGGTAGTAACAAGATTGTAATAACCTTGATGAAATTGTTCCTGTTTCTTTTGTTACTCATTTCCACGCTTCAACCGGAATACCTCGAAAGCACCAGCTTTATCCGATGCTCAAGGCACTTCTACTCCAGCGTATTTTTTTCAATCCCGACAGATACGCTCCTGATTGCGTTCCTAGAGTACTCTCAGGAACTTCGTGATTTCTGCGACTTTGATGCTGTTCCAGATGGTTCCAAATTTACACGTTTTAAACAGGACTTCTTGTTGGATTTACGATCTTCGAAGACATTGGATTTCGTAATGCTTTTATTCCTCTCCGTGCCTATCCTGGCATAGAACGTAGCTCGAAAGAATGGGAAAATACTTACAAGATCCGTGTAAATGTTGAAAATTCAATCAACCATTTCAAAGATAGTTGCAACATTGCGAATCGTAAGACCCAGAATGAGAAAACGCTTCATGCTGATTTACTTCTTGCCGGAATCACCCAGCTTGTTACTGTAATTGTCGCTGATAAGATTCATCAGTACAAATACATTCGGAGTTTGAAGCCCTTGATTGCCTGATTATTAATATGCATATAATCTTTTCTTCGCAGTTTATCTGGGAAATCTTTTAGTCATGTCTAAATTTAGAAGCACCTACTTTTCATCTTTAAGAATCCTACGTTGCAGAATTCTTACCGCTTTTTAATCAGGAGTGCGCACTTGTTCCGCAATTACCTACTTGTTGTACTTTTTATTATCGTAACTATCCAGAACCACCACACACATTCGCAAAACCGCACGATATTTGTACTTTATCTGCACTCTGTTTAGCATCGCTGCTACACAGCTAATTTCGCTCATATTTGCGGTATGGTTGCATGGTTAACCACTCAAGTAACTAACCTATGAACTTATAATAGATAATATAAATAATATTGTCAACTGTATTTTTCTTCATATAAAAAAGACCATACACTTTAATTCATCTTATTCCCAACAGCACTATGGTAATTCAAATGTCATCCTCTCCCCTGTCGCAGGATGGTCAAAAACAAGCTTGTAGGAGCAAAGTGCAAGCTGCTCCCTCACACCGCCACCGGTGCGTCCGGATTTGCTTCCCGTTCCTGAGTTATTTGAGGCAGGCTTCCCATACTTGGTATCTCCTATCAGTGGATAGCCAATATTTGCAAGCTGCAAACGTATCTGATGGTGCCTTCCGGTGAGAAGCTTTATGTCAAATTCTGTTTTATTGCATTCATTTGATATTATCCTGTACTGAAGCACTGCTTTTTTTGCCAGCTTGTCTTTTTCGCTTGTGATTTTAGATGTATTGGTAAGCTTGTCGAAGGAGATATAATCTGTAAGAGTATGCCATGCCTCTTCCTCTTCCACTGCTGTTCCTGACACTCCCTGTCCTCTGCTTGCCGCACGATAATATTTCTCGGTTGTATGCTCCTTTATCTGTCTGCTTAAAGAAGCCGCTGCTTTCTGATTCTTGGCAAATACCATCACACCCTCTACCGGCTGGTCGAGCCTGTGCACTATGCCGACATAAGGCGGCTCATTTTTAGCCGCCCTGTAATTTCTTATGAAGCTCTCCATATCCTGCTGCCCTATACGCCTGGTCTGTGTAGCAATTCCCGCCGGTTTGTAGCAGACGATTATGTCGTTGTCTTCGTAAATGATATCTGGTTTTCCCATGTTGTAACTCCCGCAAATTGTTATTTTAAATTTTAACTGTTCAGCACATTTACAGTTGCGATACGCAAGCATATAGCCAAGTGTCACCTCACATACAAACGAAGGCAGCATCGGTGTAAAATAATAGTTACTTATTATATTTTATCAACTTAATGATTTGTTAGCAATGGTATTTAAAAACTAATTCTGACAATTTAATATTCTTTTTGCACATTCTATCTGTTCCTCTGTAGGAGGTTCCACCCCCTCAAGCTGGTATGGTATACCAAGCTCCTTCCACTTGAACACCCCAAGTGTGTGGTACGGCAGCACCTCAACCCTATCCACTGTTTTAAGTGTGTCGATAAACTCTCTAAGCTGCTTTAAATATCTCTCATCCGTGGTGATTCCAGGCACAAGCACATGACGTATCCACATTTTTTTACCGTTTTTTGAGAGATATTGTGCCATATCAAGGATATTCTTATTTGTCTGTCCCGTAAGCTTTTTGTGCTCCTCGTCATCTATATGCTTGATGTCCAGCATGAAGAGATCTGTATATTTCATCAGCTCATTAAATTTGCCGAAAAACGGTTCTTCCACGGTAAACGGATTTCCTGATGTGTCAAGGCATGTGTTTACACCTTTTTCCTTTGCAAGCTTAAATAGCTCTGTGACAAAGTCTATCTGCAAAAGTGCTTCACCTCCGCTTACTGTGATGCCGCCTGTTTGCTTCCAGTACGCTTTATAGCGCATGGCGGTCTTTAGCACCTCCTGCGGTGTCATCAGCTTTGCACCGTCATTTTTGCCGCATTTGGCCCATGTGTCCGGGTTATGGCAGTATTTACAGCGCATATTGCAGCCCTTCAAAAATACTATATATCTCACTCCCGGGCCGTCTGCTGAGCCAAAGCTTTCTACCGAGTGTACTCTTCCTAGTGTTTCTCCCATGTTTTACCTCCTTCAGGTTGTTGCTGCTACTTTTATTTTTATGGTACGGAATTTTCGGCAACCCGCCGACAGGGACTTTGCAATGCTCAGGTTCTTCGGGCTAAGAGGCTGTATGAATTATGATTTAGGTTTTCTATGCTTGACGCGACCGGCTTTTACACACCTTCCGAAAATTCCTTACGCTGTGGTGTTATTTAGAAAATCAGAATATGCAGGCACTTGGCCTGCACATTCTGGAATGTTGGATATTTTTTTATATTACATTCTCTCGTGGCATGTACGTGAGATTACATCGAGCTGCTGCTCTCTTGTGAGGTCGATGAACTTAACTGCGTATCCTGATACTCGGATTGTGAAGTTTGCGTACTCCTCCTTCTCAGGATGCTCCATTGCATCGATGAGTTTCTCTTTACCGAATACATTTACATTGAGGTGATGTGCACCCTGGTCGAAGTATCCGTCCATTACGTTTACAAGGTTGTCAATTCTCTCACCCTCGTTGTTTCCGAGTGCTCCCGGGTTGATGGTCTGTGTATTTGAGATTCCATCAAGTGCCCACTCATATGGAAGCTTTGTGAGTGAGTTTAAGGATGCGAGAAGTCCGTTCTGCTCTGCGCCGTATGATGGGTTTGCTCCAGGTGAGAGTGGCTCTCCTGCTTTACGTCCGTCAGGCATTGCTCCTGTAGCTTTTCCGTATACTACGTTTGATGTAATTGTAAGGATTGATGTTGTAGGCTCTGAATCACGGTATGTGTGATGCTTCTTTAACTTGTCCATGAATGTCTTAAGAAGCCATACACCGATTTCGTCCGCGCGGTCATCATCGTTTCCGTATTTAGGGAACTCTCCCTCAATTTCGAAATCCTTTGCCAGTCCGCTCTCGTCACGTACTACTTTAACCTTTGCATATTTGATTGCTGAAAGAGAATCGATTACGTGTGAGAATCCTGCGATTCCTGTTGCGAATGTTCTCTTTAAGTCTGTGTCCATGAGTGCAAGCTCCGCTGCCTCATAGTAGTATTTGTCATGCATGTACTGGATAAGGTTTAATGTATTTACATAGATATCTACTAACCATTCCATCATCTTGTCGTATTTTGCCATTACCTCGTCATAGTCAAGGTACTCTGCTGTGATAGGTGCGTAGTTTGGTCCTACCTGCTCGCCTGATTTCTCATCAACACCACCGTTGATAGCGTAGAGGAGACATTTTGCAAGGTTTGCACGTGCTCCGAAGAACTGCATCTCTTTACCTGTCTGTGTTGCAGATACACAGCAGCAGATTGCATAATCATCGCCCCATACAGGCTTCATTGCGTCATCGTTCTCATACTGGATTGAGCTTGTCTCAATTGAGATGCGGGCTGCATAATCCTTGAATGTCTGAGGAAGCTTTGATGAGTAGAATACTGTGAGGTTTGGCTCCGGTGCAGGTCCCATGTTCTCTAATGTATGGAGGAAACGGAAGTCTGTCTTTGTAACCATTGAACGTCCGTCCACACCTGTTCCTGCCACATCAAGTGTTGCCCATACAGGATCACCTGAGAATAACTGGTTGTATGAAGGGATACGTGCAAATTTAACCATACGAAGCTTCATTGTAAAATGGTCGATGAGCTCCTGTGCTTCCTGCTCTGTAAGGATACCCTTGTCCATATCTCTCTTGATGTAAATGTCAAGGAATGTAGATACACGTCCTACTGACATTGCTGCACCATTCTGTGTCTTGATTGCTGCAAGGTATCCGAAGTATAACCACTGAACTGCCTCTTTTGCGTTTGTTGCAGGTCTTGAGATATCGTATCCGTAAATCTCTGCAAGCTTCTTCATATCCTCAAGACATTTAATCTGCTCTGCGATTTCCTCTCTTAAACGGATAACATCATCTGTCATCTGTCCACAGCCACAGTTTGCCTTATCCTTCTTTTTCTCCTCGATGAGGTAATCAAGTCCGTATAATGCTACACGACGGTAATCGCCGACGATACGTCCACGGCCGTATGTGTCAGGAAGACCTGTAAGGATCTTTGCATGACGGACCTTCATCATCTCAGGTGTGTATGCATCGAATACTGCTGTGTTGTGTGTCTTATGATATTTTGTGAAAATTTCCTTGAGCTTGTCACTTACCTCGTAACCATATGTCTCAGCAGCCTGTACCGCCATCTTGATTCCACCGTAAGGCATGAATGCTCTCTTTAACGGCTTATCTGTCTGAAGACCTACAATCTGCTCGAGATCCTTTAATGACTCATCTATATATCCAGGGCCGTAAGCTGTGATTCCTGTTACAACCTCTGTCTCCATGTCAAGAACTCCGCCCTTGGCACGCTCCTCTTTCTGTAATTTCTGAAGCGCATCCCACAGCTTGTTTGTAGCATCTGTCGGATCAGCTAAAAAGCTCTCATCTCCGTCGTATGGAGTGTAGTTGTCCTGAATAAACTGACGGACGTTGATTTCCTCTTTCCAAAGACGTCCTTCAAATCCATCCCACTCTTTCATTTCTATCATTGTAATATCCTCCTTAAAATGCGTGAATGTTACTTCGTTTGATTAGTTTTGTTTAACTGTGGTTAGTATATACTTACTACAGTATTTTTGTCAATATCCATGTTGTTTCTTTTGAGATACATTCCATGGTTATTTATACGACTATGGCTGATTTTATAATCAAAAAGAGCCAACTGTCCGGGTTTATCGCCCAGACGGTCGGCTCTTATTTGTTATATTTCATGTGGTTATTCCACTTATCCGTCAGTCATATAACACGTTCATAGTAGACTATTTTTCTCAATAACGCAATAGTGTTTTAGAACTATTTTTATTCTTTTCTATTCCGCACGAACCGCCCAGCGCATCTTCGTAGACCTGGCACGTCCGTTCTGAGCACATTCCTGTGCTGATGGACGAATCACATCCTTGGAATAGTCGCTGTATATTCCTGCTTTATATCCTGCCTTGAGTGCCTTTTTGACCAGCTTGTCCTCTCCTGAATGGAAGGTAAGGATGGCAGCTCTTCCGCCGGGCTTTAATGCTCCCGGAAGCTTTTCCATAAACTCATATAGCACCTCAAACTCATGGTTTACGTCTATGCGGAGCGCCTGGAATGTGCGCTGACAGGTCTTTTTGATGATGTCCTTCTTATCCTTTTCAGGCAGAAAATCAAGTGTCTGTTCTATAATGTGACGAAGCTTTGTGGTCGTATCTATGCGGTTGCACTTCCTGATCTCGTCTGTGATTGCCTTTGCAAGCTCCTCGCAATACGGCTCATCTGAGTTCTCATAGAGCATACCCGAAAGCTCCTCACGGGATATATTATCAAGACGCTCTGCCGCACTGATACCGGCATTTGGATTAAGACGCAGATCCAGCGGTCCATCCACCTTAAATGAAAATCCACGCTCAGGATTATCTATCTGCATTGATGAAACTCCCAGATCGGCAAGTATGAAATCAAAGCCTCCTACTTCCTTTGCAATCTCATCTATTGTGCAGAAGTTCTGAAGCTTTATGGTGAGAATATCCTCTCCAAAGCCGGCTTCAGCGAGACGCTTTTTTGTCTTTTCAGACTCGATTGGGTCAACATCGGTGGCAAACATATGTCCCTGTCCTTCAAGCTTTTCAAGCATTGCCCTTGTGTGGCCACCGTATCCGAGTGTGGCATCAAAGCCTGTCTGCCCCGGCTTTATGTCCAGAAAATCTATGATTTCTTTTACCATTATGGATATGTGCATGCCCGCAGGAGTATTTCCCTTGCTGATGACATGCTCAATCGTATCCTTGTATTTCTCCGGGTTTAATTCCTTGTATTTTTCCTCAAATTTTTTGGGATATTTTCCGCTATAATGCACGCGGCGCTTGTGCTGTTTTTCTTCGCTCATTTTATGCTCCGTTTCATTCTAGGTTAGAACTGTTATGCTGACTTTTGCTACAGTATAACTTTTATTTTACTTTTCCGCAAGATAATGACTTACATTCCTATACCATCTGCACGAGCCACACGTCGCTTTTCACCATGAAGTATCCGATGACTACCTTTATCAGCTCTGTGGCCTGCACGAGGAAGTACACCGCTACTATGCCAAGTGCAGTGTATTTGGCGAGCACAAATGCCACCGGCACCACTATCACCCACGTAAATACGGAGTCAAACAGAAATGTGACCAGTGTCTTGCCGCCTGAGCGGAGTGTGAAATACGACGAATGTGTAAATGCACAAAACGGCATAATTATCGCTGATACCGCTATGAAGCTTGTTGCGAGCGACTTGATTTCATCTGTTGTGTTATATATCTGAGGGAAAAGTCCGCCTACCAGAAGCATGACCGCCGCCATTATAGAACAGCAGAACACACTGAACACTATCATCTTGTTATCCGCATCCTTTGCCTTTTCAAGCTCACCGGCTCCAAGATACTGCCCCACAACTATGCTGATGCATGCGCCAAGCTGTATAAACACTATATTGAAAAGGTTTGTTATCGTTGTCGCAATGTTTAAACCTGCGATTACCGAGAGTCCTCGTACTGAATAGCACTGTGTAACCGTTGTCATGCCTGCTGCCCAAAAAAGCTCATTGAGCATGAGTGGAAGTCCCTTGATGAATATAGTCTTAAACTCACCAAACGGCATTCCTATTCCTCTGTAAGCGCCCTCGAGATATCTGTTCTTATCCCTGTTTTTATGCGCCCACAGCACAACTATTATTGTCTCAATATATCGCGACATCACCGTGGCAATAGCTGCTCCCGCCACACCCAGCTTTGGTATCGGTCCTATTCCGAAGATGAGCAGAAAATCAAGCACCGCATTGCTTCCAACTGCTGCAAAGCTTGCAACCATCGGTACAAAAGTCTGTCCTGTTTCCTTTATGTTTGTCGCATAGGCCTGTGTCACCGCAAACGGTATGAGACCTATCATAACAATTTCCAGATATTCCTTTCCATATGCCAGTGCTACCTCCGTGGCACCGTTTCCTGCCGTATCTGTCAGATAAAGTGATATGAAACCTGTTCCGTTCGTGATAAACAGTGTCATCGCTATTGCTGTAACAAGCAGCGCTGCATACAGCTTGAATCTGAAGGAATACATATGCCCCTTATGATTTCCCTTGCCAAAATACTGTGCTCCGAATATACTTGCCGCTGACACCGCCCCAAATACAGCCAGATTGTACACAAATATGAGCTGGTTTACGATTGCTACTCCTGACATCTGCTCTGTACCAAGCTGTCCTACCATAATGTTGTCCAGAAAGCTTACCAGATTTGTGATTGCATTCTGGATTATCATTGGTATGGCCAGCATGAGATAGCGCTTATAAAATGCCTTGTCTCCTATATATTTTTGTCTGAATTTATGCATGTTTGTCCCCCTTTAGATTTCTCCATAGTTCTTTCGTGTAATGCTACTATTCTACTACGTCAGACTTTATTTTTCAAATATTTTATGTGTTTTTCCTTAACTTATTTTAGGATTCAGATTTTTGTATCATAATGGCCATGGGGCTACTATGACCTCGGTCTGCACAATGAAAACTTCGTAATTAAAGCTCCCGGCTGACAACACTGTTTGTGCTGTCACTCGGGAGCTCTTAATTTAATTTTTTATTATAGTTTTACTTTTTATGTCAATATCCTGTTTATTTGTTTACTGCCGGTTCATATCCTGTGTTTCCTGATACTTTCTGATTACGAAAAACATGGTAGTTCCATCACCCTCTTTGCTGGTAGCCCATATCTTGCCGCCGTGATCCTCTATAATCTTCTTTACGATGGAAAGTCCTATGCCGCTGCCTCCGGTAGCCGAATTTCTCGACGCATCCGCTCTGTAAAATCTGTCAAAAATATATGGCATATCTCTCTGGGCGATTCCTCGTCCATTGTCCTCGATTTCAACCTGTATGAAGTCACCAACATCATTTATCCTGATATCTATATAGCTTTGTGTCTTGTTCATATACTTCACCGAATTGCCGACTATATTATTAATCACACGGCGAAGCTGCTCCGGATCAGCAATGATAAGCACGTTGCTATCCACATGATTCTCATATGAAAGCCTGATATTTTTCGCCTCAAGATCGAGTCCTATTTCCTCAACACAGTCGTTAAAATAATCTGTGACATTTATCTTCGCAAAATTGTATGGAATCCTGTTCGTATCAATCTTCGAGTAAAGTGTCAGCTCATTAATGAGCTTATCCATATCGTTTGCCTTATTGTAAATGGTTCTGACGTATTTATCGACCTTCTCAGGGGTGTTTGCCACTCCGTCAAGTATGCCCTCGGCGTAGCCCTTTACCGCAGTAATAGGAGTCTTTAAATCATGTGCGATATTGCTGATTAACACTCTGTTTTCAGACTCATTCGTCACCTTTTCCTCGGCATTTTTCTTGAGGCGCGCACGCATCTGCTCAAACGCAGTACACAGCTCGCCAATCTCTCCGTCGCTCGGACTCGTCTCAAGCTCAAAGTCCAGATTGCCATCCTTGATATTTTCAGCGGCAATACGCAGCCTCTCTATCGGTGTGATGATACTCCTGTATATCCACACTATAAGCATGGCAGCCGTAGTAAGAAGTATAAATACAAGCGCAAATGCTCCCTCTATCAAAACAGTCCTGACCTCAGGGATCACGCACGCGGTTGATGTCACTATGTAAAGACTCGCCTCGTCACCATCACTGTCACAAAAATTAAGCTGCTTTATGAGCACCTTGTCATCACTGTCCATATAGCTGCTCACATCAGAGCTGCTCTGCTTATTGGATATTCGCGGAAGCTTTCTCAAAATATCATCATTGTCAATTCCACCATTGAAAATGAGCTCTCCTTCACTTTTCACTATGAGATATGAATACTTCTTCTCCAGCTTCTTATTAATCTTAGTCAGATAATCACTATCAAGAAGCTTGGATGGTTCTATGAGCGATGTCTTCTCGAGCTCATCATATGTGCGCCCTGTCACCTTGTTCAGAAACTGCACCGTGTCAGTAAGCGCGAGCATGCCCGCATCCTCCATGCCATATGTCTTGTTTATGGCCTTTAGCTGAATCTTATTGAAACCCACAAGCACTATACTGGTGAGCACAACAGGCACAAAAATAATTATGCAGAATGATATAGCAAGTTTTGTTTTTATCTTCATAGTATTCTCCATTTGAATAAATTAATAAGCCAATTTATATATACAACAAGGACATATCCTTTTGAATTTGATATGTCCTATTAATACTACAATATCTACTATATTTTTTAAAAATCACTACAGCTTAAAACGGTATCCAACACCCCAAATAGTCTCAATATACTGTGGCTTTGCAGTGTTCATCTCGATTTTCTCACGAATCTTCTTGATATGTACAGTGACTGTCGCGATATCTCCGACCGAATCCATATTCCAGATTTCCTTGAAGAGCTCCTCCTTGGTAAATACATGGTTTGGATTCTCAGCAAGGAATGTGAGCAGATCAAATTCCTTTGTGGTAAACTGCTTTTCCTCTCCGTTTACCCAAACACGGCGGGCTGTTTTGTCAATCTTGATGCCACGAATCTCAACGATATCATTTTCATGTGTAGCGCTTCCGATCAGGCGCTCATATCTGGCCAGATGAGCCTTTACCCTGGCAACAAGCTCTGATGGAGAAAACGGCTTTGTGACATAATCATCTGCACCGAGTCCGAGTCCTCTTATCTTGTCGATATCATCCTTCTTGGCTGAAACCATGAGTATCGGTGTATTCTTTTTCTCACGAATCCGCTTACAAATCTCAAAGCCATCAATGCCCGGCAGCATAAGATCCAAAATAAACAGATCAAAATCCTCCGCCAAAGCCCTTGCGAGACCGCTTGTGCCATCATTCTCCACCTCTACCTCAAAGCCGCTCAGCTCCAGGTAATCCTTCTCAAGATCAGCAATTGCAACCTCGTCCTCTACTATCAAAATTCTGCTCATATCCGTTCCTCCTGAAAATTTATTCGTTATCGTCTGCCTATAGATATGTTTATAGTTACATTTAAAATTTTATTATTCGCGTATCACCTATACCTTCGATATGTTACCTAATAATCTCAGGTTATTATAAATCATTATAATCATCATTTGATTAATCTCTTACAACTAAACCATATATAAAAAAGCCATGGAAACCGACTCAATGTCAGTCCCATGACTTAATTATATCATATATCCGATAACTTCTGTCTAAATTTTCTCTAAATTCTTTCTAATATAATATAGGACTTTGTTTAGAGATACTTCTTGAGGTCATTAACCTTATCAAGTGCCTCCCAAGGCAGCTTGATATCTGTACGTCCGAAGTGTCCGTATGCTGCTGTCTGGCGGTAGATAGGTCTTCTGAGATCAAGCATCTTGATGATTCCGGCCGGACGAAGGTCGAAATTTTCCCTTACGATTTCAACGATTCTGTCATCTGCAAGCTTTCCTGTGCCGAATGTATCAACCATGATAGATGTTGGCTGTGCAACACCGATAGCATATGAAAGCTGAATCTCACACCTGTCAGCAAATCCTGCTGCTACAAGGTTCTTTGCTACGTAACGTGCTGCATAGGCTGCTGAACGGTCTACCTTTGTGCAGTCCTTTCCTGAGAAAGCTCCGCCGCCGTGACGTGCATATCCGCCGTAGGTATCTACGATAATCTTACGACCGGTGAGACCTGCATCTCCGTGTGGTCCACCTATTACGAAACGTCCTGTAGGATTGATGAAGAACTTTGTCTCAGCATCAATCATATCCTTTGGAAGGATTGGGTCAAATACATATTTCTTGATGTCCTCATGGATCTGCTCCTGGGTAACATCCTCGTCGTGCTGTGTTGAAAGTACAACTGCCTCAAGTCTTACCGGCTTTCCTGCCTCATCATACTCTACTGAAACCTGTGTCTTTCCGTCCGGACGAAGATATGTAAGTGTGCCGTCCTTTCTTACCTTTGTGAGCTGGAATGCAAGCTTATGAGCAAGCGCGATTGGGTATGGCATATACTCCTCAGTCTCGTTTGTAGCATATCCAAACATCATTCCCTGATCTCCGGCTCCGGTGTCAAGGTCGTCTGTAAGGTCGCCCTCTTTTGCCTCGAGTGCCTTGTCAACTCCCATGGCGATATCAGCAGACTGCTTGTCAATTGAAACCATTACTGCACATGAGTTTCCGTCGAGTCCCTTCTTTCCGTCATCATATCCGATCTCAAGTGCTGTTTTTCTGACAATTGCAGGGATATCAAGCTGTGCCTTTGTGGTAATCTCTCCTGTTACAAGGATGAAGCCTGTGCAGCTTGCTGTCTCACATGCGACACGGCTCATCGGGTCCTGTTCCATACATGCATCAAGGATGGCGTCTGATACTGCATCGCAGAGCTTATCCGGATGTCCCTCAGTTACTGATTCTGATGTAAATAATAATTTCTCCATTAGTTTTCGGTTACTCCTTTCCTGTTATGTCACCAATTTTCCAATAAAAAAACCACTTACTGCAAATAAGTGGATTAAAATTAAGATAATAAAAATCCTCTTATTGTTCGATTACTCGCTCAGGTTGGCACCTTCCTGTTTTCTAACGGGGTTGCCGTGATTTCATAGATCCTTTGTATCTCCATCACTCTGAATAAGAGAAGTTACAATATAGAATTTTTCAAATCTCTGTCAGCTATGTTACTACCACATGATATATATGTCAAGTATCATTTTCGATACAGATTTATCAATAATCCATTTTCGATACCCTATTCATTATTTATAAGCTATTTTATGCAATTATTCTTTCTTCCTTTATTGACTTTCATAATTTTTGTAATTATACTTAAATTTGTATTTATAGTACTAAACACACAATATCAAAATAAATTTTTGGAGTAACTCATGATTAAAATCAGCATAAAAGATGCGCAGATTGGTATGGTGGCAGCAGAACCGATAAAGACCCCTCTGGGGCAGATACTTGCACTGCCCGGCACACCACTCACCCGTCAGCTCATCAACAAAATGAAGCTATATAAGGTAGGCAGCATCTCAATTCAAAACCCATTCGATGCAACAGCACCGCAAGCCGGCGAAAATACAGCAAAGCGAGACAAGGTAAAACCTGTACCCAAAACCCGCGCACATGAGATGGTGACCAACATCCAGCGTGTTCAGGCCTCAGAAGAGTTCCGAGGCTTCCAGCTCAAATACCTCACATGCATAAATCAAATCAAGGATACCTTTGGCAAAATCTGTGCCGGCGAAAAATCCTTTGATGAGGCTGCGCTTCTTACTGCTGTCATTGACCTTTCCTCATCGTGCGGCACTACAATCGAGACCTTTGACATGCTCTACAACATGCGCACCATTGCAGACCCGTTGTACTCACACTGTCTGAATGTAGGGCTTATTACAAGGATGATCGGACGATGGCTTCATATGGAAAAGACAGATGTGAATACGCTTACTATCGCAGGAGTACTTCACGATATCGGTAAATGCAAGATTCCCGATGATGTGCTAAACAAGCCTGACAAGCTCACAGATGAAGAATTTGCGCTCATAAAAAAGCACCCACAGTTTGGTTTTGATTTGATTAGGGATCTGCAGATTGACTCCAGAATAAAGCGCACAGCCCTCATGCATCATGAGCGCTGTGATGGCTCAGGCTATCCTTCACAGCTTGACAGCTCACTGATTGACGACTTTGCCATGATAACAGCCATCGCCGATGTATATGATGCCATGACTGCTGCCAGACGCTATCGCGCACCACTTTGTCCGTTCGCTGTCATATCAAGCTTTGAGAGTGAAGGTTTTACAAAGTACAATACAAAGTTCCTGCTTTTGTTTTTGAAAAAGCTTGCTACCACATACCAGAGCAACCGTGTAATGCTCAACGACAGCCGGTTCTGTAATATTGTGATGCTCAACCCACATGAACTGTCACGCCCTATTGTACGTTTTGATGACGGCAGTATACTTGATTTGTCCACAAACCGCGAGTTTTTCATCAAATCTGTGATGTAAGCCGATTTATAATCAAAAGGGTTACGGAATAGTTACTCAAAAAAATTATAAAATAACCAAAAATAAGAACCGTACATCTACAGTAAGATGCTGCCGGTTCTTATTTTATATATACCTATCTATTACGATACCTTGAGTATGAACTTCTGAAGCTCCTTCTCATCCTCTACCCTGGCAATCTTTGCACCAATCTTTGTAAGCTTCTCCTCGAGTGCCTCATAGCCTCTCTGGATATAATAGATATCATCAACCACTGTGATGCCATCTGCTGCAAGACCTGCTATAACCAGTGCAGCTCCTGCTCTTAGGTCAGGTGCATTCACTCTGGCACCTGTGTATCTTTTCACACCGCTGATGATTGCTATATTGCTCTCTACCTTTATATCAGCTCCCATTCTGGTGAGCTCGTCAACATACTTGAAACGATTCTCAAATATGCTCTCTGTCACTGTACTGGTGCCCTCAGCGATACCCAAAAGCACTGCCATCTGTGGCTGCATATCTGTAGGGAAGCCCGGATATGGAAGTGTTGTGACCTGTGTATGCTTTAAATGTCCGTCTGATATTACTCTGACTGAGTCGTCAAACTCCTCTACCTGGCAGCCTACCTCCAACAGCTTTGCTGTGGTGGCCTCAAGATGCTTTGGAATGACATCCTTTACCAGCACGTTGCCTCCTGTTGCCGCAACTGCAAACATGAATGTACCGGCCTCAATCTGATCCGGAATGACAGAATACTCTGTCGCATGTAATTTCTCCACACCTACAATTCTGATGACATCGGTTCCTGCGCCCCTGATATTTGCTCCCATGCTGTTTAAGAAGTTTGCCACGTCAACGACATGAGGCTCCTTAGCCGCATTCTCGATAACAGTCTTGCCATCTGCCATGGCTGCAGCCATCATAATATTGATTGTGGCACCTACAGAAACCTTATCCATATATATGTGTGTACCCTTAAGCTCCTTTGCCCTGGCGATGACAAGGCCATGAGCTATGTCTATGTCTGCTCCCATGGAGCGGAAGCCCTTCATATGAAGGTCAATCGGCCTGCTTCCGATATCACAGCCTCCCGGAAGCGCAACCTCTGCATGCTTGTATTTTCCAAGTAATGCACCAATTAAATAATATGATGCCCTGATTCGTCTGATGAATTCATTATCGACATTTACGCCCCTGATAAATGAACCGTTTATCTTTACCTTGTGTATATCCACGCGCTCCACATGTGCGCCGATTTCTTCGATTGCCTGAAGTAAGACATTAATATCCCTTACATTTGGCAAATTATCTATTGTTACAGTCTCGTCTGTCATTATGGCAGCGGCCAAAATAGCAAGTGCAGCATTTTTAGCTCCACCAATTTCAACTTCACCGTATAAAGGATTTCCACCTTTGATTACGTACTGTTCCATATTCCACCTCTATGAATTCAGGAGTATACTTCCTCCTAATATACTATTCTCAATTTACACTATTGTTATACATCCAACTACAAATTTCATTTATGACGACGTATTTAAGCCGCCATTTGTGCCGGTGCTGCTTTTAATAAATGACGCAGCAGCTACTATTATCTAATCATATCACGATAAATAAGCACTATAATTCAAGTGCCTCCACCAGCTTCTCTACTGTCTGCTCCACATCAAGCCCCTCCTCGGAAACCTCGATGTCTGCATACTGCTCATACAATTTTGAGCGCTCTTCAAAAAGGGTCTCTAAAGTCTGCCCTTTCTTTAATACTACACCTCTACCCTTTATATCTGCAAGTCGTTTTTCCAAAATAGCATAAGAAACCTTGAGATACACAACTCTGCCTATCTCCTTAAGATGCTCCATGGCCTCTTTTCCGTATACCACCGAACCGCCTGTAGCTATAATGGCCCTATCAGCCCTGATAGAGGCATTGACACGGTTCTCTACCTCTATAAAACCGTCCGTGCCCTTTTCCTCAATTATCTCACGCAGAAGCTTTCCCTCCTGCTCCTGTATCAGTAAATCCGCATCCAGGAAGCTGTATCCCAGCACCTTTGCAAGTATTACGCCTATGGTACTCTTTCCAACTCCCGGCATGCCTATAAGTACGATATTAGTTTTCTGTTCCATCTACTGCCTCAGTATTCTCTGTATCTGTACTATTGGTGCTTTCTGACTGCTGTGTGCTCTCTGTAGCGCTTGTGTCTGCTGCCTTTTTGTCCTTCTTGGTAGTAGTAAAATAATTGTGAATCTTGATCTTGTCAAGCTGTTTCTGCTTTACAGACCATTTTTCATCGTCCTGCCATCCTGAAAGGATGCCATTGTAATATTTGTCCTCTTTATTGCCCTTTACAGTCTTCCTGTTTGACTCTGTTGCTTCCTCATCGGTCTTTTTGTCAAGCCTTACGATATAGTAAGTGCTGTCTGTAGTGATGAGGTCTGAGGTCTGTCCCTCCTCGAGGGAATTGAGTGCATCTACAACGCTCTGATCAAGATTGTTTGTAGTATATACACTGTCCTTTGTCTTGCTATTCGATGACTCTGAGCTCTCTTTAGACTCGGTATCGCTTACAGACTCGGTGGACTCTGTGTCATCTGATTTCTTATCTGAATCATCTGTCTTCTCCGCATCCGGATCAACGTATGTGGCGTATGTGCCTGTTGTGGCTGTAGTGCCTGCTGCCTTGGCTGCATCCTCTAAGGATGATCCGCCTGCAAGCGCCTCTACCACTGCATCTGCCTGTGCCTTTATCTGTGCTGACTGCTCATCTGTATATGTCTGATACTGGTAATTAGAGTCATATGCACCCTTGTAATCAAGCTTCACAATGGTGTATGCAGCCATATTGGCTTCCTCATCCGTCACGCTTGAATCAGCATTTTTGATGATTGCAGCATACATCTTACTCTTTATGAGGCGAAGCTCTAAATATTCCTCGACAATCTCCTCTGTAGCACTCATCTCGTCTATCACATCATCGGAATTTGCCTTCATAAACTTCTCTGCGGCCTTTTTGATTTCCTTTTTCTCATCATCAGAAACCTCTACATCGTAATCTGACTGATGCGCCTTTAATGTGTAAAGCTCATGAGCCTCCTCGATAGCATTTTTCTTCCATGTTTCTAGCACAGTATTATTGCCTGATACTGTCTTGTCCCAGTAGCCCTCGCCCATGTACTGTATATACATGTCATCATAACCGGCCTCCTGGTACCTTATCATAAAATTAACAAGCCCAAGCTTGATATCCTCTTTATCTAATGTCGCAACTGTTGCGGTTTTATTTATTGCACATCCTGTAAAAGCTGTAACTGAGAGTGTTGCAGCTAATAACATAGCTATTACTTTTTTCGCTTTCATTGTATCTATCCTCTTTAAAATTGGTATAGTATCGCTCGTATATTATAGAGCTTTTCGGGCCTGCTGGCAAGCATTTTCTAAACTTTGTAAATTATCGTCAATTTCGCGTAAAGCATGTGGTGTTTCCTATGCTATATGCTACATGATTCCAAAATTCGGGTAACTATTCAGCTGTAATCAGTTCCTTACGCATTTGCGAAATCAGTTCCTCCACCACATCAAGCACATCCCGCTTCTTCGCCACGCTGCCATTTTTTAAATCAAATGTAAAATATGGGTTTTCTGCCATATTAAATTTGAGTGAGGATTTATACCGGGCAATAAGCTCCGGTATCTTCTCCGGATTTATCCTTGCCCGTTCAAACATGGTAAGCTTTATCAATGAGCCGGTCTGCTTTATCTCAGTGATATATACGGCATGAGCCAACGCCTTAAGCCTTGCCACGCGAAGCAGGCTGAGCACTGATTTTGGTGGTTCGCCAAACCTGTCTATGAGCTCCTCGAGCATCTCGTCCTTCTCTTCCTCTGTCTCTATGCCCGCAATACGCTTGTATATATCCAGCTTCTGGAATTCGTTTGCGATATAACCTGCCGGAATATAAGCATCGGTCACAATATCCACCGTCGTGTCAAATTTATCACTGATATCCTCGATTCCCTTTGCCTCTTTTACAGCCTCGCTCAACATCTTGCAGTACAAATCATAGCCCACCGCCTCCATATGGCCGCTCTGCTCCGCGCCGAGCAGATTGCCCGCACCACGGATTTCAAGGTCCCTCATGGCAATCTTAAAGCCGCTGCCAAGGTCTGAGTACTCCTTTATCGCTGCAAGACGCTTTTCTGCCACCTCTTTTAGCATCTTGTTGCGCCTGTACATGAGAAATGCATACGCAGTACGGTTAGATCTGCCGACTCGTCCGCGAAGCTGATAAAGCTGTGAAAGTCCCATGTTGTCCGCGTCGTGTATAATCATTGTATTGACGTTTGAGATGTCAAGTCCGGTCTCAATAATTGTCGTGGATACAAGCACATCTATTTCACCATTGATGAAACGGTACATGATGCGCTCAAGCTCCGTCTCCTTCATCTGTCCGTGCGCAAATGCAACAGTCGCATCCGGCACCAGCTCCTGCAGCTTTGCCGTTATGTCTGCTATGTCGCGCACTTTATTGTATACGTAGTACACCTGTCCGTTTCTGGCAAGCTCCCTGTTTATCGCCTCTCTGACAAGCTCATCATTGTACTCCATGACATATGTCTGAATCGGTACACGGTCCATCGGCGGCTCCTCAAGCACGCTCATATCCCTTATGCCGATTAAGCTCATGTGGAGTGTCCTCGGAATCGGTGTAGCAGTCAGTGTGAGCACATCGACATTGACCTTCATCTGCTTAATCTTCTCCTTGTGAGTCACTCCGAAGCGCTGCTCCTCATCGATTACCAAAAGCCCCAGATCCTTAAACTGCACATCCTTTGAGAGTATACGGTGTGTTCCGATGATGATATCAACCTCACCCTTTTTAAGCTTTTCTATCGTCTTTTTCTGCTCCGCCGGACTTCTGAAACGGCACATCAAATCCACATTCACCGGAAAATCCTTCATCCTCTGCGAAAACGTATCGTAAATCTGCTGTGCCAGAATGGTTGTCGGGGCAAGATATGCCACCTGCTTGCTGTCCTGCACCGCCTTGAAGGCCGCACGGATCGCAACCTCCGTCTTGCCGTAGCCCACGTCACCGCAAATCAGTCTGTCCATTATTTTATGACTCTGCATATCAGCCTTTGTGGCTTCAATTGCAAGAATCTGATCCTCAGTCTCATCAAAAGGGAAAAGCTCCTCAAACTCTCTCTGCCATACCGTATCCTCGCCGAAGGCATATCCGTTTTGCTGCTCACGCTGGGCATACAGCTTCACCAGGTCTCCTGCAATCTGCTTTACCGCACCTCTGACACGATTCTTAGTCCTGGTCCATTCCTGACCGCCAAGCTTGTTGAGCTTTGGTTTTCTGGCATCCTTTCCGGCATACTTTTGTATCATATCAAGCTGGGTGGCAAGAATATAGAGATTGGAGCCACCCTGATACTCTATCTTGATGTAGTCCTTTACCTTTTTGTCCACCTCAAGCTTTTCAATGCCGCGATAAATACCTAGTCCGTGGTTTTCATGCACTACATAGTCCCCAACCGACAGATCGGTAAAGCTCTGTATTTTTTCACCCTCATAGGTGCGGTGACGCTTCTTTTTCTTCTGCTGCGCCCCAAAAATATCTGACTCCGTAATCACGGCAAACTTTAGAATAGGATACTCAAAGCCTCTTCTCACCTTGCCGTAGCAGACCATAATCTGCCCCTCAAAAAGCTCATGGTCATAGTTTTCAGTGTAAAAGCATGTGATTCCCTGGTCTGTGATATCCTCTGAAAGCCGCTTTGCCCTCGTCCTTGAACCGGATAAAAGAATGACTCTGTAACCGTTTTTCTTATAGCGCTTTAAGTCCTTTATCAAAAGCTCAAAGCTGTTATTGTATGGGCTGACACTCTGACAGTGAATACCATAGCTTCCCAGCTGGTGCAGTCCGTTTGCTTTATTATCAAGCGCACCGAGTGCGATACACGAATACTTCCCAAGCTTTGCCACAATCTCCTTTTCTGTAAAAAGACCGTTCATCTGCCCCGGAAGTATATATCCCATCGCAAGTCTCTGCTTCATGCTCTCTGAAAACTCAGTCTCAGTAAGCTTTCCCTGCTCTGTACATCTGGTCAGCTCATCGAAGAAAATAAGGCTGTCCGATGGTTTAAAATAATCCAAAAGCCCGACTCTCTCGTCAAAAAAGTACGACAAAAAAGCATCCATGCCCGCATACATGGACAGCTCTCCCCACTCCTCAGTAAGCTCGTCTGCCATCACAGTCACTCTGTGTGCTTCCTCTGTCTTCATCTGCTTTCTAAGCTTGTCAGACACCCGCTTTGCCTCTGCCTTAAGCTTTTCAATTCCCCCGGCCTTTTCCTCATCACTAAGTACAAGCTCTGCCGCCGGATATATGCTCACCCGGTCTGTATTTTCGATGGATTTCTGGCTCTCGCAGTCAAAATATCTGATAGTGTCTATATCGTCTCCCCACAGCTCGATTCGGATAGGATTCTCCTCCGTCAGCGGAAAAACATCAAGAATACCGCCCCTGACAGAAAACTGTCCCATCGTCTGGACCTGATACTCTTTTTCATAGCCCATTCTGATAAGAGCAGCCTGAATTTCCTTCAAATCCAAAAGCTGTCCCTGCTCAAGTGTAAGTACATTTTCCCACATCTTTTCTATCGGCGCCATCGTATTCATCAGCGCATCAAAGGTGGTCACAAGCGTCACTCTCTCCTGCTCACGGATAGCCTTCAAAGCCCTGATACGCTCTGCTGTCAGGAGATTGCCCCTGATATCCGACTGGTAAAAAAGCACATCCTTTGATGGATAATACACCACCTCTTTGTCAAAAAAACTGTACTCATCGTACAGTTCCTTCGCTTTCTGCTCTCCAAAGGTCACAATAAGCTTGTTTTTCCTGTGACCTCCAAAGGCATATATCATCTGTGATTTTTGCGCATCTATACATCCCGTGACAGATATAAGTCCGGACGATTTTTCTGCCGTTTTTGTCATCTCCTCAAAGCCCGCAAGGGAAAGGAGTGGCTCTGTAAATGCTTTCACTTTCAATTCTCCATTTCTGTCTGTTCAAAATCACCTTGTCGATTTCCAGCTAGTTATATATGTTCATAGCCTTATCCGTCTCGCCCTGCATCATAAGAACTGCTGCATCCATCGCATGACCTATAGCTTCCTCTACCTTTGCCCTGTCCTCAGAACTGAAACGCCCGAGCACATGGTCAGCAAGATCCCAGCCCTGCGGCTTCTCTCCAACACCGACCTTGATACGGCTGAAGCCCTGTGTGCCGGTCATTGCAATGATACTCTTAATCCCGTTGTGACCGCCGGCGCTGCCCTTTTTGCGGATACGGATACGCCCCGGCTCGAGCGAAATATCATCAAAAATAACAATCATTTCCTCATCCGGATCAAGCTTATAAAAATTCATCACCTCAGCAACAGACTCGCCGCTTAGGTTCATGTAGGTCTGCGGCTTCACAAGCAGCACCTTCATGCCCTCAATCACTCCGCTTCCACAGAGCGCCTTGTGCTTTTTGTCTGTCACACTTATATTATATTTATCCGCAAGCGCATCTATCACATCAAATCCGATATTGTGTCTTGTGTGCTCATATTTTTTGTCAGGATTTCCAAGTCCTACTATAACGTACATCGTTTATCCTTTCTCTTTCTCATATCATTTACAATTCAAAATAAAACAAATACTGCTGGATAATTCCCGCCACACCCTTGTAGCGTTCAAAATCAAAGCCGTCACTATAATATTTGTCCAAAAGCTGCTTTACATGCGTATCTATCGGAAACGCATCCACATGATGTAAACCGAAAAGACATATGCAGTTCGCCACCTTTTTGCCAATTCCTTTGCGAGAAAGCAGGCTTTCCATCGCCTCATCATAGCTCATTTTGCGCAGATTATCAAGCCAGTCAGGATTATTAGCACCATACTCATATATTTCCTTCAGATACGGTGCCCTATAGCCAAAGCCCATGCTCCTGTCATCAAATACCTCATCCGGTACCTCAAGAGGCTTTGGAAATGTATACAATTCTTCCCCCTCTGCACTGCCGTCTATTTTATGTCCGCACCGCCTGCAAAGTAAATCCACACTATTTGTGATTCGCTTTATGTTATTATTCTGGGAAATCATAAAAGTAACAATCATCTCCCACAAATCCTGCCTTAAAATGCGCACACCACTGCCATATGCATACGCCTCCTTCAGATGCGCGTCATCTCCGTCTGCTATAAGCTTTGCAATCCCCGCATAATCCGTATCCATATCCAGATAACTTTTCCATATATTGTTCCAGTCAGCCTCATCACAGTCCAGCTCAAACTCATTCCCGTCCTGTTTAATCCGAAGTGCCCTGTCAAATGCCACTACCGTGTATTCGTTTTCTCCTGTGTTCTTCCATCTGAAGCACTGACCACTGTCAGCAATCTGTTTTAAATCCAGATTATCTATTTTCGTCTTGTACATATCTGTTTGTCTATCCTCTTTTATTGTAGCTATACTCGTAACTATTCAGAACATCCCACGCACATTCTAAAAAGCCGGTCTGTCTGTGGCTTATTGTACCACGGATAGACCGGTTTGTGTGAAATATATTTGGATTATTATACCAGCTCAGGAATTTTATATCCCGCCTTGCTCATCGCTTTTTCAAAGTTATTGTTTGATTTTATGCATTCTCAATCTCTGTCTTATACTTTTCAAGAATCATATTCTGGATCTTCTCGCGTGTGGCAGAGTTAATCGGATGGGCTATATCCCTGTACTCGCCATCGTTTGCCTTACGGCTTGGCATGGCGATGAAAAGTTCCTTTTCTCCTTCGATTACCTTGATGTCATGTACCACGAATTCATCATCGATTGTAATTGACACAACCGCCTTCATCTTGCCTTCCTTTTCTACCTTACGAATTCTGATGTCTGTAATCTGCATATTTTTGTCCCCCTGGTCTGTTTTTAAATTACATATCTTACATTTTTTTCTTTTACTATTCTGACTCCATCCTCACCACAGTAGTATGTGTTTGGACTGATGGTTCCGCGACTCTCTACGATGCAATTCTCAAGGTGCACATTGTCGTCTATGTAGACATCATTGAGTATCACACAGTTCTTCACTGTGGTGTTTTTGCCCACAAATACCTGCTTGAAAAGCACCGAATCCTCCACTCTGCCGTTTATGATACAGCCACTTGATACGAGGCTGTTTGAAATGTCTGATCCCGGATTAAACTTGGCCGGTGGCAGGTCGTCCACCTTTGAACAGATTGTCGGCTCCTCCCTGAAGAAATAGCTTCTGACGTCAGGTCTTAAGAAATCCATATTGGTCTTGAAGTATGCATCAATATCGGCGATATTGTTCCAATATGAATTTATCTTGTAGCCATATATTTTCTTTACATTTTTGTAGCGCACGAGGATATCATTTACGAAATCGAATCTGTTTTCCTCAGCTGCTGCCTCCAAAAGCTCTATGAGCTGTCGTCTTCTGATGACATAGATACCTGTGGAAATGGTATTGGATGAAGCCTCGATCGGCTTTTCATCAAACTCTGTGATTCTTGACTCCTCATCCATGCGTACCACACCAAAACGGCTGACATCGTCGTTGTACATCATGTCCTTGCATACCACTGTAATGTCTGATTTTTTCTCAATGTGAAAATCAAGCACTCTGTTGAAATCCAGCTTGTATACACAGTCACCGCTACTGATGATGACATATGGCTCATGGCGTCTTTTGAGAAAATCAATATTCTGATACATCGCATCTGCCGTACCCCTGTACCAGTCACTGTTGTCCGCTGTGACTGTAGGTGTAAAGAGGAATAATCCTCCCTGCTTTCTGCCAAAATTCCACCATTTTGATGAGCTTAAGTGCTCATTCAGTGAGCGTGCATTATATTGTGTCAATATCGCAACTGTCTGTATATGTGAGTTTGACATGCTGCTGAGTGAAAAATCTATAGCCCTGAAGCTGCCTGCTACCGGCAGGGCCGGTACTGCTCGTTTTGCAGTCAGTTCCTTCATCCTATTATTGTTGCCGCCGGCCAAAATTATTCCTATTGCCTTCATTTTCCGTCACCTGCCTTGATAATAACTTCTCCGCCCTCAAGCACACCGTCTTTGTAATCCTCTTCGTATGTAACACCGGAGATTGCTGTATTTTTGCCTATCTTTACCCCGTCCGGTATCACAGAATCTTCTCCTATAGTGACAAGCCCAAATGAGTATATGCTCTCATTTAATACGTTCGGCTTCTCCTGTCCGAAGCCAAGTGTCACATTGTCGCCCACCTTGCAATTTTCGGCAATAATAGACTTGTCTATCGTGACATTGGAGCCTATCTCCGTGTCACGCATGATGATGGAATCACGTATTACTGCGCCTCTTCCAATCTTGACGTTGGCACCTATAACAGAATGTTCCACATGACCATAGCATTCACAGCCCTCACCCATGATGCTTCGCTCCACATGACCTCCTTTGGCTATATAAAGTGGCTCGATTGCATCGTTCTTTGTGTAAATCTTCCAATACTCCTCGTACAGGTTGAACTCCGGAATGATGTCCACAAGCTCCATATTGGCCTCCCAGTATGAGCCCAGTGTACCTACGTCCTTCCAGTATCCGTTGAACTCGTATGCAAACATACGTCTGTCGTTTTCAAAGCAGTATGGTATGACATGCTTGCCAAAATCACAGTTTTCCTGATCCTTTAGTGCAAGTAAGGCTTCCTTTAGCACCGGCCATGAGAATATGTAAATGCCCATTGATGCGAGATTGCTACGCGGATGAACCGGCTTTTCCTCAAATGCATTGATGCGCTTATCATCATCGGCTATGACGATACCAAATCGGCTGGCCTCCTCGATAGGCACCGGCATTGTTGCTATGGTCACATCTGCATTGTTTTCCTTGTGGAAATCAAGCATCACCTCATAGTCCATCTTGTAAATATGGTCTCCTGACAGTATCAACACATAGTCCGGGTTGTAACTGTCTATATACCTCATATTCTGGTAGATTGCATTGGCTGTACCTGTGTACCACTCGCTGTTGCCGCTCTTCTCATAAGGAGGCAATATTGCCACTCCTCCGTTATTCCTGTCGAGGTCCCACGGAATACCTATTCCTATGTGGCTGTTAAGTCTGAGTGGCTGATACTGTGTAAGTACCCCAACTGTATCAATGCCTGAATTGATGCAGTTGCTAAGCGGAAAATCTATGATTCTGTACTTTCCACCAAACGAAACTGCCGGTTTTGCTACGTCCGCTGTCAGAACACCAAGTCTGCTGCCTTGACCGCCTGCTAAAAGCATGGCTATCATTTCTTTCTTAATCACGTTATCACTCCTCGTCTGTCCTAATTTTTGTTGTGCCCATCCGGTCCCCACCACTAGTTTCTATAATAACCGTATCTGTAATGCTTCTATAATAAATCACAATTGTTTCCATATAAATTATAGTTGCCGCTGCATAAATTGCAGTTACTGCCATATACTTTAAACCCATCAAATTCATATGGTCCTGATGAATTATTTTTATAAAAAAATTATACCACAGCCGCATTATCACTTCAACATTTTTCACAAAATCAAATAATATTTTTCTTTTTTTTGACATTTTGCACAAGTGTCATTTATCGTATATCTGTTTAACCTGCAAGGGTTCTTATCATTTGAAAGTCATGCCTGCTTTCACCTTATTTTTCCTTTGCAAATACTGTATTTAGTTGTATAATTAATATAAAGTAACTATTCAGAACAAGAAAATCTGTCGCTTACATGCAATCATGACGCATCGGCTTTTTGTTCTCAGCAGTTCTTAATAGTTACAATATAAATTATAATAAATCAGGCAGGTAAAATAAATGTATAAAATAGATTTCAGCAAACCAATACACATCCATTTCATAGGCATCGGCGGTATCAGCATGAGCGGTCTCGCAGAGATTCTGCATGAGGAGGGCTTTACCATTTCCGGCTCCGATTCAAAGGAATCAGACCTCACAAAAACGCTTGCTGCCAAGGGCATAAAAGTCATATATGGTCAGAGCGCAGACAATATCACCTCCGATATCGACCTGGTGGTTTACACTGCTGCTATCCACGAAAGCAATCCTGAGTTTGCCGCAGCAAAAGCAGCCGGTATTCCAATGCTTACCAGAGCCGAGCTTCTCGGACAGATTATGGACAATTACGATTATTCTATCGCTGTAGCCGGCACACACGGCAAGACTACCACCACATCCATGATCAGTGAGATTCTTCTCGCCGCTCAGACAGATCCTACCATTTCCGTAGGAGGTATTTTGTCATCTATCCACGGCAATCTGCGTGTGGGCGATTCAGAGTACTTCATCTCTGAGGCGTGTGAGTACACAAACAGCTTTTTGAATTTCAGACCACGCTACAGTATTATTTTAAATATTGAGGCTGAACATCTGGATTTCTTCAAGGATATCAACGACATCAGACATTCCTTCCGCGAGTATGCATCAAACACTCTCGCAGACGGTGCTACCATCATCAATGGTGAAATTGACCGCTATGAAGAGATTGTCGCAGGTCTTCCTCAGAAGATTATCACCTATGGCTTTGATTCAAAATATGATTTTTATCCGGAAAATATAACCTATGACGATAAAGCTTGTGCATCTTTTACAGCTATGAGACAGGGTAGTCCACTTTTCGACGTAAAACTCTCTGTTCCTGGCGCTCACAATGTAAGCAATGCGCTCGCAGCCATAGCTTTATCCACCACACTCGGTCTTGATGAGGAGTCTATCCTCACAGGCCTCGACAAATTTGGCGGTGCTGACAGACGTTTCCAGTACAAGGGCAAGGTAAACGGCGTCACAATCATTGATGACTACGCTCACCATCCAACCGAGATCCGTGCAACACTGACAGCTGCACAAAAATATCCACATGACAGGCTTGTCCTTTGCTTCCAGCCACATACCTATTCCAGAACCAAGGCATTCTTAAATGATTTTGCCGATGTTCTTTCAATGGCAGATGTTGTGGTGCTAGCTGATATCTATGCTGCTCGTGAGCAGAACACCTATGGCATTTCATCTAAGGACATCCTCGATTTATTGCTCGAAAAAGGTGTGAATGCGCACTATTTCCCATCATTTGAGGAAATCGAGAAATTTTTATCAGAAAATTGTGTAAACGGCGACCTGTTGATAACAATGGGTGCCGGAAATGTAGTAGAAATCGGCGAAGACCTGCTTAAGAAATAAGTTATCCACGTTATCCACATACAAAATGTTAACAACTCTCATTTTGTGTGTGGATTTTTTAAATAATTTTCAACAGCTTATATACCCTGTGATACATTGATTTTTCAATTATTTTACATAGTTATCCACATTATCCACATTTTTTTGTGGATTCAGAAAGCCCGAGTTTACAAGGCTTGTAGCACTTTTACCATCTTCACACGGTTAAAATATTGTGCTATAATTGCTCACAGGTTAAGCGAAAGAGAGTTTTTTATATGACAGCGATAAACATTAGCAGTGACATAGCAACATCATTCACTACTGTGTCAGATATTTTTATAGATCAATACATGCCAAAGGCAAACGGTGAGTTTGTCAAGGTATACCTTTATCTGCTCCGTGCGACAGGCTCCGGGGCAGGCATAGCAACTATTTCAGAGATTGCCGATCATTTCAGCAATACCGAGGCCGACATCATACGTGCTATCAATTACTGGGCCTCTGAGGGCATTTTACAGTTGCAATCCGGCGCTGATGGCCAGATTATGGGAATCAACCTCTGCAGTCTTTCTGTATCCGGTATGCAGGCTGCTCAGAGTAATATACAAAGCGCTGTGGCTGATAATGCCGCGCAGAATAATTTGCAAAACAGCGTGGTTAATAATACTACACAGAATAATTTGCAAAACGGCGTGGTTAATAATGCTGCACAGAATATTTCTACCGCAGATATTCGGATGCAGGATTCTGTTGTGGAAAAGCTTAAGAGCCAGACTCCTGACAAGCCTGCTTCTTCACAGAAGGAATACACACTTGATGAGATTAAGGAGTTTAGAAAGAATCCTGACATTTCAGAGCTTTTCTTTATTATAGAGACATATCTGAAGCATACGCTCTCATCCACAGACACCAATATTGTGCTCTACTGGCTGGACGAGCTTCATTTTTCTACCGACCTGGTGGAGTATCTCGTAGAGTACTGCATTACTAAGGGACATTCAAGCCTTCGTTACATGAACAAGGTCGCTCTCGGCTGGGCCGATGCCGGCATAAAGACCGTAGATCAGGCAAAGGACGATGCAGCCGCTCACTCACAGATTTACTATTCTGTAATGAAGGCTCTAGGCATCACAGGCCGCAATCTGGTTGACTCTGAGGTGTCACTCATCAACAAATGGGTCGGCGAATACGGTTTCGATATAGAGCTTGTAAAGGCCGCCTGTAGTAAAACTATTTCAGCTATCCAGAAGCCAAGCTTCGAGTACACAGACTCGATACTCGCGAACTGGAGGAAAAAGGATGTACATACATTAAAGGATGTTGAAGTGCTTGATGCCAACTTTGCCAAGGCCAATAAGGCCTCTGCTACCGGCTCATCACAGAGTACAAATGCTGCAAACGGTTCCTCAAAACCAAAAAGCAATAATTCAAGTTCCAAGAATAAATTTAACAACTTCAATCAGCGCAACAATGATTACGACAAGCTGGAGAAGCTGTTTCTCAATTCTACGGTATGATTTAAGCTACATGATTTCAATTATATGATTTAAACTGTATGATTTCTGTTGCGTGATTTCAATTATATAATTTAACTTGTATGATTTCTGTTGCGCAATTTCGTTGTATGATTTTTCAAGTTAGATTTACACATCCCAAGGAGGGTATATGGCACTTACCAATGCTCAATATGATGAGATAATGCGAGGCTACGATAAACGCCAGCTTCAGAACAAATACATACATGACAAGCGTATTGAGGAAGCCTATCGCAAGGCGCCCCGCCTCAGGGAGATTGACTCAGAGATTGCATCCGCATCTGTCAGGCAGGCGTACAGGCTTATGGACGGCGATGAGAATGCTCTTGCCGCTTTACGCCTTGCAATCGATGACTATAAGGAGGAGCGTGCTGCACTGCTATCCACACTCGGATATCCGCTTGATTATTTTGAGCCTATTTACACCTGTCCAGATTGCCACGATACAGGATACATAAACGGTCAGAAATGTCATTGTTTCAAGCAGGCTATTATCAATACCGTTTATTCGCAGTCCAATATCAGGGAGATTTTGTCTCGTGAGAATTTTTCCACGCTCTCATTTGATTATTACTCAGATGAGCAGAAAAATCCTGCTACAGGGCTGTCTGCGCTCGCCACAGCAAAGCTTGCCGTGACGAACTGTCATGATTTTATAGATAATTTTGAAAACAAACCTAAAAACATATTTTTCTACGGTAATACCGGTGTCGGAAAGACTTTTTTATCTAATTGCATTGCAAAAGAGCTTTTAGATGCAGGTTACTCCGTAATTTACTTTACAGCATTCCAATTATTTGATATATTAAGCAAAGGTGTGTTTGAAAAGGATGCAGATGCCATCGCAGCGCACCAGAATATATTCGACTGTGATTTACTTATCATAGACGATCTCGGAACCGAGCTTTCCAACTCATTTACCACATCACAGCTTTTCCTTTGTGTAAATGAGCGTATACTGCGCCGGAAATCTACTATTATTTCCACTAATCTGAATTTGGAGCAGATAGCAGAGATTTACTCCGAGAGAACACTTTCAAGAATTTCAAGCAATTATAGTTTTATCAAGCTCTTTGGAGATGACATACGAATTAAAAAGCGTCTTTCCAAATAACGCTTTTTATATTATATATTTAGTTTATTTATTATATGGTTATATGGAGGAATAACAATGCCAAACGATGAGAGAATTTTGGAGACTATGCCAACCGGTACACTTGGACTTGTTGCAACCGACAGTTGTATAGGTCTTGCCCAGAAGGTAGATGCATACTTACAGGGCTGGAGAGAGCACAGAGAGCACCAGCATGCTAACGAGAGTGCTTTCAAGGACTACTACAAAAACAGCTACATTATCAAGCCTTCTACACCTAGATTCGGTTCTGGCGAGGCTAAATGTGTTATCAACCAGTCTGTTCGTGGTTATGATCTGTACATCATGGTAGATGTAACTAACTACAGTCTTACCTACACAGTATGCGGTCAGACAAACCACATGTCACCTGATGACCACTATGCTGACTTAAAGCGTGTTATCGCTGCAGCCGGCGGAAAAGCAAGAAGAATAACAGTTATCATGCCTTTCCTTTATGAGAGCCGTCAGCACAGACGTACAGGCCGTGAGTCTCTTGACTGTCCATTGGCTCTTCAGGAGCTTATCAACATGGGTGTAGACAATATCATCACCTTCGATGCTCATGACCCTCGTGTGGTAAATGCTATTCCTCTGAATGGTTTTGAGAATGTAATGCCTTCTTACCAGTTCATCAAGGGTATCTTAAAGAACGTAAAGGATATCACTATTGATGCTGACCATCTTATGATTATCTCTCCTGATGAGGGCGCTACAAACCGTGCTATTTACCTTGCAAACGTACTCGGAGTAGACATGGGTATGTTCTACAAACGTCGTGATTACAGCCGTATCGTTGACGGACGTAACCCTATCGTTGCTCATGAGTTCCTCGGAACAAATGTGGAGGGTAAGGATGTTCTTATCATCGATGATATGATTTCTTCCGGCGAGAGTATGATAGATACAGCAAGAGAGCTCAAGAAGCGTAAAGCTAACAGAATCTTTGTTGTTTCTACATTCGGTCTCTTCACAAACGGCTTTGCTTCATTTGACAAGGCTTACGAGGAGGGTCTCATCTACAGAGTAGTTACAACAAACCTTATCTACCAGTCACCGGAGCTTCTCTCTAAGGAGTACTATATCAGCTGTGACATGAGCAAATACATCGCATACCTCATTGATACATTAAACCACGACTGTTCTATCAGTGATCTTCTCTCACCATATGACAGAATCAAGAAGTGTGTTCAGAAGTACAATGACGAGCAGGCTGCAGCAAAGAATAAATAATTAATCGTATTTAAAAAAAGCTGTGTGAAATTAATATGTACCCCTTTTACTGGATATCCAGTGAAAGGGGTATTTTTATGCGTTACAGTTACGAATTCAAACCAAAGGCAGTCGAACTATACATGCAAATAAGACGCATCAGTTTTTCTCAAAGTTTAGAATAATTATCTTAGTAATATAAAAAACCAGAGAAGTGAGTGTCATCCACTCAAATCTCTGGTTTTATTTAGTCTAAGATTTATACCGATTAAATATTAAACTAACTCAAGGAGAACCTCTAAAGCTCCGTCACCTTTACGCTGTCCAATCTTAACGATTCTTGTGTAACCACCGTTACGATCAGCATACTTAGGAGCGATCTCATCGAATAACTTGTTTGTTACATCGATAGTCTTTGTTCCCTTCTTTGTGCCGTCAGACTCTTTAGCTGTGTAAAGAACCTTGAGCATCTGTCTTCTGGCATGAAGACGTGAAGCAGAATCCTTCTTGATCTTCTTCTCTACTTCGTCATAAACAGTAACTTTCTTTCCGTCTACAACCTCTTTTACTCTCTTGCCATCTTTGTCCTTGCGGGCAACCTTAGCTGTTACAGTAACCTCTTCGAAGTTGTCTTTCTCTTTTACTGCTAATGCGATAAGACCCTCAGCGATCTTACGAACCTCTTTAGCCTTAGCCTCTGTAGTAACGATCTTTCCGTTAACAAGAAGCTGTGTAACCTGACCTCTGAGTAAAGCCTTTCTCTGGCTTGATGTTCTGCTTAACTTACGATATTTTGCCATTTTAATTTCCTCCATTTGTGGGACATCCGGTCACGCTCATCGGTCTTACTGCCAGACATCGTATCTTGTTGTGATAAAGCATTGCCTTATTTCAAAAAGCAAATGCTCAAATCAGTTGCCACTCATGTATCAGACACGGTCACGCTCTTTGGTCTTACTGACCCTGCCGCTATGAGTTTTGTCACACATAAACATAAATATGATATTTAAAATTTATATATGAACAATTTATTTAGATGAATCAGTGCAAGGATTATTCGAATGAATTATTCCTCAGTCTGATTTAACTCTAAACCTAATTCTTTTAATTTTGCTAAAACTTCCTCTAAAGACTTGCGACCAAGGTTACGAACCTTCATCATGTCCTCAGGTGTTCTATTGATAAGCTCTGCAACAGTGTTGATTCCTGCACGCTTCAAGCAGTTGTATGAACGAACTGAAAGCTCAAGCTCATCGATGTTCATCTCAAGAACCTTTTCCTGAGCATCGTTTTCCTTCTCGACCATAACGTCAACCTGCTGTGCTGCCTCTGAAAGATCGATGAACAGATTTAAGTGCTCACTTAATACCTTAGCTGCAAGACTGACTGCCTCGTCAGGCTCCAATGCACCATTTGTAAATACATCTAATGTAAGCTTATCATAATCTGTAACCTGACCTACACGGGTATTCTCTACAGTAAGGTTAACACGCTCAACAGGAGTGTAGATTGAATCTACAGCAAGAACTCCGATTGGTGTATCCTCGTTCTTGTTCTTCTCTGCTCCGACATAACCTCTGCCGTTTGTGATTGTAAGCTCCATGTAAAGCTTAGAATCTGCACCACCATTCAAGTGTGCAATCTCTAACTCAGGATTCAAAATCTCGATATCTGAATCAACCTGAATATCGGCTGCTGTAACAACGCCTTCACCTTCGAATTCGATATATGCAACCTTTGGTTCATTTGTAGAACTATTATTGCGAATTGCAAGGTTCTTGATATTCATGATGATTTCTGTAACATCTTCCTTAACACCAGGAATAGAGCTGAATTCATGTAAAACACCATCAATCTTGACCTGGCTTACTGCAGCGCCCGGTAAAGAAGAAAGCATGATACGTCTTAAAGAGTTTCCAAGTGTTGTACCGTAACCTCTCTCTAATGGCTCTACAACAAATCTGCCATATGTCTTGTCTTCTGAAATTTCTGCGATTTCAATTTTTGGTTTTTCAAAATCGAACACTTCAAATTCCCTCCTTCTCGGGTATCGTTGTTATATGTTATCAAAGAGTGGATAAGCCGGGAAATAAATCCCCGGCAAATCAACCTAATTTTACTTAGAATATAACTCGACGATGAGCATCTCATCTACAGGAACATCAATCTGCTCACGTGTAGGTAAGTCTTTTACAGTTCCCTGTAATTTCTCAGCATCTACGTCTAACCACTCCGGAACGATTCTTCCGCCAGCTACCTCGACGATATCTTTCATTCTCTGAGTATTCTTTTTGCTCTCTTTAATTTCGATAACATCGCCAGCCTTTACAAGGTATGAAGGGATGTTAACAACTTTTCCGTTTACTGTAACGAACTTGTGATCAACGATCTGTCTAGCTTCTTTTCTTGTTCTTGCGAAACCAAGACGGAAGATTACGTTGTCAAGTCTTGACTCAAGGATTGTCATAAGGTTAAGACCTGTTAATCCTTTCATCTGATCTGCTTTCTTGTAGTAGTTACGGAAAGGCTTCTCTAAAACACCATAGATGAATTTAGCTTTCTGCTTTTCTCTTAACTGAAGTCCGTACTCAGACACCTTTCTGTTTGCTCTTGTAAGGTTTCTTCTAGACTTCTTATCATATCCTAAATAACTTGGCTCTAAACCAAGTGATCTGCATCTCTTAAGTACAGGTACTTTATTAACTGCCATTTTAATCTATACCTCCTGATTAGACTCTTCTACGTTTTGGTGGACGACATCCATTGTGAGGTACCGGAGTAACGTCTCTGATTGATGTAACCTCAAGACCACATGCTGAAAGGGCACGGATAGCTGCCTCTCTTCCTGAACCTGGTCCCTTAACGAATACGTCAACTGTCTTTAATCCATGGATTAAAGCTGCCTTTGTAGCTGTTTCTGCTGCCATCTGTGCAGCATATGGAGTAGATTTCTTTGAACCTCTAAATCCAAGACCACCGGCACTTGCCCATGATAAAGCATTTCCTTCAGCATCTGTTAAAGTAACGATTGTGTTATTGAAAGATGCCTGAATATGTGCCTGTCCGCGTTCAACGTTTTTCTTTACACGCTTTTTAGTTGTTTTCTTTGCAACATTCTTAGCCATATTTAAACTAACCTACTTTCTACTTTCTAAACTTTATTTAAGTTATAATGTAGCTCTGCTTCTTCGTCCGCAGAACCAAACGCGCACTACGTTCAAGTGGCGTTTTCACTTATTTTCTAAGTGATTATTTCTTCTTGTTTGCTACTGTTCTCTTAGGACCCTTGCGAGTTCTTGCATTAGTCTTTGTCTTCTGACCACGAACCGGAAGTCCCTTTCTATGACGGATACCACGATAGCATCCAATTTCCTGAAGTCTCTTGATATTTAAAGCGATTTCTCTTCTTAAATCACCTTCAACTGTCATTGTCTCGTCGATAACAGCGCTGATTCTCTTAACCTCGTCATCTGTAAGATCTCTAACACGAGTGCTTGGATCAACATTAGCTGCTTCAAGGATACGGTCTGCACTTACTCTTCCGATTCCGTAGATGTAAGTTAAGCCGATTTCTACACGTTTTTCTCTTGGTAAATCTACACCTGCAATACGAGCCATGTGTGTTTACACCTCCATAATTTTTAGTTATTTACTATAGTAACGATACATCTGCAACTTGATGTATGCTCTCCGAAACACATATGCATCTACAGCTACGGTTGCACGTCCTGAAATGTGTGTAGCCATATGCGCTCCCATATTTGCATTTTGTTCCATATCACTCGGTATTATAATATGAAACCAGAATGCCTCTGTTTATTATGAACAGCGATGATAAATATCTCGCTGCAGCCGCACATAATGATGTGAAAAAAGGTTTAATAAACCAAACGCACAAATAACAGGGTCAAATATTTGTACTAATTAACCCTGTCTCTGCTTATGCTTTGGATTCTCACAGATAATTCTGATGCTTCCTTTTCTCTTGATAACTTTGCACTTTTCGCAAATAGGTTTAACTGATGATCTTACCTTCACAGCAAATCCTCCTTTCTCTATAAAAGTCCTTTTCAGGTACTTTTCCAAAAGTGTCCAGATAGCATTATACACGGACACTTAAGGGAAGTCAATATATTTTTTAAAAAAATTATCTGTAAAAATTACTTATCTCTCCAGATAATTCTGCCCTTTGTAAGGTCGTATGGAGACATCTCAATTGTTACCTTATCTCCCGGTAAAATTCTGATGAAATTCATACGAAGCTTTCCACTGATTGTAGCTAAAATCTGGTGTCCGTTCTCAAGCTCTACCTTAAAAAACGCATTTGGTAACTTCTCAACTACAACACCTTCAACTTCGATAACGTCTGCTTTTGACATTTTGATTCCTCCTGTAAATAAATCCTTGGGTTTCGTTATGATTATTATTAGATTAGCTCCAGAAATCCGGCTGCTTTTTCATCCTCTGTCAGAGAAAGTATCTCCGGCTTTCCTTTTGTAATAAGTATGGTATTTTCATAGTGTGCCGACAACGATAAATCCTCAGTAACCACTGTCCATTCGTCATCCATCCACACCACATGCGGTGAACCTGCATTAATCATTGGCTCAACCGCCAGTGTCATGCCCGGCTTAAGTCTAAGCCCTTTTCTAAAGCCCTGTGGTCTGAAGTTTGGCACCTCAGGATCCTCATGTAAATGGCTTCCTATGCCATGACCTACAAGGTCATATACAACTCCGTATCCAAAAGACTCGGCAAGCTGCTGTATGGCTCCTGAAATATCATACAGTCTGTTTCCCGCAACTGCATTCTTTATTCCTGCAAAAAAACTGAGACGTGTTCTTTCTATAAGAAGTCTTGCTTCCTCTGAAATCTCTCCTACGCCTACTGTTCTGGCCGCGTCTGAGTGGTATCCTTTGTAGATAACACCAGCATCAAGGCTCACGATATCGCCCTCCTGTAAGATACGCTCATCAGTCGGGATACCATGCACAACCTCCTCATTCACTGAAACACATATGGAGGCCGGATATCCGCAATATCCTAAGAAAGACGGCTCGCATCCATAACTACGAATCATTTCTTCGCCCAGCCGGTCCACATCCTTAGTGGACATTCCCGGTTTGATTTCTTTACCGAGCTGCTGATGAACGGCCGCCAGAATCCTGCCGGCCTCCCTCATCAGCTCTATCTCATGCTCTGATTTGATAGTTACAGACATTATTATTCACCTAAAATACCTACAATGGCTGAAAAAACTTCATCCATAGGCTTTGTTCCGTCTACAGACTTTAAAATACCCTGCTTGTCATAATACTCGATAAGCGGCTGTGTCTGCTCATGATATACAGCTAAGCGCTTCTGAACTGTCTCAGGCTTATCGTCATCTCTGAGTACTGTGTCAGCGCCACATGCATCACATTTGCCCTCAACCTTTGTTGGATTGAAAACGATATGATATGTTGCACCACAATTGAGGCAGGCTCTTCTTCCACCCATACGGTTAACAATGTTCTCATCAGGAACATCTACATCGATGGCATAATCCATCTTCTCCCCAATCTTTGTGAGAGCATCATCAAGTGCCTTTGCCTGTGGAATTGTTCTTGGGAAACCGTCTAATACAAATCCGTTTTTGCAATCATCCTGCTGTATTCTATCCATAACAAGGTCACAGGTAAGCTCATCCGGAACAAGTGCTCCCTGATCCATATAAGTCTTTGCCTTCTTACCAAGCTCTGTTCCGTTCTTGATGTTTGCACGGAATATATCTCCTGTAGAGATATGTGGTATAGAATATTTTGCAGCTATCTGTTTTGCCTGTGTACCTTTACCGGCACCAGGTGCCCCTAACATGATGATCTTCATAAAAATTTTCTCCTTTTATACAAAACTTGTTGATAGCACGAATGGAGATACTGAATTCAGTATCTCCAATGTACAATTAATCATCTAAAAATCCTTTATAGTATCGAACTCTCATCTGTGATTCAATTTGCTTCAATGTCTCAATAACAACTCCGACAATGATGATGATTGAAGTTCCACCAAAGGATACGTCTGCGTTGAATACTCCATTGAAGAATATCGGAACAAATGCGATAAACGCAAGTCCAATAGCTCCAATAAATACAATGTAGTTTAATATCTGATTTAAGTAATCGCTGGTTGGCTTTCCAGGTCTGATACCGGGTATAAAGCCACCTGAACGCTTCATATTGTTTGCAATCTCAAGCGGATTGAATGTAATGTTTGTGTAGAAGTAAGCAAATGCTATGATCAACACAATGTAAACAATAAGTCCGATTGAATATACCGGCTCCTTTGGATCACACCAGTTAGACTGTGATAATCCTTTTAATATCTTAGAGCCTATTCCATTTCCATTGCCTTTTCCAAGGAAGCTGGCAATGATAACAGGTGTCTGCATAAGAGACTGCGCAAAGATTACCGGGATAACTCCACTGGTATTTACCTTTAGTGGAATGCATGTCTGCTGACCGCCCATCTGCTTGTTGCCTCTTATTTTGCTTGAGTACTGTACAGGAATCTTGCGCTGTGCATCCTGAAGTAATACTACAAATACTACCATTGCAGCAATTATTGCTACTACGATAAGGCCTGCAACAATCGCCTTTGGAACGTTCGCTGCTGAAGCAATGAACTGTGACCAAAGTGTACTTAAATCCTCTGGAATACGTGAAATAATATTGATTGTCAATACTATTGATATTCCGTTTCCTACACCCTTTTCTGTAATACGCTCTCCAATCCACATAAGTACAGCTGAACCTGCTGTAAGTGAAGTAACGACCATAATAACAGTCAATGGTGTCTTTTCTGTAAGGTAATTCTGTCTATAAAAACCAATTACCATCATGACTGACTCAAGAAGGCCTAATCCAATTGTAAGATAACGTGTTATCTCAACAATTTTCTTTCTGCCATCCTCGCCATCGCGTTGCATCTCTTCAAGCTTAGGTATAGCAATTGTAAGCAACTGCATAATGATTGAAGATGTAATGTATGGTGTAATATTCAGCGCAAATACTGACATCTGTGAGAATGATCCACCTGTTATAGCATCAACAAAGCCTAAACCATCTGCTGATTTACTGTTTAACCAACTCTGAAATACGGAGCCCTTGACACCAGGAATCGGAAGCTCGCTTCCGATTCTGATGACAATAAGCATCATGAATGTAAAAAGGATTCTATTACGGACATCCTTTATTTTAAACGCATTACGGAGTGTTTTAAGCATTAGATCACCTCTGCTTTTCCACCAAGAGCTTCGATTTTCTCTTTTGCACTAGCACTGAAAGCGTTAGCCTGAACTGTAAGCTTCTTAGTAAGTTCTCCATTTCCAAGAATCTTTACACCATCTCTAGGATTCTTAACGATTCCAGCCTCGATTAATGTCTCAACTGAAACTACTGCATCGTTATCGAATCTCTCAAGAGCTGAAAGATTTATAGGTACGATTGTAAGAGTGTTTCTATTCTTGAAACCTCTCTTAGGCAATCTTCTATATAATGGCATCTGTCCACCTTCAAAACCAGGTCTTGGAGCTCCTGAACGAGCCTTCTGTCCCTTGTGTCCCTTACCAGCAGTCTTACCGTTTCCTGAGCCGTGTCCACGACCTCTTCTGAAATTATCACTATGAACTGAACCCTCAGCCGCTTTTAAATTAGATAAATCCATCACGGTACCTCCTTATTTTATTCTTAAACTTCTTCTACTTTTACGTATGGTGCTACTTTGCGAACAGCTCCCTGTGTAGCTGCATTGTTTGGTAACTCTACAGTTTTGCCTAACTTAGTAAGACCAAGAGCCTCAATAGTCTTCTTGTTCTTAGGAACAGCACCGATTGTAGATTTGATTAATGTAACTTTAACTCTATCTGCCATTTTAGCGTTCCTCCTAACCTAAGATTTCTTCTACAGATTTACCACGAAGCTTTGCAACATCCTCAGGGCTTCTTAACTGCTTAAGAGCCTCGATAGTAGCAAGTACTACGTTCTGCTTGTTGTTTGATCCTAAAGACTTTGTACGGATATTCTGGATACCAGCGATCTCACATACTGAACGTGCAGGACCACCAGCGATGATACCAGTACCTTCAGGAGACTTCTTTAATAATACGGAAGCACCTGTATATTTTCCTGTTACATCATGTGTAATAGAATTGTTCTCGTCTAACTTAACATTTACCATGCTCTTGATGGCGTCCTCTTTACCCTTGCGGATAGCTTCAGGAATTTCTGCTGCTTTTCCAAGACCTGCACCTACATGGCCGTTCTTGTCACCAACAACAACGAGAGCTGTGAATCGCATGTTACGTCCACCCTTAACAACCTTTGTTACACGCTTGATGTCAACTACCTGGTCAACTAATTCTAATTGACTAGCGTCAATGATTTCACGTTTCATGTTTGTCTCCTCCTAAAAATCTAAGCCAGCTTCTCTTGCTGCTTCAGCTAATGCTTTAACTTTTCCTGCGTAAATAAAACCGCCTCTATCGAAGACAACAGTTGAAATACCTTTATCTAATGCTTTCTTTGCGATTACAGTACCAAGCTTTGCTGCTGCATCTACGTTATTAGTCTTCTCGAGCTCTGCCTTGATATCCTTGTCAAGTGTTGATGCAGAAACGAGTGTATTTCCAACTGTATCATCAATAATCTGAGCATACATATGGTTATTACTTCTGAATACAGCTAAACGAGGACGCTGTGCTGTACCAGCAAGATGATTACGCATTCTGTTATGTTTCTTTACACGAACTTCTGTTCTTGATTTCTTACTAACCATTACTTGTCCACTCCTTTAATTATTTTTTACCAGTCTTACCAACTTTACGTCTAATAACCTCATCAGCATATTTGATTCCCTTGCCCTTATATGGCTCAGGTCTTCTCTTATCTCTGATCTCAGCTGCGTACTGGCCAACTTTTTCTTTATCGATACCCTTAATGATGATCTTGTTATCCTGAACCTCTGACTCAAGTCCTTCCGGATCCTCCATCTCAACCGGATGAGAATATCCTAAGTTAAGAGTAAGTTTCTTTCCAGCCTTAGAAGCTCTGTAACCAACACCGTTAACCTCAAGAGTCTTTGTATAACCCTCAGTTACACCAACAACCATGTTGTGGATAAGTGTTCTTGTTAAACCATGTAAGGATTTCATTTTCTTCAAATCATTAGGTCTTGTAACTACTACTTCTTCACCCTCTAATTTGATATCCATCTCTGATGGAAGAGTTCTCTCAAGAGTACCCTTTGGACCTTTTACAGTCACATGATTATTTTCTGCAATTTCAACTGTTACTCCAGCAGGAACTGCGATTGGCATTCTTCCTATACGTGACATGCCCGTACCTCCTATATTTTGATATTAGGTTAATAGTTATTTAGTATTTCTGACCTTGTGGTCAGGTTATACTTTAAGATGTTACTTGCTGTATCCCTACTATACATCATGGATGCATCGAATATGGATACGTTATAAAATATACTTAATATAAATTAAGATCTTTAGGGGCTACCAAACGAATGCTAAAACTTCGCCACCAACCTGAAGCTTTCTAGCCTCTTTATCAGTTACGATACCCTGGTTAGTTGAAAGAATAGCGATTCCAAGTCCACCAAGTACTGAAGGAATCTCATCCTTGCCTGCGTATACACGAAGACCTGGCTTAGAAATTCTCTTGATGCCTGTAATAACCTTCTCGTTCTTATCAGCACCATATTTTAATGTAACATGGATTGTCTTGATTTTTCCATCCTCAACGATGTCGTATTTCTCGATGAATCCCTCATCTACAAGGATTCCAGCGATTGCTACTTTAATCTTAGAAGCTGGGATGTCTACTGTATCATGTTTTGCAGTATTTGCGTTACGAATTCTTGTAAGCATATCTGCGATTGGATCACTTGTCATCATCATAATGAACGATATCCTCCTTAAATATGTTTGTTAATATAGTTATTTATAAAAACAGCTGTTGCTGAAAGGAAGTTCTCACTAGATTCGTGCAACGCTTACGCGCGCACTCATCAAGTGTTTCAGGCTTACCAGCTAGCTTTTTTAACGCCTGGGATCTGTCCCTTGTATGCTAACTCACGGAAGCATACTCTGCAGATTCCGTATTTCTTTAAAACTGAATGTGGACGTCCACAAATTCTACAACGTGTATAAGCTCTTGTAGAGAACTTTGGTGCACGCTGCTGTTTGATTTTCATACTTGTCTTAGCCATTAGAATTCCTCCGATTATTTAGCGAATGGCATATTGAACTGTGCCAGTAACTCACGTGCCTCTTCGTCTGTCTTAGCAGTAGTAACGAAGATAATGTCCATACCACGAACCTTATCTACCTTATCATACTCGATCTCAGGGAAGATGATCTGCTCTTTAATTCCAAGGGCATAGTTTCCACGGCCATCAAATGCGTTAGGGTTAACACCTCTGAAGTCACGTACACGAGGTAATGCTAAGTTGATGAGACGATCTGCAAACTCGTACATCTTCTCACCACGTAATGTAACCTTACATCCGATTGGCATTCCTTCTCTGATTTTAAAGTTAGCTATAGCATTCTTTGCTTTAGTTGTAACTGCTTTCTGTCCTGTGATGGCTTCCATATCCTTAACGGCTGCCTCAAGAACCTTAGCGTTTTCCTTAGCTTCACCAACACCCATGTTAACTACGATCTTGTCAAGCTTTGGAATTTCCATTGCGTTTTTGTATCCGAACTTTTTGATCATTGCGTCCTTGATCTCATTTTCGTACTGTTCTCTAAGTCTACTCAATGTCTTAATCCTCCTCTCTCCAATTAGTCGATAACTTTGCCTGTTGATTTAGCAAAGCGAACTTTCTTGTCTCCATCCATCTTGAATCCTACACGAGTAGGCTTTCCGTCATGGATGAGCATTACGTTGGAAGCATCAATTGGAGCCTCCTGATGAACGATACCGCCCTGCTGATTTGACATACTTGGTTTTGTATGCTTAGTAACCATGTTGATTCCCTCAACAAGAAGTGTATTGTTCTTTGCGTTTACGGCAATTACCTTGCCCTCATTGTTGATATCTTTTCCAGCGATAACCTTAACAAGGTCGCCTTTTTTGATTTTCATAGTTGCCATTGACGTTCCTCCTATAATACTTCCGGAGCCAGAGAAACAATCTTCATGAACTGTTTCTCACGAAGCTCACGAGCTACTGGTCCAAATATACGTGTTCCTTTTGGAGTTTTGTCATCTTTGATGATTACTGCTGCGTTCTCATCAAACTTTATATAAGATCCGTCTTTACGACGAGCACCTTTTACTGAACGAACTACTACGGCTTTAACTACATCGCCTTTTTTAACAACACCGCCTGGTGTTGCATCTTTAACAGTAGCAACGATTACATCACCGATGTTCGCATATCTTCTGGTAGATCCACCCATAACGCGGATAACAAGTAACTCTTTAGCGCCAGTGTTATCAGCAACCTTGAGTCTGCTTTCCTGCTGTACCATGCTTGTAGCCTCCTTTTATTATTTTGCTCTTTCCATGATTTCTACAAGTCTCCATCTCTTATCTTTAGATAAAGGTCTTGTTTCCATAACTCTGACTGTATCACCGATCTTTGCATCGTTTTTCTCGTCATGAGCTTTTAATTTATAAGTCTTCTTAACGATCTTGTTGTAAAGAGGATGTCTTACGTTATCTCTTACAGCTACAACGATTGTCTTATCCATCTTATCGCTTACAACAACACCAACACGTGTTTTTCTAAGATTTCTTTCTTCCACGGTCTAAAATCTCCTTTCTGATAGGATAAACTATTCTGCAGCCTTTGCAGTGATAACAGTCTGAATTCTAGCGATGTTCTTACGAACCTCTTTGATTCTTGCTGTGTTATCTAACTGGTTAGTTGCATTCTGGAATCTTAAATTGAAAAGTTCTTTTTTAGCATCAACGAGCTGTGCCTGTAACTGCTCTACGCTCTGTGCCTGTAACTCTTTAACGTATGCACTAGTTTTCATTTGACTCACCGCCTTCTAAATCTGCACGAGAAACTACTTTACACTTGCAAGGTAATTTGTGTGTAGCAAGACGTAAAGCTTCTTTAGCTACGTCTTCCGGTACTCCGGAGATTTCAAATAATACTCTACCTGGTTTTACTACAGCTACCCAATACTCAAGGGCACCCTTTCCTTTACCCATTCGAACACCCATAGGCTTATGTGTTACAGGTTTCTCTGGGAAAATCTTTATCCAAACTTTACCACCACGCTTGATGTAACGAGTCATAGCTACACGGGCAGCCTCAATCTGATTTGCTTTGATCCAGCATGGCTCAAGTGCTACAATACCGTACTCACCATTTGTGATCTTGTTTCCTCTTGTAGCTTTTCCTGCCATGGAACCACGGAACTGTTTACGATGTTTTACTCTCTTAGGCATTAACATAATTACTTAGCTCCTCCTTCCTTGTTTGCTTTTGTAGGAAGTACCTCGCCTTTGTAGATCCAAACCTTAACGCCAACCTTGCCGTAAGTTGTATCTGCCTCAGCGAATCCATAATCGATATCTGCTCTGATTGTCTGGAGTGGAGTAGTTCCATCATTGTATGTCTCTGTACGAGCCATATCTGCTCCGCCAAGACGACCTGAACATGTTGTCTTAATTCCTTTAACGCCGGCCTTCATAGCTCTTCCCATGCAAGACTTCATTGCTCTACGGAATGAAACACGGTTCTCAAGCTGTAAAGCGATGTTCTCAGCAACAAGCTGTGCATCCTTGTCCGGTCTCTTTACTTCTTTGATATCAACAACTAATTTCTTGTCTGTAAGCTTCTGAACCTCAGCCTTGATCTTCTCGATCTCAGCTCCGCCCTTACCGATTACAACACCCGGCTTAGCTGTATAAATGATAACCTTAACGCGATCTGAAGCTCTCTCGATCTCAATCTTTGAAACACCAGCTGCGTATAATTTTTTCTTTAAAAATGTTCTGATATTATAATCTTCTACTAAGTAATCAGCGAAATCACCCTCTGCATACCATTTGGAATCCCAGTCCTTGATAACGCCAACTCTTAAGCCATGAGGATTAACCTTCTGTCCCATGATTGCCTCCTATCTTTCATCAAGCACGATTGTAATGTGGCTCATTCTCTTCTCGATTCTGTAAGCTCTACCCTGTGCTCTAGGATGAATTCTCTTCATTGTTGGTCCTTTATTTGCAAAACACTCTGCAACGTAAAGGTTCTCTGCCTTATAGTTCTTTTCCGGATAATTATTTTCTGCGTTAGCGATTGCTGACTCTAATAATTTCTTTACTAAGCTTGAAGCATATCTAGGATTGTATGTTACGATTGCAAGTGCTTCGTTAACACTCTTTCCACGAATAGCATCTAAAACGAAACAAGCTTTCTGTACAGACACTCTAGCATAAGATAACTTTGCTGAAGGTCTTGTATCTCTAACTTCATTTCTCTCTCTCTTGATTTTGGATCTATGTCCCTTTGCCATGGATGAAACCTCCTTTCAATAAATCTTATCTTACGCCTGATTTCTTCTCGTCTTTTCCATGTCCTCTGTAAGTTCTTGTTGCAACGAACTCACCAAGTTTATGTCCAACCATATCCTCTGTAACATATACAGGAACATGCTTTCTTCCATCATGAACAGCGATTGTGTGTCCAACGAATGAAGGGAAGATTGTTGAACGACGTGACCATGTCTTGATTACAGACTTGTCACCAGAAGCGTTCATAGCATCTACTTTTTTAAGTAAGCTTTCATCAGCAAATGGTCCTTTTTTTAATGAACGTGCCATTTATTCAACCTCCTAATTATTTGATTGCACGACCGTCTCTTCTACGAACGATCATCTTGTTAGACTGTTTGTTCTTCTTTCTGGTCTTTAAGCCAAGTGCAGGTTTGCCCCATGGAGTACATGGTCCTGGACGTCCTACAGGTGCCTTACCTTCTCCACCACCGTGTGGATGGTCGTTAGGGTTCATAACAGATCCACGAACTGTTGGACGAACACCCATGTGACGCTTACGTCCGGCTTTACCAATATTTACGAGGTTGTGATCTCCGTTTCCAATTACACCGATTGTAGCACGGCACTGAATTGGAACCATTCTCATCTCTCCTGAAGGAAGACGAAGTGTTGCATATTTGCCTTCTTTAGCCATAAGCTGTGCGCTAAGTCCTGCTGAACGAACAAGCTGTCCGCCCTTTCCAGGAAGAAGCTCGATGTTGTGAATCTGTGTACCAACTGGGATATTCTCAAGTGGTAAGCAGTTTCCAACTCTGACCTCAGCCTGAGCACCGCTCATAACCTTCATTCCGTCTGTAAGTCCTGCTGGAGCAAGAATATATGATTTCTCACCATCTGCATAGCAGATAAGTGCGATGTTTGCTGTTCTGTTTGGATCGTACTCGATACCAATTACAGTTGCTGGAATACCGTCTTTCTTATTTCTCTTGAAATCGATAAGTCTGTATTTTCTTCTATTTCCACCACCCTGGTGTCTAACTGTGATTTTACCCTGATTGTTACGACCAGCGTTCTTCTTTAAAGAAGTAACAAGTGACTTCTCAGGAGTTGTCTTTGTAATCTCTGAGAAATCTGAACCAGTCATATTTCTTCTGGAAGGTGTATATGGGTTATATGTCTTAATTCCCATTTTGTTTCTCCTTTCGATATGTTTTCATTATCGCGTCTTTTCTGACGCATATCATTTTGAAGTTGCTTTCGACCTCGGTCTACAGTCCTGCGAAGATCTCGATATCTTTACTGTCTGCTGTAAGCTGTACGATAGCCTTCTTTGTCTTAGCAGTCTTTCCTGTTACCATTCCGCGACGCTTGTTCTTGCCTTCGCAGTTCATTGTGTTAACTTTGGCAACCTTTGTTCCTTCGAACATTCTCTCTACTGCTTCTTTGATCATAGTCTTGTTTGCATCCGGGTGAACAAGGAATGTGTATTTCTTCTCAGCCATTGCATTCATACTCTTCTCAGTTACTACTGGTTTGAGGATTACATCATAGTACTGTACGTTTGCCATTATGCATATACCTCCTCGATTGTTGCTACAGCAGCCTTTGTAACTACTACTGTGTCATATTTTAATACATCGAATACGTTAAGCTCATTTGTCTGAGTTGTCTTAACTGTCGGAATGTTTGCTGCAGAAGCGATAACCTTCTCGTCCATATCATTTAATACAACGAGTGCCTTCTCAACATTGAGGTTCTTTAATACTTCTACGAATTTCTTTGTCTTAATCTCATCAAGCTTAAGCTCATCTACTACAACGAACTTGTTCTCAACAACTCTTGATGTAAGTGCAGACTTAAGAGCTGCTCTCTTCTCTTTCTTGTTGAGCTTGAATGAGTAATCTCTAGGAGTAGGAGCGAATACAACTCCACCACCTGTCCACTGTGGAGATCTTGTAGAACCCTGACGTGCATGTCCTGTTCCCTTCTGTCTCCATGGTTTTCTTCCGCCACCGCGAACTTCAGAACGTGTCTTAGCTTTCTGAGTTCCCTGACGTTTATTTGCAAGCTGCTGAAGAACAGCCATATGAACTAAATGCTCATTAATTTCTACGCCGAAAATGGAATCATTTAACTCGATCTTGTCGACTTCTTTGCCTTCCATGTTATATACAGCTACGTTAGCCATCGTAAAGTTCCTCCTTTCTTACTTTGCACTATTTACCAGATTTTGTAGTCTCTTTTACTGTAATGAGAGCTTTCTTAGCTCCTGGAACTGCGCCCTTGATTAACAGTAAGTTCTTGTCTGCGTCAACTCTTACAACCTCAAGATTCTGAGTTGTAACCTTTACGCTACCCATGTGTCCAGGCATTCCTTTTCCCTTGAATACCTTACTTGGTGAAGAACAAGCACCGTTAGAACCCTGATGACGATGGAATTTAGAACCATGAGCCATTGGTCCTCTGTGCTGACCTAATCTCTTGATAGCACCCTGGAAACCTTTACCTTTTGAAATAGCAGTTACATCAACCTTGTCACCCTCTGCGAAGATGTCAGCCTTGATCTCATCTGCTAAATTGTACTCATCTGCGTTTTCAAATTTGAACTCGCGAACGAATCTCTTTCCTGAAACACCCGCTTTTTTGAAGTGTCCCATCTGAGCCTTGTTAACACCATGTCTGTGTGCTACGCTCTTTTTACCGTTGGCATCCTTCTCAACGACTTTCTCTTTCTTGTCGCCGAAGCCAACCTGAACTGCGCTGTAACCGTCATTCTCAACAGTTTTGATCTGTGTTACAACACATGGACCAGCCTCTAATACAGTTACAGGTACTAATACACCATCTGCATTGAAGATCTGTGTCATACCGATTTTTGTTGCTAAAATCGCTTTCTTCATTTCTTTACCTCCTGTTTTCTACAGCGGAACGCCTCTTGCCTGTCAACCCAGCCCGCGAAGAATTAGCCGGAACAAGTAGCGGAACCGTTCATCCTAGAGCAGCCTACTAGATCGTTATGCTTTCGCACTGTATCTTCTATATAAACCATTCGGGGATATACTAATTAATTGTTGAAGCTTATTTCTGCTTCATTTTGATATCAATGTAAACACCAGCTGGCATTTCAATCCTTGATAAAGACTCTGTTGTCTTCTGTGTTGGATTGATGATATCGATAAGTCTCTTATGAGTTCTCTGCTCGAACTGTTCACGAGAATCCTTGTACTTGTGAGTAGCTCTAAGAATTGTAACTACTTCCTTCTTTGTTGGAAGAGGTACCGGTCCGCTCACCTGTGATCCATTCTTCTTTACAGTCTCGATGATTTTCTTTGCGCTTGAATCTACTAACTCGTGATCATACGCCTTGAGAGTAATTCTCATTACTTGACTTGCCATAAAAAAAGTCGCCTCCTTTTCGCACTTTTAACTTCAGTACGACAAGCGGTGACTGTACACATCTCCGTGTGTGTCCTGTGGACTTTCACACGTTGTTTCTACATTTTGTAGACCATATCTGTTCTGTACAGTGACTTGCCGTCAGTTTCCTAACTTGACATTCGCTCCGCCGAATTCTCTGTCTCATGGACAGTAACTTCAAACTTCATAGCTATCATGCCACAGCAAGTGATATTATACATGACGTTTACAATAATTGCAATACTTTTTTCAAAAAAAATTTATTTTTTTATTTCGGGTAATATTTCATTGAAAAATTACACTTTTGCACGTATATTATTATAGAAGAAACACGATTAAATGCAAGCAACGTGTAGTTTATTTTTTACACGTAGATAAGAAAGGAATATAAACATATGTGGTTAGCAGATAGATGGAAAGAATACGAGGTTATTGACTGCTCATGCGGTGAAAAGCTTGAGCGTTGGTCTAAATATATTTTGCTGCGTCCCGATCCTCAGGTAATTTGGGACACTCCAAAGACTAATAAGAACTGGAAAAAGCTTAACGGTCACTATCACAGAAGCAAGAAAGGCGGCGGTGAGTGGGAGTTTTTTGATCTGCCGCAGGAGTGGACCATAAACTACTCTCTTCCTATTAATAAAGAGCTCACATTTCACTTAAAACCATTCAGCTTCAAGCACACCGGTCTGTTTCCTGAGCAGGCTGCCAATTGGGACTGGTTTTCAAAGAAGATTTACGATGCCAAAAAAAGCGGTCGTGATGTAAAGGTATTAAATCTCTTTGCATACACCGGAGGTGCCACTCTTGCTGCCGCTGCCGCAGGCGCCGCTGTCACACATGTGGATGCTTCAAAGGGCATGGTCACATGGGCTAAGGAAAACGCTGCAAGCAGCGGTCTTGGTGACGCACCTATCAGATGGCTTGTGGATGACTGTGTGAAGTTTGTTGAGCGCGAAATCCGCCGTGGCAATCATTACGATGCCATCATAATGGATCCGCCGTCATACGGCAGAGGTCCTAAGGGTGAAATTTGGAAAATTGAGGAAAGCGTATATCCGCTTGTGCAGCTTTGTGCAAAGCTCCTTACCGACAAGCCGCTTTTCTTCCTTATTAATTCCTATACGACAGGCTTGCAGCCTGCAGTGCTCACCTATATGATAAGCACTGCGCTTAAAAAGTTTGATGGTAAAGTAACCGCAAGCGAAATTGGTCTTCCGGTTTCTTCAAACGGACTCGTGCTGCCTTGTGGTGCAAGCGGACGCTTTGAAAGTATCTGCTAATCAGTTCTAAAATAAAATCAGCCGCAGTATTTCATTATTTTCTATGAAATACTGCGGCCTTTTAATGAATATGCAATATATTACAATATTCTCTTTTTCTTCAATAAAATCAGTATCAGCACACATATGACAACCATAACACCTATTATAATCATAAATCCATGTGCTGTCGTCGCAAGCGGTACCCACTTTGAGCTGACATTCATACCATAGATTCCTGAGATAACTGTCGGAATAGCCATGATAAGTGTGATGATTGTGAGCGACTTCATGACATTGTTAAGCCTGTTGTCAATGACCGTGCTCATAAGCTCTCTGGTACCATTTATGATGTCCCTGTAAATTCCCGTCATCTCAATAGCCTGCTTATTTTCGACAATTACATCTCCGAGAAGCTCCTTGTCCTCCGGATACTGCTCAAGGCGCTTGTATCTGGTCAGTCTCTCTAACACAACTCCATTGGCACGAAGTGATGTGGCAAAGTATACGAGTGTAGATTCCAGCTCGTGAAGCGCGATCAAATCGTCCTCCTCTGTATCTTCTCCGACTCTCTCCTCAATCTCAGTACGCATCTTGTCTATGATGCGCAGATCATTCTGATACAGTACAGATATCCTGTAAAGAATCTGGTATACAAAGCGCATCTTTTTCTTGGTGGAAAATTCCTTTACACGGTTATTTAAAAATACCTGAAGCACCGGTGTATCCTCTGTACAGACTGTCACTATCTCATCATCTGTAAGTATGATGCCAAGCGGGATTGTGGTATATGACTCCTTGTCATGCCTAGTCTCTATCGAAGGTATATCCACAAGAATCAACGTATACCCATCCTGCAGCTCTATACGTGAGCTCTCCTCCTCATCGAGTGCTGCAAGTACGTCCTCAATATCAACATTCAGATCATCCGCTACCATCTGTCCCTCTGCTACAGAAGGGTTGACCATCTGTATCCAGGTACCTCCCTGCAGCGTATCCAGCTCATGTATTAATTTGTCATCTGTCCTGTAAAACTTGACCATGGTGCCTCCCCGTGGCTTTTATGACACACATAATGCCACAAAATATTTTGACATCACTAACGTATTGTCTTTGAAATAAAAGATATTACTTCTCCGCGTATTTCTGACTCTGGCTCTTTATAAGCTCTGCATCCTCAAAGTAATTTATCCTCATGGCGCGCTTGACCTCTGCCATTGTCTGTGCTGCAGCCTCTCTTGCTGTCTCGCTGCCCTTCCTTAGTATCTCATATACAGCCGGAATATCCTTCTCATACTCTGCTCTTCTTGCGCGGATAGGTGAAAGCTCCTCCTGCATGATGTTGTTGAGGAATTTCTTAATCTTCACATCACCAAGACCACCCCTTGTATAGTGATCCTTAAGCTCCTGAAGGTTAGCATACTCCGGCAGATACTCCTCAAAATGTCCCGGCTTAGAGAAAGCATCAAGATATGTGAATACTGTATTGCCCTCCACATGTCCCGGATCTGAAATCTGGATATGTGTCGGATCTGTATACATGCTCATGATTTTCTTCTTTACATCTGCCTCTGTATCTGCCAGATAGATACAGTTGCCTAATGATTTGCTCATCTTCTGTCCACCGTCTGTACCCGGAAGTCTGCAGCATGCCTCATTCTCAGGTAAAAGCACATCTGGCTCAACGAGCACCTCATCATAGATAGAATTAAACTTTCTGACAATCTCTCTGGTCTGCTCTATCATTGGAAGCTGGTCCTCTCCAACCGGAACAGTTGTAGCCTTGAAGGCAGTGATATCTGCTGCCTGGCTGATTGGATAATTGAAGAAGCCAACCGGTATACTTGCCTCGAAATTTCTTAGCTTAATCTCATTCTTTACTGTAGGGTTTCTCTGAAGTCTCGATACTGTAACGAGATTTGAGTAGAAAAATGTAAGCTCAGTAAGCTCCGGTATCTGTGACTGCACAAACAGTGTAGACTTGGCCGGGTCGAGTCCTGCTGAGAGGTAATCAAGTGCTACCTCTATGATATTCTGTCTGATTTTCTCAGGGTTGTCAAAATTGTCTGTGAGTGCCTGTGCATCGGCAATCATGATAAATATTTTGTCATACTCTCCTGAATTCTGAAGCTCAACTCTTCTGCGAAGTGAGCCCACGTAATGTCCTATATGGAGTCTTCCTGTTGGTCTGTCTCCTGTTAAAATAATTTTTTCCATCTCTATTATTCCTCTGCTTTAGTTCTATTATTACGATTGCAATGTAGGTTTATTCGCCAAACCGTCTGTCTTAGCAATCGCCAGCTTTCTTTATTATAACACACTGACGTGTAAAAGCCTAGGAAAAAGAACTCTCATTTTAATTATTTTATAATATCTGCATACTCTGCCTTTGCCGCCCTGCACAAATCATCCGGTGACAGCGTAATCTGAAGCCCAAGCCTGCCTCCGCTGACCGTGATTTTGTCCTGCTCCTTAGCTGCCTCATGGATAAATGTAGGATACTGTTTTTTCATTCCGATTGATGTACAGCCGCCCCTTATATAGCCTGTAACCTTTGTCAAATCCTTGAGATGCAGCATCTCTATGGACTTCTCACCTGCTGCCTTTGCGGCTTTTTTGAAATCAATTTCGTCATCTATCGGTACCACAAACACATAGTATCCACCGCTTTTGCCGACTGTCGTGATAGTCTTGTACATGCCTGCATGGTCAAGCCCCAGCTTGTCTGCTATCTGAGCTGCATCCACAAAGTCATCGCACTCGTATGTGCGTGCCTCATATGGAATCTTCATTGTTTCCAGTATTCTTATTGCATTTGTCTTTGCTTCTTTTTTTCCCATTATACTATCTTTCCTCCAATAAGCTTAAGATATATTCCATATCCAAGCTTCGACTCTTTTATATTTTTTTATTCGACAACTATAGCTATTCACAAACGCCTGCAATTAGAGAAACTAATATGTCATATCTTTATGCAATTGCCTCATTTTACTGATTGTCCGCACTCTTATCGGCATTTTTGTATGCTTCCTCAAAGAACTGCTCCTGCGAATCTATCGGTGTGCTGTTTATCTTTCTGTCCACATACTCACCATCAGCGCAAAGCTCCTTGCCCTTCTCGTCATCTGTCATGATTGTATCGAAGATATGGCGGATCTTGTCCTTAGCGTGTGCATCGTATACCGGTGTTGCAACCTCCACACGTCTTACGGTATTTCTGGTCATAAAATCTGCTGACGCAATGTAAATCTTCTCATCATCGCCCACACCAAATCTGTATATACGTGAATGCTCAAGATATCTTCCTACAACACTTATTACAGTGATGTTTTCTGTGGCATTCTCAACCTGCGGCTTCACACAGCATATTCCTCTGACAATAAGCTCAACCTTCACGCCTGCCTGAGAAGCATCGATAAGCTTGTCTATAAGCACCTTATCAGTGAGAGAGTTAATCTTAACTCCGATGTATGCCGGTTTTCCTGCATTCTTATTGGCAATCTGCTCATCAATCATGTCAACAATCTTATTCTGCAGGCATTTTGGGGCAACAAGCAGATGTTTTACATCTCCGTCCGAAACAGTCTCACCTCTCTGAAGCGCCATAAACACCCTTGATGCATCTGCTCCAATCTCCTGATTTGCAGTGATAAGGGATAAATCTGTATAAAGACGCGAGGTCTTCTCGTTGTAGTTTCCTGTACCAATCTGAGTGATGTACTCAAAGCCATCACCCTTTTTCTTTGTGATGAGGCAGAGCTTTGAGTGGACCTTGTAATCACCGAGTCCGTAAAGTATCTGACAGCCTGCGTCCTCAAGGCGATGTGACATCTCTATGTTGTTAGCCTCATCAAACCTCGCACGCAGCTCGACAAGCACTATAACCTCCTTGCCGTTTTCTGCAGCCTCTATAAGGGCATCGATAATCTGGCTCTTGTCTGCCACTCTATAAAGTGTCATCTTGATGGAAACCACATCTGGGTCCTCTGCTGCATCGTTAAGCATCTTAATAAACGGCTTCATGCTCTCAAACGGATATGAAAGAAGCACGTCCTTTTTCTCAACCTGTCCGAGTATACTCTCCTTGAGCGAAAGCTCAGGTGTGTCACGCGGTGTACGCTTCTCAAAGAAAAGCTCCTGCTTGTCTCGCAGATAGTGCTGAAGCTGGAATACGAATGACATATCAAGCGGTGTTTTTACACTGATAAAATGCTTTTTGCCAATCTCAAGGAAGCTCGAAAGTTCGTCAATCGCCTTGCGGTTGATTTTTCTTGAAAGCTCGACTCTTACAGGATCAAGACGCACTCTCTTCTTGATGAGCTCCTCCATCATATTACGGTAATCCATATCCTCATCATACATGCTCTGCGCATCGATATCCGCATTACGTGTCACACGCATGATTGATTTCTCACGGATTACATACTTTGGATAGAGCTTGGATACAAAGTGTAAAATAAGCTCCTCTGACAGCATAAATGTGCCCGGTCTTGTAGGTATCTCGATAAGACGCTTGAATACGCTGTTTGAGCATGGCACGATACCTGTCTTTTTCTTCCCCTTCTGTGTAGTTAAAAGCACTACCGCATAGAGCTGTTTATTGGCAAGGAATGGGAACGGCTGCTGCTTTCCTATAATCATCGGAGAGAGGAAAGGTGCAATGTGTGCATCAAAATATGCCTCCAGCAAATCTCCCTCATCCTTTGACAGCTTGTTGAAATTGATTATGCGCACACCCTTTGGCTCGAGCTCACCCATGAGCTGCTCGTATATCCTTGCTTTCTTCTTCTCAAGCTCACATACTCTGTCAAGTATTGCCGATACCTGCTCCTCACTCGACATCTTTGTCTTGTTCTCGAAAATCTTTTCCTTTGAATTCATCTGCATCATGAGTGATCCGACTCTTACCATGAAAAACTCATCCAGATTTGTCTGGTAGATTGATGCAAAGGTCAGTCTCTCCGCAAGCGGTACTCTTGGATTGCCCGCCTCATTTAATACTCGCTCGTTGAACTGTAACCATGACAGCTCCCTGTTTGTGTAAACTTCTTCCAGTTTTTTCATCTGCATATATGCTCCTATTCTATATGATATTGTTTCATTCGCGTTCGCGTCTTTTGGGTCTGTTTTATTTTGTGCCCGCTGTATTTCAAGCTGTCTTGCACGCTCTATCAGCTTGTCCTCCCGGCGCCTTCTTCTGTCTACCAGATGAAGCTTATTTTCCACCGCAACCAGCATCCCCGCAAGTTCCTTCAAAACTCTTTCCCTATGCAATACGTACCTCTCCGTTGTCATCATCATCTATGAAAAATGACTGCATGGTCACATTATCATTGGCGACCTCCACAAGATTCACACAGCTGTTTCCGATTCGGTCTATATTGTGAAGCATCTCGTTGTACTGAGCTGTAAGCTTTGAATCACATTTGCCCTTTCCGACACGGGTGATATGGTTTTTACGCAGCCTCTCATCAAGCGCCATAACCTCATCCTTCTGTTTCTGAAGGGCCTCAATATCCATGCTTCCATCACCTGAAATGGCTCTTATTGAAGCAGTATATATCTCATGAATCTGTGCCATCGCCTTTCTCAGCTCTTTTAATGCATCCTTTGAATATTTGTGCTTGCTCTTATTTTCCACAGATATGGTATTGACTATTTCGTTTAATAATATTCCAATTCTATCTATATCGCACAGTACATAAAGCACTCCCGCACTCTGTGATGCCTGTTCCTCTGTCAGTACACCCTCTGAGTACATGGAAGCCAGATAGTCGTTTATTGACACATAAAGCTTCTGTAATGTCTGTGCACTCTCTTCAAGTTCATTTTCGATATTTTTGCCGTTTTTGTCAATACATTCATGCAAATTTACAAACATTTCTTCAACAATATCAGCACATCTGAGCGTTTCCTTTGCAACAAGCTGCATTGCGGCCACCGGCTGGCTGATGAGCTTGGTATCGAGGTACATTGGCTGACCCATTGCAATCTCTGTAACGCTGTTTTTTTCCGGCACAAGCTTCATAACTATCTTTACCATTACAGGGATAAGCGGTATCCAGATAAGCGTCATTGTCAGGTTAAAGCCTGTATGTGCATTTGCAATCTGTCTTGAGATGACATCCACCTCATTTCCCTTTGGTGAAATAAACTGTATCAGGGCAGCATATGGTTTCACAAGAAAAAGGAATAAAATTGCTCCGGATATATTGAATACACAGTGTGCAAAGGCTGTTCTTCTGGCATCCTTTGACTGTCCGATTGACGCAAGCACTGCCGTAATTGTAGTTCCGATATTGTCACCGAGGAGAATCGGGATAGCTCCTGCCAGTCCTATGATGCTTGTCACTCCGTCAGGTCCTGCCTGAGATGCAAAGTTCTGCAATACTGCGATTGTTGCACTTGAACTCTGCACCACAAGTGTCATGAGTGCTCCAACTGCAACACCCAGTACAGGAATATGTGCTACCTTTCCAATCATATCTACAAAAAATGGGCTTGAAGCAAGCGGCTTCATAACACTTCCCATAGTCTCAATTCCCAGGAATAAAAGACCGAATGCAAATATTGTCTGTCCGATATTTTTTACTTTTTCCTTTTTACATACAAAGCTTAATATGAAGCCTGCAAATATTATCAGATAAATATAGTCAGATATCTTAAATGCGATAATCTGTGCTGTCATCGTCGTACCGATGTTAGCACCTAAAATAATTGAAATTGCCTGCGGTAAGCTCATAAGTCCCGCGCTGACAAAGCCGATTACCATGACTGTTGTAGCACTGCTGCTTTGAAGCACTGCTGTAGTAAGCGCTCCTGCAAGCACTCCAAGCACCGGGTTTTTGGTGAGCATCGCAAGAATTGCCTTCATCTTCTCTCCTGCTGCCTTCTGCAGGCATTCGCTCATCATGTTCATGCCGTATATAAATACTGCCAGGCCTCCCAACAGGCCAAATATAATTTTTACCGTTTCATTCATCTACTTATCCTCCGCTTTGCCGTTTAGCTGTGCCCATTCGGTTAACTTTCCTGTGTAAATCTCTCCAAGCTGCTCTATCGAAATCCTCTCAATCGGATTTTCCTTATTTACAATCACATGTACCTCATCCTTCGCAATCTCAACCTTCGTGAGAAGCTCATTCTCATATGATTTAAGCTCACGCGATGACATTCCGATGTCATATGTTCCCTCCATCGCTCCTGTCAGTCCGTTGCCTGAATCAGTCTCTGTAACTGTAATTTTAGCATTTGGATTTATCTCCATATATTTGTCGGCCAGTTCCTTTACAAGTGGTGTCGCTGATGTAGAACCGCCAATCTTAATCTCTCCGCCGGCCTTGTCTGACAGAAATGAGCCCGGCTTCGCAACTGCAGTATACTTCTCACTGACCACTTCCTGTCCCTGCGTTGATATGTAACGCACAAAGTCATCCTCAACATCGTTTAGCTCTCCCTTGTAAGCCAAATAAAATGACCTTGTAAGATCGTTGCCATATATGGTGACTGTCTTTACCTTGTTATCATCAAGCTCCACACCCGATGACACATATGCGATAGCATTTTTGTCCTCTGCGGTCTTTTCATATGCTGTTTCATTGCTATCTGCTACAATGCTTTGGTCTGTAGCCTTATCCTTTCCGGTTGTCTCATCCAAAATCCCTGTCTTTTCTGCAAAGACATTTCTCGTTCCGGATTCCTCTTCTCGCGAAACAACCTCAATTTTTCCCAACGAATTAAGGCCATCCACATGGGTAGTTTGTACCTCTTGTGAACAGCCTGTTATCATTGTTGCCATCATTCCTATGACGGCCGCTTTCTTTAGTAATTTCTTTTTCAACATGATTTCTCCATTAGCATGATAAATGATTAAAATTAATCAATAACTATTCAACAAGTTAATAATATCAAGCTAATGTAAAGTCCAAAACGCAGTTATGTAAAATTAAGGTAAAAACTTTACAATTCTTTACTCAACTTTACATAAAATAGATTCCTGTGCATTTTTATATATCTTCTAGGCATTTTTTACTATTTCTACGGCAATATCCGGATAATTTGTTATAATTGCATCTGCTTCTGCCTTGACAAGCGCCTTCATCTCATGCTTTTCGTTTACAGTCCATACATGAGCTCTAAGTCCTCTTCCGTGCGCCTTGTCAATGTAGTTTTCATCCTGCATATGGTAGGTTGCCGGATGAAGCGCATCCACATGAAGCTCGCTTGCATACTCTGCCGGATTTACTATAATGTCAGAAAAAAGCAGACCGCACCTCATATCAGGGCAAAGCTTTTTCATGCGCACAATCGACTCGTGATTGAATGATGAGCACCAGATTCGGTCAAGCATATCATACTCTTCCACGAGCGCCAGTACCTTTTTCTCCAGATTTTTGTACTGTACGATACCGTTTTTGAGCTCGATATTTATGGTCATCTCTGTGTTTTTGAGCAGGTCAAACACCTCATCGAGTGTTGGAATGCGAGTCTTCTTGTCATAGGACGGCATGTGCTTTGACACATTGAGGCGCTTTAACTCCTTGAGTGTATAGTCCTTTACAAAGCCTTTCTCTCCACTCACTCTGTCCACGGTCTCGTCATGTATGACCACAAGCTCTCCATCCTTTGTGAGCTGCACATCAAGCTCCACGCCGTCAGCCTTCATCTTTTCTGCCTTCTTGAATGCCTCAAGTGTGTTCTCCGGTGCATATCCGGATGCTCCTCTGTGTGCCCAGACCTTTGTTCCCTCTGTGTTTATCATGCTTTAAGCCTTCTTTCGTTACTTTTTATTTTAGTTATTTTCACGCCTCGGTGCATCATATCTGTCTGCAAGCCTTAAAAATACAAATCCCACTGCAAAGAATATTGCCATAGTTGCAACCGCCACATTTATCGTGCCGCCTGCAAGCTTTACTGCCGCTATAACAAGCGAGCCTAAAAATGAAGCTCCCTTTGCAAAAATATCATAGATTCCGAAGTACTCTCCCGAGTTCTCAGGAGGAATAATCTTTGAAAAATATGAACGTGACAGCGCCTGCAATGAGCCCTGGAAACATCCCACACCAAATGCCATGATTCCAAAGCCAATCAAATCATGCAGTGTAAGTGCATATAGACAAACTGCAAAATATCCCGCAATGCAGACATACAAAAGCGTTGTAGTTTTGTATGTCTGTGACAGTCTTCCAAAAACAAGTGAACCGATGCATGCCACTATCTGTGTAAAAAGTAAAAACACTACCTGTCCCACTGAATCGAGCTTTAAATCAGTTCCTATGTTTATACAATTATCTATTATAGTTCCTACACCATCTATGTAAAGGAAAAAAGCAACCAAAAACAGTCCTACTTTTTTATCTTTTGTAGCTATTTTTTTGATTGTTCCAAAAATCTGTGCAAATGCGTCAGCTATAAGTCTTAGGACTCCCGGATTTTTGTTTGTTTTGTTTTTCTCTTTGATATTGTCTCTTATAAATGCATCATTTTCAAAATTCTTATGAATATCTTTGTCTGCTGCATCCGATACATAATTCACCTGTTTATAGCTCTTAAACAATGGAATTGTAACAACTAACCACCAGATTCCTGTAACCGCAAAGCCTATTATCATCGATAGGCGGTTTGATATGTATCCAAGCATATCCGGCCCACAGATGTACGCTGCAAGTGAAACAAGAAACGGCACACACGAGCCCAGATATCCCCAGGCATAGCCGTAGGAAGACACCTCGTCCATTCTATCCTTTGTCGTCACATCGACAAGCATCGAGTCATAAAACACCAGCGATGCATTGTAAAATATCTTTGTAAGCACATAGATAACAAGAAACAGCACCCATGTAGGTGTAAAACCGTTAAGTATGCATGCCGACACTCCTACAACTACTGTCGTGGAAAAAATAGCCTTTTTGATGCGCATATGGTCTGCTATCGCACCACAGACAGGCCCGATAAGTGCTGATACAACTGTCATCACAGCTATTGCCACCGCATAATACGCGGTTGCCCTGTCAGATGAAATCTGCCCTGCACCATCTCCAACGGCAAGGCTTTTGTACCATATCGGTATGAGCGCACACGCAAGCAGTGTGTATGCGGAATTTCCCACATCATATAATACCCATGAGAGCTCCTTTGATGAGAGCTTTTTGGTTTTCTTTTGTGTATTGTCTTCTTTTGATTTCATAAATTATACCTTCCCTGTTTTGTATGTCCCAGATTACGATTTTATTTTTTTTATGTAAAAACCGCTACCACCCATTTGCAAAGTTTATGTAAATAATCCGTCCAATATTAAATCAGCGACTCCCTCGCAATCTCCACATAATGCATGGCATTGCGATGATTCTCCTCTATCTCCTCAGCGGTCAGTGCCCTGACCACCTTTGCCGGAGAACCAAATGCGAGGCTTCCGTCAGGAATATCGGTGCCCTGGGTGACAAGAGCGCCCGCACCTATTATGCAGTTTTTACCAATCCTTGCTCCATTTAACACGATGGCACCCATGCCGATGAGTGTATTATCACCTATAGTACACCCGTGAACAATTGCACTGTGTCCTATTGTCACATTGTCACCGATTCTGACACTGTGGCTTAAGTCCACATGTACCACTGCATTGTCCTGTATATTCGAATTTCTGCCTATTTCTATCGGTTCTGAATCGCCTCTTACAGTTGCATTATACCATACGCTTGCTCCGTCAGCCATTGTCACCTGACCCTTAACAACGGCACCTTCTGCTATATAATATGCCATATCTATCCCTCCATCAATTTCAGATAATCGCCCTTGTCTATATGCATCATAGAAATCTGATTATTATGCCGCCTGAAGCCATAGACACAGTCCACATTTCGGATAAGCGACTGCAGACGTTCATCCGGTACACAGACAATCAGCTGCAAGTCCATCTTCCTTGCATACTTGAGACACACCGCACTTCGCTCCTGATCCATCTTGGAAAATGCCTCATCCAGAAGCACCAGCTTAATCTTTGAATCACGATTGCTCTGCTGCATATAAAGCATCGCAAAGCCCGCAAGAAGCGCAACGTACTTAGGGTTCTGTCCCTCGCCGCCCGAATCACGTCCTGCCATGTCATCTACAAAGTTTTCCCTGATGACACGGCCGTTTTCGTCCGTAACCTGCTCATACATGCTGAATGACAGATAATTGCGGTAATCCGCATACTGCTCCATTTCCTTGCGCTTCTGCATTCGCAGATGCTCATCCTCATCCCTTGGCGGCATGAACTTGTCTGTCAAAAGTCTAATTTTCTGCTCATATTTCTTATAAAAATCATCCTCACCAAAGCTTATCTGTCCAGCTATTCCGCCATTATCCGGATTTTTACTGTCCAGTTCTTCCGCCATAAGCATATCATAGAACTGACCGTTTTCGTTCTTTGCCGGCTCTATCTTAATCTGATAGGTACTGTCTGAGAAATTAGTCTCCCTAAGAAGCCTGTTTATCTCATAGGCATGGCGCTTTGCAGCCTTGATATCACCGTGGATTGTACCGATTACATTCTCTCTGAGACTTTTGTAGATCACCTTGCACTGTTCCTCAAACTCACTCTCATATTCCGGCTCATAATCCTTCTCGTACTTCTCCAGCAGCTCCTCATATGCCTTATTTGACTTCTCGGCTCCGCTGAACTGACCTGACGGAAACTCCTTTATATATCTGTAGCGGGCAGTCTGCAACGTCTCCACACACGACTGCTGCCTGCCACCATTTCCGTCTGCGCCTTGCAGCTCAATAAGCTTCTCACGCTGTTTGCTCTTGACCGATGCTCCTGAGCTATGCTGCAGCATATCCTGCACCTGCTTCTCAAGCTCCTCCCTGGCAACATAGCCCTGTAACATATCTTCCAGCTGTGCTCTTCGCTGTTCGTTTGCACCTATGATTTTCTCATGCTGGCTTATCTTTTCATTTATCTGCTGCTGATTCAGTGAAAAAGCACTCTTAAGTGCATCGATGTTTTTCTCAAGAAGCCTCTTTTTCTCCTTTAGCTCCTTGTACTGCCCATTCTCCATTGTCCTAATAATCTCTTCGAGCTCATTTTTCTGTGAATTAACTGCTTTAAGCTCATCTGACGCCTCAGAAAGGCCCACAAAATACTCCGGCTCCCCCTTTAAGCACTCAAAATCTCTCTGTGCCTTGAGACTTGAAATAATACCCATAAGCTGTATCTGGTCCTTCTCAAGTCTATCTACATCTGCCTCATACTCAGCAAGTCTTGCCTTGGATACCCTGCCTCCGATGCAGGCATTTGTAGTATAATCACGCTTCTTCAGATGTCTGAAAATAAAGTTGCTGTATGAGTAGCAGTCCGGTGTAACTCCATCTCGTACCTGCTCAAGCTCGTCAACACTCCGGCACTTTATAATATGTCCCAGATATCTTTTCAGGCAGACATCTACATACTTTTCCTTTGTATCCACTGCCTCATAAAGCGAACCATCCATGGCCTTTGGTTCACTGTCCATGATAGCCTTGGAATTGATGAGGTCAACATCCTCAAACTGCTTCATGTCCCTGAAAATAACAGCAGCAGTATGCGCATAACGCGGCTCTGTGATAAGTGAGAACTTGAGCCTGCCCATACGTCCTTCTATGGCATTCTTCCATTCCTCGTCCTGTACGTCAAACATATCCGCAAATACCTGTACCTTCACAGGCTCGCCAAATCTATCACTTAAGTCTCTCTGCAGTGCAGCTCTTGCCGAACGCAGGCTCTCACTGTACGACTTGCGGTTGTTCTTCATATCATCGACCAGACGTTTTTTCTCTTTAAGCTCTTTTGTTATCTCATTTTTCTGCGAAGTATTGTCCTCGAGCTCATCCTCTATATCCTTCTTTATAGACTCAAGCTTTAGATGAAGCTCCTGACATTTTGCCTCTGTGACATCGCCATCCACAATCTCTTCAATGAGGTTTAAAACTGCATTGCTCACATAATCTGTGATGACCTCATCCTCATCCCAGGCCTTTAGTCCGTTTGTGATTTTAATCCACTGACGGCTGTTGTCGGTAAGCATGAGACTTCTCTTCTCAAGCTCCCTAAGCTGATCCTTTTTGCTTCCTAAATCGCTCGATTTCAAATCCGCACATACCTGGATATACTCCTGCTGCAGATCCGCCTGCTGCCCGGCTATATCCTCTGCCTTTTCTGAAAGCCTGTCCTGTTCTTCTTCGATACGCTTTTTATCATCCTCAGCTGCCTGAATCTTTGCACGCATATCCTCGATATCTATGCACCTGATCATTGTCTCTGCCATGACAATATCGCTTTGGATATTTACCAGTTCCTGTCCCGACTCCTTTATTTCCTTAAGAAGCTCAATACGCTTGCGCATATCCTCTATTTTTTCCCTGATTTGTCTGTATGCATCGAGCTGCTCACTGATAGTCTCTATCGTGCCCGAGTCACTCTTCGGAAACATATAATCACGTATAAACTGACCTGTTCCATTTGTCATTCTGAGTGCAATAGCACTTTTTTCCATTGTGATAAAACGATTCGGATCAATATATCCTAAAATCACATCATATAATGTGCCAAGGTATGCCTCCTTCGATGCGTAAATACGGTTTACATCCCCTCTGGCGCGTCTGTCAGCTGACTGTGAGCGAGTATTTACAAGCTTTTTAATATCATTATTTGAATAGCAAAAGCCGTCCGCTGTCACATATGAAGGCTCCGGCATCCTGCCCGAATGACTGAAGTACACAAATCTCTTAATTTCAGAATCGTTTTTTCGTACCTCAAATGCTATTCCTATACATGTAAACGTATGACTGCCTGTATCCTCTATCTCAAGCGCTATGACCGAACAAAAATCACAGTCGCCACGATTTGCGGAGCCATCCTTCTGCTCACCCCTCAAATAGCTCAGAACACTTCTCCTGTTTTTTGCATCATCTGCAGCCTTGTTCAAGAATGTGGGGCTGAAGCTGCCGTAGAGGATTACCTGAATCGCATCCATGACTGTTGATTTTCCCGAGCCACTCTTACCACTGAACAAATTGACATACTCATTAAATTGCAAAACCTTGTGATTTATTCCGCCCCAGTTGTTTAGACACATTCTGGTAAATATCTTCTTAGACTGACTCAATTGGTAACTCCTCCATTTCACTGTTCTTGGCAAATTCATGGGTATGGTTTACAGAACTGCCTTCTGTATTCAATCCGGCAGCTTCAAGTGTTGCAGCCGACTCGTTATCATACTTAATCAGCTCCACCTCATCACTGTACATGCGCACAAGCTCATTTATATCCATGGCTGAGCAGAATATATTTACTGTGCCATAAATATAGATTGGTGTGTTGTCCTCCAGGTTTGCAATAGCCCCCGGCAGTTCAATCATCTGATGTGTTTTCATAAGCAAAAGAGCGTCTGACCATTCCTGATTGGTGAGCTTTCTTGTAATCAGATTGGTATTTCTGCCATACTCACGAATCTCTGCCAGATTCGTTGTTGTCGCATTAAGCCCCTCGCCCATGATTTTATCCCTGTATATCATCTTCATTATAATGACAATCCTTGCAGTAAGAAGAGTCATCTTCTCGAGCATGACACCATCACCCGTTATCCTGAAAAGATGCTCCTGCTGGTCATGAACCAGCTCACAGTCAAGCACAGCCAGATAATCAGAGATAAACTCCCTGTTTCTAAGACACACCTGATACCTTGGATTGTCTCTTTGAATCAATGTAACGGGGTCACACTTCATTTGCAAAATACAGGTCTGCCTCAACAGATCCTGAATAGTTTTTCTAATATTTTCTGCCTCATTTGGCGAAACATTCTCCATATATTCAAACATACATTGCTCTCTTTTCTATGCCTCTCGTTTAGAGTCCGATTTGGATATTACAAGCCTTGAGTAGCTTACACCATCACTCTTTGTTATCTCTCCATCCAGACTCACCGTATCCTCACCCATGCGCTCATTAGTCTCCTCCTGCCATAAAAACAGAAGCTTTTCCAGATCCTCCATGGATTCTACAGTTTGTTCATCTGTCACAAACATGCCATCACGCATATTTTTATCTCTGAAGCTTTGAAGCTCCTTTTTGGTATACAATGGCTTTGGCACAAAATCTGCCATATCATCTTCGCCTGCCGAAGCATCGTCAATAACAAACGGAACAAACTCACTTCTTCCTCTCTCTCTTCTTCCCGGAAAACTGTCGTCCGTTACATTGTAAAACTGTCTGGTGAACTTCATTCTGTTTCGAAGAGCCCCAAGTATCTCATCTGTTTTATCACTCTTATCTATCAGGTTAATGAGCTTTACTATATTATCCTCGTCATCTGCGCCTTCCTGCAGGATATAGTGTATCCTTGCAAGCGCCCTCTTTGCAAAAATCGTCTTCTGCTCAATAAGCTTGTTGTACTTTCTCTCAATCAGGTCAAACTCATGCTCCACCTTATAAACAAGCTCACTTGCCTTATCACAGTACTCAACGCTGTACTCATAGCGTTTTCTCTCAAACGTACCGGGTGTAGTCTGCGAAAGAATTCCCTCAAGCTCAGCCCTTCTGTCATCGTTCTGATTAAGGATTTTGCTTATAAGCTCCTTTACAGCCTCCTTGTAACGATAAAAGCTATCCGTGGTTGTAAGGATGGCATAACGTCTGCTATCACTGTTATTAATTTCCTTAATCAGCACCTTCTGTATACCTATAAAATCCTTCATACGTGACAGCTCATCAAAATATGCCCTCATACCATCCTGCATATTTGATAAAAGCTGACCAAGATTTTTTGACGTATACAACGCATTTTTCAGAATATCATTATTTTTTTCCGGATCTGAAAAATATGTAAAAAGCGCACTGTAAACAGCCAAAATGCTCTCGCGCTCCCTGCTGTCATCATCCACAAGCAGCTTTTTAAATAGCTCAGCATACATCTGGCTGTACTGAGGAAATGCAATCACATATGTGTTGAGCTTTTCATCAAAATCACTCCTGATCCAGCCCCAGTTTATAAGCCTGCCCAATATAGCTGATGGTGTCAGGGTGTATGCGAAACTGGCCTGATCATATATAACATCAATTTCGGAATCAGGATTATCATCATCATTATCCATGCCGCCACTATCTTTATTACTCTCATCTTCATTATAATCAGTCTGCCATACAATGCCTGTTTTTGATATGGTATCCGCTATGATTATCTGACACTCCTCACGTGTCAGTCCCAGTGATGCATAGACCTCGTTGTTCTCCTCATATAACGCAACAACTATCTGCATGTATGCATCCATATTTTTCGTACGGAATAAGCTATAAAATTCTTTTGGTATTCTATCTTTCAATGTCATACTCATATAATAACATATCCCCACGTTTTTCGCCATATACATGGAAATAAACGTGGGGATATTAATATTGCTGCTTCACATCTCAGTCTTAACAATAACATCCGGTTACCGTCAAATCACTCTTGATTGTGACCATCAATAATTCTATTCAATATAATATGCTTACTGCTCAGCAACTCTCAGATGACGTATAAGCTCATTTAAGCTCTCTGCCTCACTGCTCATCTCCTGACTTGCAGCTGCACACTCCTGTGAAGAAGCTGAGTTAGTCTGAACTACATCGTTAATCTGCTCTACGCCATTATTAATCTGCTTGATAGCATCTGTCTGTGTCTCAAGTGTCTCTGCGATTCCATTAACCTCATCTGTGATAGTCTTGGAATTGCCTGCAACCTCCTCAAGCTGTGATGCTGTCTTGCCTGCAATAACCATTCCTTTTTCAACAGCCTTGACTGAAGACTCAATAAGAGCTGCTGACTCCTTAGCAGCATTTGCACTCTGCTCAGCAAGTACAGTAACCTGATCTGCTACAACTGCAAAGCCTTTTCCTGCCTCTCCTGCTCTGGCTGCCTCGATAGAAGCATTGAGTGCAAGAAGGTTTGTCTGTGATGCAATCTCATTGATTGTTGCGATGATTTTACCAATCTCCTGAGATGCCTCATTGATTTCATTCATAGATGTAACCATCTCATGCATCTGTCCGTTGCTATCCATAATCTCAGTTCCGAGTCCATCAACCTTCTGACTGATTTCCTTTGCATGCTCGGCATTCTCAGCTACCTGATCCGCTACAGAAGCAAGTGTGGCTGTAAGCTCCTCAACAACAGAGGCCTGGTCTGTTGCACCCTGCGCCAGATCACTTGAGCTGGCAGCTACCTGCTCAGCACCATTTGAAACCTCATTTGCCGCTCTCTGGATACCGCTGACTGTATCTGACATGCTCTCCTCGAAAGCAACGATTGATTCTTTAATTCCTACAAAATCGCCTTTCCACTCCACCTGTGGCTTAAAGTTGAAATTGCCATCTGCAAACTGTCTCATAGTCTGGTCGATATCATCAATATATGTGCCAAGTGTCCTGATAGACTTTCTAAGGTCATGTGCAAGTTTGCCAACCTCATCATCTGAATGATACTCCAGATTGCTGTGAAGATTTCCATTAACAAGCTCTCCTGCCACTACCTCAATCTGCTGTAACGGCTCAAGCACAGAATCAATAACCTGATCACTGATTTTTTTCGCAATCATTGTAGCTACAATTCCAACTATTATTACATTGGCCAGTCCTATAACCAGGAAAAATGTAGCAACTGTTCCCGACTCGGCACCAAAGATATTAGCCTTTGCACCAAAATAAACCAATAAAACTGCAACAATTGATATACCTCCCGATACAAGCAGCATATCCAATACTTTCTTATAGCCATATTTCAATCTCTGCTGAAGTGGCATTTCCATTATTTTGCTTTTAGCTTCCTCACCCATATGTAATTCTCCCTTTCTCATTTAGGTTTCGTTCTATACAGTAAGATTATTATATCATTACCATAGTACTATTTCAATGATAATTTGACAATATTCGCCATTTTTGACATATCGCCTAATTTCGGAAATGATTTATAGTCAAATACACTAATTTCCCGCTTATTACACCTCGAAATCCATACATGCCCTATTTGCAGTAAACGGTCTCACCTTGGTATCTGCCACTGTAACATGCTTAGGATTCTTTGCATACGCTGCAAGTGCATCAGCATCTTCAAATGTAGTATCTAGCATCACATCTACAGTAGATGTCGGAAGATAATCTGTGCGCACTGAAATGTCGATCATTCCCGGAATCTGTCCCTTAAGTCCCTCTAAGCCTTCCTTTATGCCGGCACGTATTTCCTTCTTCTGTGCCTCTGTGTACTCATCCTTGAGTGTCCATAAAATAATGTGTTTAACCATTGTGTGCCTCCTGAGTTTATCCAAGTTTAAATTTGATAGTAACTATAGGTCTCACCCGCTTTTTTGTTCTCTGCGGTTCTGAATAGTTACGATTTTAAATTTACCATTAGATTAAATTGTAATTTTCATATTTAGATTAGTATAGCATTAATATAAGGAAATGTCACTTCATATTTGATTGATTGAAAATTCATTCGACCTTCGTTGATTAGTAACTAGGGGGCGAACGAGAAAGGAGGGATAGATGGACATGAAACAAACTGTATCTCCTTAATATATTTCACTTACCCTCCTTGTTTTTCAATTAATTTCTTCTTCTTCCCATGAAGTGTAACCCTCCCTCAAAATTATTTCTATCATTTCGTTTAGGTCACTATTGTTATTTGACAACTTCTGATTGAAACCGTGTGGACAATTCGCACACAATGGATTAATCTCCGCCGCCCGATGAAATCCTCCACCATTATTTAATATTTCCTTGATAATAACACCATTTTTAATTTCAAAATGTAGCGATGTTTCATCTGCATAACCAGTTTCTGGAATGAACCTTTCTGTAAATGCAAAATACTTTAAAATATGTCCTTTCCTATACTCATCTAAATAATCTTTTCTTATAAAGACCGTGCCACCAATAGGATCTGTGTAGTACGAATTTTTATTGTTATTACAGAATATTACAACTTCACCAGCCGAATTAATCCACGACATATTAGCATAAACTGGAGTCAGTTGAAAATAACATATCAGTTCTGCTGGCGGAAGCACTAAGGAAGTATTGTCAAATATTTCTGAATGATAATTTATATTTTTTACCTCTTTACATAACCACGGTTTTGAATCACACTTCTTATAATCACCTAAATTTCCAGCATAATCTTCCAATTCTATCGTAAGATACCTTGCCCCACCATTTTCATGTATAGTTTCTTTTTCCGATGTACAGCACCATATATCATATGTATCTTTCCACCTTGTCTCATTTTTAGAGTCTTCATGCAAAGAAACTCTTCCCGCGAGTAAAACCCACTCAACACCTTTAATCTCAACCGCTTCAAAAAGTGATACTAAATTTCTACGAGTATTTGACACATCCCTTACCCACTCCAAGTCTTTCTTTTCCGGTAAATCGATTCGATTAATAACCATATCCCCCAACTTTTCAATATAATCTTGATATGTCGGCACTGGAGTTGCTATATACACATCCTCGCCATATTCAATAGGATCATATACTTCATACCCAATACTGTTTTGATAATTATTATATGTTGCAAACTCATTTGTAAAGTAGTTACACATAAGACTCCCATAGTAAATACCGGTAGCAACATCAACACACTTCATAAATATTGAGTTTTGAAACTCCTCTTCTCCTCCAATTCGTTCAATTTCATCATATGGTTCTTGAAATAGAGAGAATATTTCTTTAATAACCGATTCAAAGGAAGCAAAAAACGCATTATTATCCAACACTTGTTTTCGCAAATCAATATTATACTCAGATTTAATATGATTCTCAAAAGACATCAAACCATTACACTCTCCTGTTTTTACACACAGGAACTTTTCCTCAAAAAAATGATTTATCTTAAAAATATCCTGCTTGTCTACCTGCAAAAAACGTGTATGCATATCAATATGTTCCTTCGACCAATACCGGAATGGTAAAAAATCTTTATTCATAAGATCTACGCTAAAGAAAATATCATTTAACGAATCTGATATAGGCACAACATTATTCAAATCATACAAATTTTCTCTATCCCACTTTATATAACCATAATCATCATGTAAATAAACCGCTATTCTTTTAATACTTCTTGCTAATAAATATGTTTCACATATTATTAAATTCTTAAAGAAGCTCGAAATTTCTTCGTCATCTTGTAGATAATTTACTAAAACATAAATTATTGACTCCTTTATGTATGGGTCTACAATACTTTCATACATATCAATCAGAACACTTTTATATTCCGTATTCTGTCTTACTACTTCATATAATAATTTCATTGCAAGACAACGTACATCTTTGTTTGGTGCTGCGCAACACCACAATGCATAATAAAATGCTTCCTCCACTCTTCTATCCTTGCCATTATTAAGTGTAAGAAAATATATAATGTTTTTAAGTCTTCCCTTCACTCGTCCCAGAAAGTGTGTCCCGGATAAGGCTAAAGATAACTCTCTTAACTGATTTTTTTCTACTGTATAGTATGAGTTTAAATAATTCACACAATTGAATGGCTTATCTGTATAACCTCCAAATATAGTAATCAAGCTATTTTTCTCGATGGGTTCAAATGCTTTAATAAATTCAACAATATTTTCTTTGCTAAAGTTGATTTTAACAAGCGTTTCATATTGCAATGAATCCATTAATTTTGTTTCTTTTAACAATTCTGCAATATACTCATAATCTGGTGCCAGATTATCAAATATAGCCAAAATCACAGCTTCCTCCATATTATAGAGCTTGCCGGTCTTTTGTGATATAATTCTCACCTGCTCATCAAATGCTTTTCCCGTAATATCTTCAAATAACGAACGTGCAATCAAAAAATCAGTTAACGAATCAATGGCAAAGAAATAATAATGTCTATCGTCATAATCGTACTCACCTATAATCCCTGCTTGTCTTAAAATACGTATAAAGACATCGCCCGATTTAATAACTATAAGCAAATTTTCTATATCAATTTCTTTAACATCTTGTTCATACATCCATTTAGCTACTCTTTTAATATCTTTCCAAATTTCAATAGGATCTGTGGATGAAATCTGCCCCTTAAAGGTTTTCTTTATAGAATTTTTTATATAATATTCTAAAATAAAGGTAATTGAAGCTACGCTATTTACCTTTTCCTCTATTAGTTTTTCATCACTGAGTGCTCTGCAAAGCATATTCAATAATAATGCATTATTCGAAAATAGAATATCTTCATATTTGTAAACATCTGGAACTGACATCTTTAAGAGTTCATTCAATGCAGATTCAAAAGAAACCCCAGGGAAAGCATACTCAGCCTTTGCCATTTCCTTATATTCCTCAAGGATCTGATTATCCATAGCATTTGTTCTGTATGTCAATATAATTCTTATTTTAGAAAGATGAACTAAATTCCGAAGTACATTCAATAGCTCTAATTGCCCCTTTTCGGACATTTCATTTATTGCATCTACAATAAATACAAAACCTTTTTCACCAGCTTCGGCAACTTCGTTGACATCAACATTCTGCAAATTCTTTTCAAATTTTCCATAGATACACAAATGTGGAATACCATTATGTTCAAATTCTTCTTCAAGACATTTAATAAAATAACTTTTTCCTATTCCGCCTTCTCCAGAAATCAAACAAAACTCCTGCTGCCGAATGCATTCTTCTACTCTATATAAATCAAGACCGTACCAATTCTCATTTTTATTATGTATAACATTAATTAATACTTTTATTTCTTGAATAAATTTAGCTCTATCAGTTGCGAAAAAATCAAATTGAGAATAATACTTGTTTAATTCGGCAAGTTCCGTTTTAATATTTTCCTCATTTCGGTCGTGATGTATGGGAGGAAGTTTTCCAATAAGTGCATCAAGGAAATCAGGATTTTCCCATTCCATCGAAAAATCATTTTTACTTATCTGTAACATTCTTTTTCTTTGGTTCTCATTTAATGCTTTATAATCCATTACCCTTGCCTGCCTTTCTTCATACTGTGCAAACCGATTTGAATATATTAACAGATGGTACTTTCTGAAATTAAAGTACCATCTATAGCATATACTATTCTTTCCGCTGCTCTAACTGTTCCTTTGCATTAGCAATTGCCAACGACAACTTTTTCTCCAAGAACTCTTTAGGTAGCATTTTCGTCAAATACTGCCCCACCTGTATACTTCCATGATCTAATTTCATTAATTCAATCGTTTCTTGTGATTTTTCTGCACATAAAATTAATGCTACCGGGCTTTCTTCTCCTTCGGCTTTCTCATATTTTTCAAGCCAACGAGGATATAACTCTGTCTGCCCCTTATCTTGAGGTTCAAACTCGCCAAGTTTTAATTCTATCAATACCAATCTCCCAATCATCAAGATTAAAACCTTTTTGCCACAATTCTTCTTCTGTCAGTCCTGTCAACTCACAGAGTTCTTCTTCTGTTTCAAATACCACTAAATTCAGCATAATATCCCTCCCACAATTCAAGCACGACTTGCAGACTCTTTCGACGTTGAATCTATTATTATCAACTCCAAAACTTTCTTGCCTTGTCTTATATTTTGCTCATGCAGTTCTTTCAATTTTTTTACCTTTAACGGGTTTCCTACATCTACCAGAACATAAACTAATTTATCTGTATTTTCAGCTTTTCCATACTCTTCAACTTGCACTTCATAACCATGCAAATACTGAGAATTAGAAGACAACTTCACTTCAATTAAAGTTTTATCTTGTCCTCTGCTTACTTTAAAGTCCGCAGGGCCTCTTCCCTCATCAGGTTCACAACTCATATCAAGATTATTCTTTTCTATGTAACATAAACCAGATAAATGAATAATTCTCTGAAGAATTTTTTCTCTATTACGACTACTTGCATCTTGAATTACTTCCCAGCCTTTATTGTTCTCAACCCACTGTTTAAAATATTCCATTATTTCTAATGCTGCCGCCTTACTATCAATAGCCTCAATCTGCAATTTTGTCTTCCATGACATATCCAATTTTGCAATTCTCTGCCAAATCTTTTCTAACAGGTACTCAATTCTATCTTCTGGGTTATATAAGTCTAATTCTTCTTTCTTATATTCATCTACTACATACTGACATGTATTACTATCCGTAAATACTTTTTCACGCAAATACTGTTTTTTCAATGAAGCTGAATATTTTGACCACTCTTCTGCAACCTGCTGATTCATTACTGAACGAATAATATTATTTTCTGTCACAACCGAATCAATTTCTTCCCACGATTTCGCTATTGGAAGTTTATGTAAAATTTCTATTGGAAGCAATAAAATCTCATGTTTTCTATAAGGATTGAGCATATATGATCCTACGAATTTTTTATCCGGATACTTCACCTCATCTATTCCACATTCCATGTAAACTCTTTTTGTATAGGCTTCTATATCCGGAAGAATAATTGTTGCAATCATGTCACTCAATCTATCAGGTCCTACGTCATTTTGAAACAAAGGTAACAATTGAAAAAATTCAGGATCAGTAATTCCAGCTTTAACAATATCATATGCTGTCTCAATTACTCTTTTTGACAATTGCGGTCCAAATCCTGAACCAGGTGCTTTTTCTGAGAATCCAAGACCTATACCATTCACTTCAGAGAAATCAAACAATGTCAATGCTTGTCTAAAAAATATATCTGATATATTCTTTTTCTCAGCACGGTCAAGCAACTTTATTATTTTTCGAAACAAATCATTAATCCTTTGATAAGACTCTTGGAACTCATGTGTTTTTGCTGTTTTCAATCTTAAGATGTTGATAAAAAAACCGTTATCATTATCCAACACCGGGTCAAACACACCATTATCCTCAAAATATTTTCCTACATCAATATAATCCGACAAAAGCATTAACCATCCACCTCTCTTTCATAAAAGAACTCTTACTCAGTGTATAAGAAAATTCTCCAACCAAATCTTACTCAATTTTCACGAATCGCTAATTTGCCAGTTTCCTTAAAACCAAATTTCTTCCAAAATATTTTACCATCCTCTGCAGGTTCCAACATATAGGTCTTATCATCTTGCAATATTTTGGTTACGACTTTTGTGCCTATCCCTTTGTGTCTAAATGTCACCGACATTCTCATATCATTAATAAAAACCCCTTATATTTTTTCGGTACTCCCAATAGACTTACCATTTTCTTTTCATTATTACTTAACCGTTCACAATCTATCATCGAAATAAAACCAATATTGTTACTTATTATTCTCCAAAAACGCTTATAAACAAGAATCACTTCAATTCCCGGATTCCATATTTTTTTAATCGCAAAATAGTTAGCTTCTTGAGATCATTCACATACTTCGGTAAAGGCTTCAATATCCTCATATTGAAACACTTGCAGAAATATCTTTTTGTCAATTTCAATGTACTCCATTTTTCACCTTCTTAATTATTTATTCTCTAATGTATCTAATCTCTGTTATTGTTTCTTTGAGTGTTGGAAATACAAGCTCAGCTTCTTCACCCCCGAACTATCTTTTTAGGATTTAAAGACTTAACCCCTTTAGACTGAACATCCCACAATCTATTCACATCACGATTCGCACCAGATACATCATTAAAACAATCTATAATAAAAACATCCATATCCCTGCTATCCTGACGACATCCAAAAAGATATAACATTGCTTTTGTTTCATATTCACTAGCCTTTTCATTGTTTCGTTCCGTCGTCGTAAACTGGTACATCTTATCATCCCCTTCTCACATCCTTTGTTCTTTTCTATTTGTAATAACATTATCCCTCATAAGGACAATAATGCTCTGCCTTCGACTGAAACTCCTTCAAATCACAAATCTTCATATCATCATCAAACTCGGCTATGGTCACTCCATCAAAACCATCCACATTGCCCTCGTAATCACATTTAAAATACCATTCCACAACAACTGTATTCCCGGTAACAATCACACGCTTTATTTCCCACTGCAAAACAGTACCTTTCCGGTTCCAATCTTCAAACCATCTGATTATCTGTCCATTGCCTTTATACACCGGACCATAACACTCGCTGTAAATAATATCGTCGCTGAAAATCTCCTTTACAGCAGCAACATCTTTATCCAGCCAACATCGAAAGTATTTTCTAATAACTTCTTCCATTCTGTACTCCCCTTCATCCTCTCAATCGTTTCCGCCACAGAAATACACTCCGTATATCTGCCCTCCCACATAAACTCATTATAATACTTGTAACTCTGCTCTCCTGTCATAAAAGCATTATCAAATGTAGAATTTGCACTCTCATGCACAATCATTTTAAAACCATGCTCAAAACCACATTTGATTGTTGAATCAATACGGTAAACGGTTTGCAATCCAACAACTGCTACTGTGCGGACATTCTTTTCCACCAAATACTCCAACACCCCGTCCCCTTAAAAGAACTATTTACTGTCTTATCATAAATCTGCTTTCTCGGCCTCTCAGTTCTTTATATTTTTCTGAACTATATACCAAATCTACAATAGCATCTAATAAATCATTTATAAAATCTTCTCGCAGTTCTTGAATATCTTGGAATGCGATACTTACACCATAATGTTCTTTATCTTCATCCAATATATCAAATTTTGTTTTATTATATGGACGTCTCTAAATAGGGTATCATTTTTCAATAACCTTTCTTTAATGTCCGGTTCCTTCAGATTATTCATATTTCAATCCTTTTGTTACACTCAATCGCTTTATGTCTGCAATGCTATTGCAATCTTTTTACATATTCATAAATTCGTTTCAACATTCCGTCTTTATCTACTCCTAATTCTCCACGGATTTTGTCATCAAATCCCATATACGTATTAAATCCAAGCATATATACAGCCATTGCCATAGATAGCTCGCCATTTTCATCACCATACAATGATGCTACTTTTCTCAATTCATCGATAACCGTATCATGTGGCACTTCGACCCCGCCTTCTTCATTTACAACAGAATTAATTACCTCCGGCAATACCATACACATCTTATAAAATGCATCTTCTTCACCAGTGAGAATTGCATAAAACTGATCCATACTAACACGCCGAATCAATCTATGCTGTACATTTTTTCCATCAACTTTTGTTGACCATTTTATATTCTGTGATTTTTTTGCAATTGCTTCAACCAACAGACACGCACAATCATCGTCTTCCAAAATCTGGCCTTGCATTTTTATATATGTTTTTGCTGAAGATGCAGAATTCATAGTATTGTGTTTATTCTTCATTTCTACATATATTGTATGCACAATATCTCCATCCGGCATTTGTATGCCTTCTGGATTTTTGTATATAACATCCCAGCCTGCCTGTGGTACTTCACAGCCTTTGAAATAAGAAAAAATATTCTGATGAAAATATCCTATATCATTATTATTAGACTTATCTCTCTGCCTGAAAATTTCATTATTTACAATTTCTTCCCAACTTGTACGATACACCGACTTATCAAAAATCAGCTTAATCGGATCAATCAGGTTACTATTAAACCGCTTCAAATCATACGATTCAAGCTTTTCCCCATATTTCATAATTGTTGCTCGTACATGCTTCTTAAAATCTTCTTCTGATATAAAATCTAGATTCCACGACATTTATTTTACCTCCTCTAATGATTTATGTATCTCCAACCCAATTTCATATGCTAAGTTGACAGGAACAGCATTTCCAACCTGTTTATACTGAGATTGAACACTTCCACAAAACTGCCATTCATCTGGAAATGTTTGACATCTTGCATTCTCTCGTACTGTAAACGGTCTTGCTTCCAATGGATGACATCTTTCTGTTTGCTTTTGTGAGGGTGAAGTCAATACCGTCAATGATGGTTCATCCAGACTCATTCTCCTAAGTATTCCTGTTCTTCCACCTTCCATATCCCAGCAACTTTTCATATATGCTTTTGCAATCTCCGGATCAATATCTCTCCAATAACCTCCAGGCGGAACTAATTCAAATATTTTCCTTTTATTTTCTCCGTATGGTACTCCTGGTCCTTCTGGACAATCCAATAAAACATCTCTCAACACAGGCTTATAATCATGTTCTTTTGGAAACGAGTATGAAACTTTCCCCACTAAATCTTTTCTAATTCCAACAGTAATTAGCCTCTCTCTTTTCTGCGGCACACCAAAATCCCACGCATTTAGAACCTTTTTCTGAATAGTGTATCCCGCTTGTTCAAAAATATTTGTTATCGTTGCATATGTTCTTCCCTTATCATGAGTCATCAACCCCCGCACATTTTCAAATAAAAACATTTTTGGTTGCAATTTCTGCAAAAAAGTTGCATAGTGATAAAAAAGGGTACCTCTTGCATCTTCAAGTCCTAATCTTTTTCCGGCATAAGAAAAAGCCTGACACGGTGCCCCTCCCGAAAGCAAATCCAGTTCGCCTTTTTTTATACCAAAATAATCTTCCAAATCCAAACAAGAAATATTAGCTACATCATCATGAATAACTCTCCAGTTCGGTCTATTTTTCTTCAAAGATTCTGCTGCATCTTTATCAAATTCTATTAATCCCAATGATTTAAATCCAGCTTTTTCTATACCTAAAGCCAAACCGCCAGCTCCAGCAAACAGTTCTATAGTTGTAAATGCATCACTATCGATTTGCACTGGTTCTTCTTTTTGTATCTCTACAACATCTTCTATCTTACAATTTAATGTAAAACATATTTTTTCTATTGATTCGAATGAAACGGGCTCATTCTTTCCTAACCGAGCTAACACATTAAAACTTATTCCTGACGCTTCCTTCAATTCTGTGCGGTTCATTTTTTTATCTATCAGTAATTTCCATAATTTGTTATAACAAATCGCCATCTGAATTCCTCCAAAATCAAAAATAATTCTAATCACATTTTATCATATACTACATGTTGCAACAAGCAGTTTTCTCACCATATGGTTAGATTTCCTCTTTCTTATTTCTTAACCCTCGTTCTTTACTTCCAGCAACCAAGAAAAATAAGAGCTTTGTAAGCTCCTCAATTTCATCGTTCTCTTTTGATATTTCTATACAACAGAAAAACCCGTAGAACCGAAGTTCTACGGGTTTTTTATGTTTAAACACACCATTATCTTACGATAACAAATCCATATTCAGATTGTATTACTCGATAACTGTAGCAACACGTCCAGATCCTACTGTACGTCCACCCTCACGATACTTTAATATCATTTTACCTCATATTTTTTATGGTTTTCTCTCCAAAATACAGTGAAAAACGACTGATTTGTACTATTTATTTTTATTTGCCTGATTTCTTGGCACCGTTTTGGCACCGGAAGCCTCAGTCAAAAAGCTTCTCTTCTGTTGTTTATACTCTTCTCTATCAGCTTTAATTTATAGCCAAAAAGCAGCCAGTTTTTCATATAAATAATTTATATGAAATTTTATATCTGATTTTTGATTATCCGCATAAACACTATACTTTCAAACATTTTGAAGTATAGAAAACTATTCATTTTACCACGAATTTACCACGATTGAATGAGCCTTGATATGACACAAAAACAACATGGGAGATAGCACAAATATCTGTGTATCTCCCGTTTTTCATTCATGTAGTATGATTATTTTACTCTGATTTCAAATTTCAAGATTGCTTTCATCATTTCTGTATGGATTTGACCTTTTAATTCTTCATCAACCTGCATAATGATTTTACCACTTTCAGAGTGGTAAAACGGACGCAAGCATAATTTACATATATAAGCGTCATAAAGCTTCAAAATCTCTCTTATGGCAGTTTCATTTCCAGCAGACGCTTGACATATTACTTTTAATGTAGGGTAGCCATATTCTTTTTTCATTGGTTCAATTCCTTTCTTTCAATACTGTTTTTAGTTTCTTCAATCCGTTACTTCTTCTGCGATAAATAGCAGAACGTGATACATGATATAATTCGGCTATTTCTTGGTCGCTCATACTTTGAAAATAGCGTAATAGAATTACATCACGCTCTTTATTCGATAACTTATATAAAGCAACAGCAAGTTTCTCATTTGATATTTGAATTGTAAAATTCAAGACTTCAAACGAAATGTAATCACAAGAATAGTTATCCTTAGTTACACATTCAACATTTTTCGTATCTGATAATTCACAGAATAAAACTTCACGCTTAGAACGTCTTGCAAACTGTCTGTTTCTGTTTTTTACTGTGCATTTAATAACAGTCATCATCAAAGCATTAAACTGTATTCTAACGATATGCTCGAAAGAAGATGGGTTCATAATCTCACCTCCTTTCCGCATACGCTGAAATATATAAACGGAGATACCGTCTATATCTTTGGAAAATACAAAAAGAAGAACAAGAAAAAAGTCCGTACAAAATATACCGTCTGTACGAACTTTTAATATTGTAAAATATTTAGTTGTTGATAAAATGCTGTTAGGTAGTGCATAATCGTATAAGATTATTCCTAAAACTTTCCACAGCAGTTACTTTCAATGCTTTTATATCTTGCTTTTTTAGTCCTATCATAAAGTTTTCCATATAACCGCTTAATAATTTGATTACTTGTTAAAATAGTTATAATGCAGGCGACTATGTGACTGATTAAAATCGCTATCCAAACACCATTTAAATTTTCTGCCAGCCAAGATAATAGATAGGCAAAAGGAATACGAATAATAATATAGTAGAATATCATTAGTATCATACTTTTTGTTGGTTTTCCTATACCATTTAAAGTACCTAAGTAGCAACTAGTAATAGTGTAAAGAACATAACCGATACTAACAATTAAAAAATAATGGCTGACAACATTTGTTACAGCTACGTTGGAAACAAACAATTTTGCCAACTGTTTAGAGAAGAAAATAACAACTGCTGATAATACACTTGAAACAACAATACCATATTTTAACGCCAATTTCAGATAATTCTTTGCTCTGTCGATACGTTGTGCTCCAATACATTGCCCTACGATTGAAGTCAACACCATATTAAGAGCCATAGCAGGATAAAATAATATCATTTCTAATTTTCCAGCAACTCCGTAGCCAGCAATAGCAGAAATACTATAAGTACTAACAATAGCAGTTAAAAATGTTGTACTAATAGCAGGAATACTTTGTTGAATGACAGACGGCACAGCATTTTTTACAAACGGCATAATCTCTTTTGTATCAAAATCAGATAGTGAAAGGTTAAATAATTTTTTACGATAAATATAAATGCACATAAACGCCAAACAAATAATCTGTGATATTAAGGTTGCGATTGCCGCTCCGTGAAATCCAATTATGTTAATGAAAATAGGATCTAAAATAGCATTCAATAAAGTAGACACAAGCATTGCAACTGCTTGAAACATAGTATTGCCAAAACTTCTTAAAATGGCTGTAAAGTATAAATACAAATAAACTGCTACATATCCCAAAGCATATATAGATAAGTAATTTTTTGCCATATCAAAAATTTCAGTCGGTGTATTTAAAACTATCAAAATAGGCTCTAAAAAAATCTCCAACACAATTGTCATAAACACTGAAAGAATTATAGATACAAAAAAAGAAGTAACTATAATATTCTTTTTCTTTTGCTCATTTTTCGCACCAATTACCTGTGATAATAGAATGGCTAACCCGTTTGTTGCTCCCATACCAATTGAAGTTAAGATTAAAATAATAGGTGTCGAGTTTGTTAACGCTGCGTATGCCTGCTCACCTAACAAATTTCCAATCCAAAGACTGTCTACGAGATTATATGCCATATTTAAAAACATAGCTATTATCATAGGAACAGTCATTTCAAGTAAACATTTTTTTGTGTTTCCGTTTACAAAATCAATATTTTTGTTCATTTTAATTCCTCCTATTGAATGAAAATTATTCATTTAATTTATTTAAATATTCCCTGCCTTTTGGCAGGGGAAGATTTAAAGCCTAAACAAGTCCCTAAAAAATGCCTTTATCCGTGAACTCTTTTCTTTAATTGATATATCGGTATTTAAAATAATTCCTAGTTGTCCATATATGCAAAAACTGGCATACATTTCAACATCATTGACTTGTATTTCATTTGTGTAATTTGCTCTTTCAATAATTTCAGATACAATAGGAAAAAGTTTTTCACATACATTCAATGTTAATAAATTATGGAAATTTTTATTTTGGTTATTATGAAAAACTGGATAATATGTATCATCTTCTTGTTCTGCAAAAAGTATCATCTTCCGCAAAATATCTTTTAAACTATCCTTTTTTATATTTATATTTTTTGTCATATTGGCGACTAAAATATTTGAATATTCATTGATAGCAGACTGAAAAAGTACATCTTTTGATGGGAAATATCTATAACATAATCCTTGTGCTATTCCAATTTCTTTTGCTATGTCTGATATTGAAGTTTTTTCAAACCCATTTACACTAAATAATTTAATGGCTGTTTCTAAAATTTCTTGTTTACGTTCCTCTGGTTCTTTTGAAATACGCATTGTTTTCTTTCCTTTCTTGCGGTTTAATTATTGTATGCTATAATTAAACAAGATCTTGTGCCAAAAGATTTCCATTCAATTTCGTGGAAGTCTTTTGATAATAATAACAACATTTCCTTTTTTGAATAAATCTTTACATCTCCACTATTGCTGTGTTTCATATAGTAATTCATTATCTGTCTTGCTCCGATTGGTTGCCAACAATCACCGATAATGAAAACTCCATTTTGCTTTAAACACCTAGACACTTCTTTCTCTACAATATCTGGTTGTGGATAATGATGAAATGAGTCATTACATACAATGGCGTCAAAAGAACTATCTTCAAAAGGTAATCTCTCAGAGTCGCCTAAGATAAGTGTTGCATCATTTCCTAGTTTATTTTTTGCAATTTCAAGCATATTGGGAGATATATCTATTCCAAATAGTTGTTCTGCTATATTTAATTCTTTTATTTCTTTAAGTAACGCACCCGTTCCACAACCTAAATCTAATATAGAATGTATATTCTTATTTTTTAAATTTTCTATAATCGGCTTATAGAGTTTTCGAGCATGTTCCCCCTGAATATTTGTATCATAATCGGCAGCTTGCTTATCAAAAGTCTTTTGTGATTTTTGTTTCGTAATATTCATGTAATCAACTCCTTTCACTAAAATTATATCTCGTGAATGAACGATTGTCAATGAATAAAATTCATTGAATTTCATTCATTTCAAAGACGTGTATCTCTGATTTAAAATACACGCCTTTTTGATTACCCTACAATCTTCCAGTTACTATTCCTTATATAGCCCAAATTTGTACCGTGACAATTTCATTGATATTATCCGATTTACCACAAATCAAATTTTATCTTTTCTTCCTCTTGATTACCCTCCACAGAAAAGAAAAAGCCCTGTCAAGAGCCTTGCCACCATTGGTGGTGCTTTGCACTCTTTACTGGGCTTTTTGTTTGCTGTATCTTCTACAAAGAGGGAAAAAGTTATTCGTCCTCATCATCAAAATGGTTATTTTTCAATACTTCCCGTAATAATTCCATATCTTCTTTTGAATTGGGGTTTATCATTTTTACGACTTGATAAGGTGTCCTATATTTATGTCCCTCTATGCTTTCCCCGAACATATCCATGCTGTATAAATCATCATAGCGGTCTAACAGTTTTTGAAACTTCAAATGCTGGATAAATTCTTTGATTGGATAAAGGTCGGACGCTACAATACTTTTCCCGTTGATGTAGTCGGTAATATATTCCCGTAACTTTTCCAACTCATATTCCAGCCATTCTTCCTCGCTGTCAAAGAAGTTGTCATAATGTCCATGTTTTAGTTCTGCATTTAATCGTTCTTCAATTCTTAAAAACTGGCAGACTTCCTTTTCGGATTGATTAACATACTTCCATTCTCCCGATAATAATTCATTGGGCATTACACCCAGCACGTCCATTATCTTTTCTAATGTATCGAAGGTAGGAAAATTCACACCTCGTTCAATCTTGGAAAGGCTCTGCATATTGATACCGATTTTATCCGCAAGTTCCTGTTGTTTCATTCCTCTGTGTTTTCTTATGGTCTGTATGTTCTCTCCTAAGAAACTGATTTTCTTTTCGTAATGCTCCATAACTTAGTATAACCGCTCCTTTCGTTGCTTTTCTTGGTATTTATAAGCATATTATACTTAATCTACATCTAAAAGTCAACAAAAACTTCTTGACAAGTAATTCTAATGGCGTTATTATCGTATCAGATAGAGTGATTAAGCACGATAAGGTCAATCACACGCTTGAGTAAGCATAGAGAAGATACATTTTCACTTTGATAGCATGAATAAGCATGGACTATCAGACCGAAAATAGTGGTTTCCAAAAGGGGCTGGCTGGACGGGGCACGTCCCCCAGACGTGTTCGGACAGACAGTTCCTTTTGGAAAAGGAACGCCTAAAGGCGTTCGCAGAGGGCGTATATGTAACACCGCCCTGCGCATACATGTCATAGTACCTAGAAACTGTGATAAATAAAGGACAAAACACGATTTTTACCCCGCAAAAAAACGGGAAGTACGAAAGGAGTAATGCACTATA
>ENA-OQLI01000066-OQLI01000066.1-human-gut-metagenome-genome-assembly--contig:-NODE-66-length-155154-cov-10.923458_pt1 | contig 155154 bp, 130 predicted proteins | sample MGYA00242805_ERZ504812 | MGnify/ENA primary metagenome ERZ504812 (study PRJEB26092, sample SAMD00036430) | human gut metagenome | host: Homo sapiens | study: EMG produced TPA metagenomics assembly...
CAGAATCCGGAACCGGCAGCGGGACAGAGAACAATAATAACGCTCAGACCGGCGACGGAATGACAGTGCCGATTATCCTTTTAAGCCTGTTAGTCGCGGCGAGCGCGGGAATCGCGGTTGTCTTAGGTAAAAAACGCAGACTAGGATAAGCAAAATTGAATAGGGGTCGGAATCTGGAACTCAAAAATAAAGCAATCCAGCTTGGGGCACCCTCCGTAAGGAAGGTGCCCCAACCGCCTTGTATCTCAATATATATTTCGTGTTCTTTGAAACGGTGTATCCTATGGCTATGCCGTTTTTGTGGATTTCCTGCTCTCTAAACGCTCTTGGAACAGTTCTTCCATTTCCTCTGGCGTTGGCTCTTTGACGATACCTACACCGTTGTAATAGATTTCCAAAGTCTGATACCGTTTACCACCTCGGTATTCTGGCTTGGATACTATAATCCTTTCAATAAATTCGTGTACGATTTCAGGCGTTAATTCCGTAAGCTGCGTGACACGCTTTACTCTGTCGATAAACCTCTGCAAGTTGTCGGTCTTGTCCGTTTCGTTTTCAAGGTATGTTTCCATTTCTGGAATAGCAGATTTCAGCTTTTGCTGTTCTTCCTCAAAAGCCATAGACATTGTGGCGAAGCGTTCATCAGAGATTTTACCGATAACATTGTCCTCATAGATTTTCTGGATAAGATTGTCTATCTCTTTAACACGCTTTTTCGCTTTCGACAGCTCTCTGCGTTTTTCGGACAATTCTTTCTTTTTTTCCTCCCCGAAAGCGTCCATCTGCTTTCTGGCAAACTGTTTTTCAAAACTCTGTACATACCAGAATACACGCTGCATACTGTCCAGTACAATCTCCGATACCACTTTTTCACGGATATAATGGGCAGAGCATACCTCGGAATTTTTACGGTAGGACGAACAGAAGAAATATGACTGTTCCCGTTTATAATTGTTTGTTACACTGTAATACAGCTTTTCTCCGCAATCGGCACAATAAAGCAAGCCTGAAAACATACTGACAATACCGCTTTTGGTCGGTCTGCGGCGGTGTTCCCGAAGCTCCTGCACAAGCAGAAAGGTTTCTTCATCAACGATGGCGGGATGGGTATTTTTGAATACTTTCCATTCCTCCTGCGGTCTTTCCACCCTTTTCTTGTTCTTAAAGGATTTGGTTGTACCTCGGAAATTGACGGTATCGCCGATATATTCCTGTTTTGAAAGGATGTTGGCAACCGTATCGGAACACCAGTTAAACGGTCTGGCGGGCGGTTTGCTGCAATTCCTGCCGATACTGTTCCAGTATTCTGTCGGTGTCATTACCTCTGCGGCTTTCAGCTTCTTTGCTATCTGCGTCGGTCCGAAACCTGCCACGCACATAGCAAATATCTGACGCACCACCTTTGCCGCAGGCTCGTCAACAAGCCATTCTTTCGGATTTTCTGGATTTTTCATATATCCGAATGGCGGGTTGGTGGTAAGGGGGATGCCAGACATTCCTTTGCTTCGGAAGACATTCCGAACTTTCTGGCTCGTATTTTTGGCATGCCACTCGTTGAATAAGTCCTGCATGGGAACGAGGTCGATGAGTCCCTTGTCTGTGTCGATATTGTCCATAATGGCGATATAACGCACATCCAAACGGTCAAAATCTTCCTCCAACAACTGCCCGACAACAAGGCGGTTACGCCCAAGCCTTGAATGGTCTTTGACGATAAGCGTTCCGATTTTGCCCTGTTCCGCTAAATCCATCAACTCCATAAATGCGGGTCTTGTGAAAGTTACACCAGAATAACCGTCATCAATAAAGAAGCGGGTATGTTTAAAACCGTTCTCCTTTGCGAATTTTTCCAGTATGGACTGCTGAGATGTACTATGTAAAGGGTGGTTTCTGCCACCAAATACATATGACTGCGGCTCATTTGTGGTGAATAGGACTTGCGGTTGTAGGAAAGGAGGTAAAAATCCGTATTGCATTATCGGTAGCCGCTACCGAAAACTTCTGAAATGACGGAGGAAAACACTATGGACAGACTGGAACCAAGGATACATGACGAGGCAAACGGCCTTGATTATGTTCTTGCTGGGGACTACTACATCCCGGCTATCGAATTGCCGGAGGCCGATGACCGCCCCATCGGGAAGTGGGGGCGGATGCACCGGGCGTATCTGGAGGAAACAAATCCGCATCTACTGAACCATCTGATCTTGACAGGCAGGCTGCACACCTACCTGGCCGACCTCAACGAGCAGGCGCAGAACCGCCGCCGACTTATCATTAAGAAGATGGCCGCCGCCGAGGGCGTGACCGAGGATCTGAAACGCCGGTCACAGCGGGAATGGGTCAGGGGCATGAACAGCATCGTGAACCGCGCTGAGGAAAGCGTCAAACATGAACTGATCTACACATAACCGCCTCCCGGCATTTGCGTCGGCAGGAAAGTGTGGATGTTCTCGCAAGGCTTCCTCTATGGGCGGGGGCCTTGCGGGAGCTTTTCCTTTGCATTTGTACTATCGCTGACCGTCTATTTGAGGCCCCCTCAAAAAATTTCTTCGACGGGGCTTGACAGGAACGGATGTTTGGATTATAATGAGTTCATATTTGAACTGAATATTTGATGCCCATATAATACACATATTTCATTTAGCAGATACATAACCGACTGCGGAGAAAATCCGCGGGCGGTTTTTTGTATCTGCTTTTTCCTTTCTCATACATAACCCAAAATCCAAAAGCAGAAAGGTGGTGTGACTGACAACTGAATGACCGTCCGAGCAGCTATCACGCCGGCGAAGTATGCCATGACCGAAAGCGAGCGTATCGAGGGTGAGACACAACGGCACAGCACCAACAAAGGGATATGCCTGCCAGGAACTGCTTCGGGGAAACGGCTTCCCATATCAGAAATTATTATTTTGGATTTCAATGATATGAGAAAGGACACCATGACGAAAAACAGCGAAAATCAAAACTGCCAGTATATGACCCGGCGTATCGGCTCTACCACCTACAAGGTGAAGGTGGTCTTTTCCGACAACGGCGGTGAAACGATGGAAGAAAAAATTTTGCGGATGATCCGCAATGAGGGGCTGCAAAAGGTTGGAAAATGTGGTATGATGGATGCACCACAAATGAGCCGTCAGTCTGAAAGGAGCGCGTCATGAGCGCAACACAGGCTGAGGAAAAAATCACGGCTTTATACGAGAGGCTCTCTCGTGACGATGACCTGGCTGGGGACAGCAATTCGGTCATCAATCAGAAAAAATACCTGGAGGGCTACGCCGCCGACCACGGGTACAGAAATTGTGTCCATTATACGGATGACGGATGGTCGGGCGGCAACTTCGAGCGCCCCGCATGGAAACGGCTGATCGCCGACGTCGAGGCTGGGAAAGTGGCCTTGGTGCTGACGAAAGACATGAGCAGGATCGGGAGAGATTACCTGCAAACCGGCTTCTATACGGAGATCGTCTTCAAGCAACACGACGTTCGTTTTATCGCCATCGGGAATGGCATTGACAGCAGCGACCCCGGCTCCAGCGAGTTCGCACCTTTCGTCAACATCATGAGCGAATGGTATCTGAGGGATCTGAGCCGCAAACAGCGCACCGCCATCCGGGTCAAGGGGGAGTCCGGCAAGCCCACCACCAACTGCGCCATTTACGGCTATCGAAAAGACCCCAACGACAAATACCACTGGCTGATTGACGAGGAAGCGGCGGCTATCGTGCGGCGTATCTTCCAGCTTACCATCGAGGGCCACGGTCCCTATGAGATCGCCACGATGCTCTGCGAGGAGAAGATTGAGACGCCTGCCACCTATTTCGCCGGACAGGGCCGGGGCGTATGGAAAAGCAAAGAGGACATTCCCCGTCCTTATAGCTGGAATGGGTTTGCGGTCGGGCAAATCCTCTCCAAGCCGGAGTATATGGGCCATACGGTCAACTTCCGCACCCACAAGGAGTCCTACAAGGACAAACGGGCCGTTGTCCACTCACCGGAGGACTGGCTGATTTTTGAAAACACTCATGAGGCCATTGTGGACAAGGCCACCTGGGAGCTTGCCCAGAAGCTGAGAAAGACGCCCCGCCGCCACGATACCATCGGCGAGGCCAATCCTCTGACCGGGCTTCTCTACTGTGCCGACTGCGGCGCAAAGTTGTATAATCACCGTTCGCGGGGAACGCCTGCTAAGCCCTACTCATCAGACTGGTTCAACTGCTCCACTTACACGCTGGCCCGGCAGTATCATGACAGTGCTTGCAGTAACCATCACATCTCTACCAAGGCTCTGCGTACGATGATCCTGGAGGCGATCCGGGCTGCCAGCACATATGCCATCTCCAACGAGGCGGAGTTTGTCCAAAAGGTGCGGGCTGCGTCCGAAGTCCGGCAGGCACAGGCGGCGAAAGACTTGAAACGCAAATTGAACAAAGACAGGCGGCGCTGTGAGGAACTGGACACCATCATCAAAAAGCTGTATGAGTCCTATGCGGTAGGGCGCATTGGGGAGGAACGCTTTGACACTCTCCTTGCCGGGTATGAGCAGGAACAGGCAACGCTCCGGCAGTCTGTCACAGAAGCGGAAGCAGCGCTGGACAGCTTTGAGCAGGACACTGCCAACGTGGAGCGGTTCCTCTCCCTGGCGAAAAAGTACACGGATTTCTCGGAACTGACTACGCCGATGATCAACGAGTTCATTGAGAAAATCATCGTCCATGCCCCGGAAAAGATTGACGGTGACAGGACGCAGGAAGTCGAGATTTATCTGAAGTTTATCGGCGGTTTGACCTCCCCGCCCCTGAGTTGACGCCGGAGGAAGAAAAGCGGCAGGCATCTCTGCACCGGCATCGGGTCAAGAGCCGGGAACGCTACCAGATGATGAAGGCCGGCGAACACGCGGTCGGCCAGCCGTTCAAGCTGATCTGCAAATGCTGCGGAGAAGAATTTGAATCCGGCCATTCAAATACTCTATTTTGCAGTCCGAGATGCCGGGCTAAATTCTACCGGCAGGAGGCGGCGGAAAGCAGAAAGCGGGAATGCGTCTGCGAAAACTGCGGGAAAGCGTTCACCACAACCAGAAACGATGTGAAATACTGCTGCGTGGCTTGCCAAAGGAAAGCGCACAGCAAAATGCGGTATCGGCAAAAGCAGACCGGGGAACAGGAAGCAGAAAACAGGTAAAGCAAGGCAGGGCGGGTCAGATTGTTTTGGCCCGTCCTGTTCTATGGAAAGAGGGGAAAATCTATGTGGAACTGTGATTGGGAGTACGCAAATCAGGAAACCCTGAAACAGTGGTATGAGGAAAAAATCTCCGGGTGGAAGCCGGACTTGGCTGTACGGAAGATTATCTGCAAGGGCTGCGGTCGGGTCTTCTACACCCAGATTGCCAGCAAGAAATATTGCTATTATCACCTGTGCGGGAACCGGGGTTATCAGAAAGATTTGAAACAGCGGCGGCTGGAAAAACGGCAAAATCGGATTTGCAAGAGCTGCGGAAAGGTCTTCACGCCGAAGCGGTCGGATGCGGTCTACTGCTGCAACGCCTGCCGCCAGCGGGCTTATCGTCAGGGCGTTACAGATAAAGCAAGTGACCAAATTGAACACTTGCCTCAACCGTAACGCAATGCAGGAAAACCGTTACAGATAAAGGCAGTGTTCAAAATGAACACTGGCAGTAACCGTAGCAAAAAGCTGAAAAGTGTTACAACTGATGGGGGTGGCATATTATACCACCCCCACTAATCGTAACGGAATATGGGAGATGTATCGGACAGGAGATTTTCCTCCCATGTCCGGCGGTTTTAGAAAATCCATTTGTGAGGGAAGGAACCAAAAAGGAATGAGCAGACTGAATGAGAAATTGAAATTTCGTGTTTCCCCGGAGGACGTGGAACGAATAAAAGTCAAGATGGAGGACGCCGGAATTATGAGCATGAGCGCCTATATCCGCAAGATGGCACTGGACGGTATCTGCGTCAGGATGGATTTAGGGGATGTGCGCCAGCTGGTCATCTTGCTCCGGCGATGCAGCAATAATCTGGAGCAATACGCCAGGAAAGCGAACGAAACCGGGAGCGTCTATGCGGCGGAGATTGCGAATTTACAAAATCGCCTGGACGAGATTTGGGAATTAACCAGACAGTCCCTCGCCCGGCTTGCCGCTATTCGATAGCGGCGGCAATGAACGGATTTGCCGTTTTTCCCGTCTTTTCAAAGGGCGTAGGCCCCGCCTGTCCCTGCTCCACAGGGACAACAGCGTTCGGGAACCGAACGCGTAGCCAGCCCCGGCAACGGGGCTGTTCAAAGGGTTTGGGACGCTGTCCCAACAAGCAGAAACTGCGGTTTCCGGCAACGCCGGGAGCCGCAGTTTCGAGTCTTTGTGGGTACAAAGACACTGCTTGCCACTTTGGTGACAGCCCCGGAAACTCCAGCTCTTTTCTGCGGCAGCTACCTAAGCCACAATGGGAGGGAATCGAACTGACGATGCATTGCCCGCACACAAGCGTGGATATACCTATATGGTGCGCAACCGTTCCATGGTAGATTGCTCGGTATGCGATGGACGCAAAAGTAGTGGGATCGTGGCAACAATTTAATATGCGTTTCAGATAAAACATGATACAAGGAAAATCAAACTATAATAGAGACGCTCACTTTCTTGTGAGATTATCTTGATATAGGCGGCAAGATGTGGTATACTGTAGAAAATGCTTTGAACGGAGAATCGCGATGCCAGTCAGTTACGATAAGCTGTGGAAATTATTGATTGACAAGAAGATGAACCGAACCGAACTGAAAGAGGCGGCAGGAATCAGCTTCAATGTTCTGGCGAAGATGGGAAAAAGCGAATTTATCTCAATGGAAAGCCTTTATAAAATTTGCCTTACATTAGATTGTGATATAGGCGATGTCATTGAGTTTACCGAAAAATGACCGTATGATTAGGAGAGATTGCATGATGCAACGGCCATTAACTTGCGTTGAGATATGTGCGGGAGCTGGTGGACAAGCCCTTGGCCTTGCGATGGCCGGGTTTGTTCATGTAGCCTTGGTTGAATACGAAGCCGATTATTGTGAGGTCTTGAGGAAAAACCGGCCAGAATGGAATGTTATCTGTGCGGATGTCCACGATTTTGACGGGCGGCCATACAGAGGCGTTGATTTACTGGCGGGTGGAGTGCCTTGCCCTCCTTTTTCTGTTGCTGGCAAACAGCTTGGACAGGAAGATGAACGAGATTTATTTCCAGAGGCAATTAGGCTGATACGGGAGATAAAACCTAAAGCGGTGATGCTGGAAAATGTTCGGGGTTTTTTAGACCCCGGCTTTGAGACATACCGAAACCATATTTTCAAATCGATTCGAGATTTAGGATATGTTACTCACATAAAGCTACTGAACGCCTCGAATTTTGGCGTTCCCCAGCTTCGCCCAAGAGTTGTCATTGTTGGTATACGAAAAGATCAATATGGGGCATTTGCTTATCCAGATGACAAGCCCGGCAGTGCCAAAACAGTTGGCGAAACACTGTATGATTTGATGGCAGAAAACAAGTGGGCCGGGGCAAAACGGTGGGCAGAGCAAGCGGATCGAATTGCTCCAACATTGGTGGGCGGTTCCAAGAAGCATGGTGGACCTGATCTTGGCCCGACTAGAGCTAGGAACGCTTGGGCTGAACTTGGTATTGATGGCCGTGGGATTGCAGACGCAGCACCCACACCTGACTTTGAGGGAATGCCTCGACTTACAAGCCGGATGATGGCCCGGATTCAAGGGTTTCCTGACACATGGACATTTGGTAGCCGGAAAACCGTTGCCTGCCGGATGATTGGAAATGCGTTTCCACCCCCTGTTGCTAAAGCGGTGGGAGAACAGATAAAGGAGTGCCTTGCACATGGATGCGCTGATAGCCAAAGCAAGATTTCACTTTCACGAGCAGTTATTTGAAACAAATACGCTGACATTGACCTCTGCGGGTGTGGCCTCTAATGCGGATACCAGCAGCCGGGGGTCAAAAGCTATATCGAGAAAGATTGTCGATATTCTCGTTGATGAACATCATCATACTGTCAATCAGGTTGATAAAATTTCTGGACAAACATTGGGAAAACAGTTTGAACTGCTCACAATGCAGTTTTTGCAGGAAACTTTCCCGCATCTTCAAAATCTTCGCCCTGGACGGTGGACTATCTTGCAGTTGGGGAACAACAATAAGCTAAAGACCAGCGATTTTGCCCAATATGAGCATTTGGCTTACTTAAGCGCATTGACGGCACAAAATGCCCAACTTGCGGCCTCGTTGGGAAACGATTACTTAGTTGCTCCCGATGTTGTGATTTATCGTGACTTGTATGAGGACAGCGAGATCAACGAGCAACAATGTATAGTTGATGCGGATACCGGCAGGATGGCGGACATAAGAAAGGCCAACGGCGGAAAACCGTTACTTCACGCCAGCGTGTCGGCTAAATATACCATGCGGAGTGACCGGGCACAGAATAGCCGGACAGAGGCCCTAAACCTGATTCGCAACAGAAAAGGCCATCTTCCCCATATCGTTGTAGTGACTGCGGAGCCGATGCCGAACCGACTTGCTTCGCTGGCACTTGGCACAGGTGATATTGACTGTGTATATCATTTTGCTTTGTATGAATTGATGCGTGCAGTTAAAGAGGTTGGGTCAGAGGATGCTGTCGAAACGCTGGAAACACTTGTCCAAGGGAAACGGCTGAAAGACATCTCCGATCTCCCTCTGGATTTGTCTGTGTAATGAATGGCCGATACGATTACGCCGGAGCGGCGGAGCGAAATCATGTCCCACATCAGGAGCAAGGATACCAGTATTGAACTTATGGTGCGGCGGTACTTATTTGCCTCGGGATACCGCTATCGGGTCAATTACACGGCTCTTCCAGGCAAACCGGATATAGTATTCACCAAGAAGAAAATTGCAATCTTCATTCATGGCTGTTATTGGCATGGACATGATTGCGGAAGCCGGTATGCTCATGCAAGCAAGTCGAACAAGTCATATTGGGGGCCGAAGATTCAACGGACACAGCAACGGGATCAGGAGCATATTGCTCAACTTGAAGCAGATGGGTGGAAAGTGATTGTGTTGTGGGAGTGTGAACTCAAACTGAATTTTGAACTTTATATGCAGCAACTTATCAATGCTATTCATGGACATAATGAAGATAGTAAAAATGAGGTGCCTTTATGAATCCATCCCCGCTACGTTATCCAGGTGGTAAATATAAACTATATAAATATGTCGCTGAATTAGTAAAAGAGAACGGATGCAAAACATATATTGAACCGTTTTGTGGTGGTGCCGCAATTGCCTTAGAGTTGCTGTTTGATGGTACAGTAAATAATATTATCATCAATGACTACGATTATACTATTTTCTGCTTTTGGGACAGTGTTTTACACAGAACAGAAGAGTTTGTGCGGCTAATTGAGAATACGGAGATCACATTAGAAGAATGGCACCGTCAAAAAGCTGTTAGAGATAACATTGATGAGCATAGTTGTTTGGAAATTGGATTTTCAACTTTTTTCCTTAATCGTACAAATAGATCTGGAATTATAGACAAAGCAGGTCCGATAGGGGGACTGAATCAGCAAGGAGATTATCCTATTGATTGCAGATTTAATAAGCCACGGCTAATATCACAAATACGGAAAATCGGGGAAAGGGAAAGATATATTCAAATTTATAATTTGGAGGCTCTGGATTTTATCGAAGATGTAATTTTGAAAAAAAGGAAAACATTTATTTTTTTCGATCCGCCTTATTATAGTAAGGGATCAGGTCTATACGCCAATTTTTACTCTCATGGAGATCATGCAAATCTGGCAAACACAATCGTACATCGCTTGAAAAACCGGAGATGGATTGTTACATACGATAATGTAAATGCAATTAAATCTATGTATGCCAAAACACCAAGTATTGAATTTGAATTACAGTACACCTTACAAGAAAAGCGTTCTGGTAGCGAAGTAATGTTTTTCGCAAGGAATGTACTTAGACCCCAAAAGGAAAGTGAACTTATAAATATACTTGAGAGGTGAGGATACCTAATGCCCGGGGAAATTAAAGAGATAAATGTAAGCCAGTTAGTTAATTATTATGAGAACCCTCGTCATGCAATCGGGAGTAGCGAAGAAGATACTTTAGAGAAACTTTTCAATGCCGTTGGAATTCAATATATGCTCAATTTGGCCGAAGATGTGCAGAAAAATGGGCTGTTAGGAAATCAGCAAATTGTCGTTGTTTATTCTGAACCTATCCAAAAATACGTAGTATATGAGGGCAATCGCAGAGTTGCCGCCATAAAACTACTAATTGATCCGGACTGGTTCAAATTCTTGGATAAACCAACCATTGAAAAAGCCAAAAAAATTGGGCAACAAAGTAAAATCCTCGATACTATCAAATGCTATGTTACTGATGAGCAAGAGGCTTTCTTTATCATGGAAAGGTTGCACTCTGGGGAGGATAAAGGCAGAGGAACAAAGCAATGGACACCACGTGAAAAAGAAGTGTTCAAAGTTCGTCAGAGTCATGAAAAAAATCTTTCATATTTGATAGATTTTTATGTAAAAAAGCATTTTGATGGGCTGGATATTACAACAATTTTACCATTTACGACCATCCAACGCATTTTTAACAATCGTGAAGTAAGGAAGTTAATCGGACTGGATATTTCCGATGAATCTACTTTTACAGCGGCAAGAATGCAGTTAGTTATTGATGCTTCAAAATGGATAGTGGCTGAAGCAGAGGCTTTAGGTATTGCTGTTACTCGGCTTTTCAATAAGGCCAGAGCCATAGAAGACAAGCTAATACCATGGATTCAAGAGTATGTGCAAGGCAAGGATATGGATGACCACCAAAACGCTGAGCAAGACAAACCGGAACAACCAACAGAGCAAAATGGTGGAACAGAGGAAGGCGGAACTAGTAGTGGAGTTGATGCACCGGGATTAGGTGGTAGCAGCGATTCTGGTGATACAGAAAATAGTGGAACAACAGGAACTGCTGATGGTGGGCAAGCAACAATGCGCGGTGGTGGAAACAAAAATTTACCATACTTTTTTCAAGGCATCAATTATGGTGCGCTTGACCCTAACGATGCAGAAACCCATGGTGTTACCGCTGTATGCAGGGAGTTGCAACTGTTTTCTGATAAAAGGCTTGTGGCAACATATCCGATAGCTACCACTTTCCTTGTTCGGTCAATAATTGAGCAAACAATCATATATTACTCAAAAAAGCACAATATTCAAGGACAAAGTAAACTTATATGGGAAAATATTAAAGATATTGGGAAATTGAGTAAAATAATTGAGAACTATAAGCGTAATTTGCCCAATTATATTACCGACACCACTATGAGGCAATACTTTACATCTCTTTTTGGAAATTACGAAGATAATGTTGACCCGCTAAATTGGGTTGTGCATAGGCCAGCGGAATTCCAGTTAGATGTGAACACATTGGTTGAGTTGCCTCGAAAAGGACTGCTATCACTCATAAATTTTATGCTTTCGTAACAAAAATCCATGACGACAAAAAATCAGATATTTCTTGGGGCGAGAAAAGATAGCGGGGCATGGTTTTTCCCATGCTCCGCTATTCGTATCGTAGTACCGTATGGGCTAATATGGAAAGTCTGTTTTTTCGGTGAATTCATCCTTGACAAATCCCATCTTGATTTTTAATACTGCCTGACAGCCCGTCCTGCTCGTCATCTCTTGATAACCGACAGTAGAGGGCTGTGATTTTATCTGACTGACTGCTCATAATTCTCCTTTCTTCAGCCAGATATGATATGAATTGTAGGTGCTACTATCATATCATATCCGGCTCAAAACTTCAACGCTTTAAAGTCTTAATTCCTTTTCTGGTACTGTTTTTTCTGTCAGAGTTTCAGGAGAATACGCTCGGCTTTTTCCCGTATGCTCTCGGAAGCTGCGGCGTTAAAATGCGTGTTGACTGTATAAACCGTACCGTCTATCTCTTTCTGGAAGTTGACGGGATGGGGATACTGCGACTTGCGAAACCATGCTAAGCGTTCTTCTCTTGTCATAACGGAGAGGTTATCTGTGATGTCGTCAATCATCTGGCGGATAGCAATATCTTCATAGAGTTCGTCTGTCATCTTTGTAATTCCTCCCTTCTGCGGTCTGTACTTCCCGTTCTGGTACTTGGATTTGACCGCTGATTTTCAAGTGTATCATGGATTTGGTCTAAGCATTGGTCGATATGGGCAGAGCGTTTTTCGATGGCGGCAGCATATTTTAACCGCCTGCGAAGCTCCGTTATCTGCGCTGTCACGCCCTGCTTTTCTTCCCGAAGTTTCTCTTTTTCGGCTGGTAAGGCTCTGCGTATCCTGTTCTGTAAGTGCCGCCGATAGTCTTTAAGCCTGTCCAGTTCGGTCTGGTTGTTATCCCTGTCGGCGTGTAAGTCGGAGAGGGTAGAGATGTTATGCGCCGACATATACCGCACTTGTGCGGTAATCTCGTCCAGTTTCCGAAGCTCCTGTTTCATCAGCGGGCTTGTCGGCTTGTAGTCCGTACCCTTTGGCAATATCCCCAACTGATAGCACCAATGATAGTAAAGGGCAAGGATGCCTGTGGTTTTCTGGTGTGGTCGCCACGCCTTTTTGTACTGTTCGGGCATATATGGGGAGTAGGAAATCCTCGCTTTGTAATTCCCGTATCTCGCCCTCGTCCCTAAATGGCTGCGGATAAATTCGGGCGTTAATCGCTCGTCAAGAGTATCAAGCCTTGTGAAATGCGCGTACTGCGGCAGCTTCATTTTCCAATGTGCGCCTGTAAAATCTACCTCATAGCCTTTATCAGCCAGATACTTCATCATGTGCGGTATATCACGGCTGCCGCTGATTGCCTCCGCCAAGTCCTCCAGATAGACATGATAGCGTGTCGGCTTTCCGCTTTTCTCGTCCAGATACAGCGGTCTGGACGGGGCTTTCTTCGGGCGTTCAATGACCGATAGTCCATATTCTCTGCATAGTCTGTCCGATACATCACGCAATCTTTTCTGCTCGGATTTAGAATAATTGTATTTCCGTCCGTCTGTGAAAGAAACGGAATTAAAGCAGAAATGATTGTGTAAATGTTCCTTATCAAGATGGGTGGTAACGATAATCTGATAGTTATCGCCCCACATTTCCCTTGCCAGTTTCAAGCCGATTTCATGGCATTGTTCGGGTGTGACTTCATTGGGTCTAAAACTCTGGTAGCCGTGCCATGCGATATATCCGCCCGACTTCTGGTACTGCTTTTTTGTCAAAATCATCTGTTCCAAAGCGGTTTCCTTTAGACAGTTGACAGCAGAAACATACTCGCCATTGTCTGTCTTTTCTGGATTTCTTACATAAGAGAACACATCAAAGAAGTCCTTCAAATCATCACTCGCTACTGTTTTTGCTGGATTTTCCACGTAATCAATGAGGTCTTTTAACCGTCCTTTGATATGCCATAAACTTGTTGCTGCCATATCAGACCGCCCCTTTTTCAATCAGTTCCCCTGCCTCAAACCGCTGCGGAGAGGTAAATGCCTGCTGTAATTCCAGTATAAAATCCTCAATCTCTTTACAGGTTTCTGCGGCGGCAGGATAGTGGGGAACACACTTTTTGAAAGCGGCGTGTACCTCATAAAGCGTATGCATCAACTGCCAGAACTCTGCCTGCGGCTGTGGCTGCGGAGCGTTGCCCTTGCATAACTGCCGCATAAATTCTGCTGCGGACAGACCGCAAGCGGCGGCGCACCGCTTTAATTTTTCACTCTCTTAGTGATGTTTACTTTTTCATTGTTCTTTTTGCCCATTTTTTCTTAATCCTCCAGTCTTGATTTCCTTTTTTAATGGGGTAAACAGGGGTATCCCCTGAGTAAAGTCCACACGCCTTTAGGCTGTGGATTGGATTGTGGCTGACACAATCCGATGCTCGCTATCCCTGTGGACACGTCGTCACAAGCTCCGTATCGCTCATTTCCGTGCAGGCACGAAAAATCGCTCACTTCACTGCTCCTCCTTTTCCCAAAAAGTCTGGCGACTTTTCGGGAACCCTGTGTGACAGGGCTGCTTTTCTGTGCAGCCGACTTCTTCCATACCTGCCTTTACCCGCCGAAAAGAAAATCCTATGTCCCTGCACCTCCGTTCTGGATATGATTTCTTCCTTTGATTTCGGACATACAAAAAAGCCGCCACACGACATCACGAATGGCAGGGGGATTCCCCTCCTGTCCAATATCGCAATGCTATGTAACGGCTTTGAAATTCAAAACCTTTGCTGCATACACCAACCGAGAAAAGCAGCATACTCCTCGGCTGCGGTCAGCCCTTTGCCATCGGCTGACTTTTAAGCAGATTGCTTTATGTGATTTTCAATTTTCAAGTAATTCCCTTTCGGGTATTTTAGAATACCATAGCGGAGATATGGCTGTCAAGATTTTGCATAAACTTTTAGTATACCCTGTGGACAGAGATTTTATTCATCTGCCTTAAAGATTGGGTGAGAGAATTTTATCCCTCACCCAATAGCCCATCAAAAATGGATTGTCTTAGAAATCTATAAAATTTTCTTCAACTTCTTTCGCAGGTAGTCTAACCTTGCGTATATCGCTCCCATTGTCAGCCCGACAATCGGGGCAATCTCCTTTGTGGTATATCCCTGCATTTTCAGCAGGAGAATGAGCAGGGTACGCCTGTCCACTGTGAGCAATGCCCGATATAGTGCTTCGTTGTCGATTTCATTTAGCAAATCTTCAACGGAATATATTTCTGCCTGCGGCTCGGTATCTGCCATTTCTCCCAGATACTCCGCAACATCATTTGTCCAATGGTAAAACCGCCTGTTGGAATTAAATTCTGCTCTGTCGTAAGTACGAATTTCTTCAATCGTGCTTTCATCAACGCCGTACTCACGCAATATCTTTTCTTCATTCTCTTTCCAGATACGCCACTTGCGTTCTTCCTTTCCGTGATTGTATGCCATGTCCTTTACCTCCAGTCTGAATTTTTGAAATATAAAAATCCAGATAAGAGGGCGGAGGACGACAGCCAGTACCCGAAGCAGGCTTATCCTGCTGACAGACAAAAAGTGACAAAAGAAAAACCGCAAAGGCTGTCAGACCCTTGCGGCTATAAGATATTAAAGTTCTATTATGTGGATATTTGGCGTCTACTTCGAGGGTATAATATCCCCATATAAGAACGAGAATTTTTTTAACAGATTATCTCTATTCCTATCTGACGCTATGTAGGTAATTGCTGCTTCTAATTAGCAGCGGTGTGGCGGCTTTACACCAACACATAAAAATCCCTCCAAACTCGAAACGGGTTTAGAGGGATAGTCGCTTGAGCGTGACAATACAGCCTACCAAAACACCGTTTTTTTTATTTGGTAGGCTTACCGCATTTATTGATTGGAAAGTATGGTTAATTACCGTTTACTAAAATGTCATCAGCTTGTTCTTGCGTAATTACGCCACATTCGACCATTCGTGATAAAACGATATTCATACGGCTAAATGCTAAGTCGGGATTAGTATTCAACGAATAGGCAGACGGGGCGTTAGGCAAGCCCGCTAACATTATGGCTTCATAATCACTTAATTCAGAGGGCAATTTTCCGTAATAACCTTTTGCAGCGTCATAAATTCCGTAATATTCATCGCCAAAATAGATTGTGTTTACATATAACTCAAATATTTCTTGCTTGGAACAATACTTTTCCAGCTCTATAGCTGTAAATATCTCCGCAAATTTTCTCTCGAGCTTTTTTTCCTGCGTATAGTATTGATTTTTAGCTATTTGCTGTGTAATTGTGTTTCCACCTTCTACAAAAGACATAGCTTTAATATCATTCCAAACTGCACGACCAATGGCGATAAAATCTACTCCGCAATGGCTTTCAAATCTTTTATCTTCAGCCGAAATTACTGCATCTATATAAATTGTCGGTAATTCATCAAATTCGACAAAGTTTTCTCTATTTTGGATTGATGATACCATTTGGGAAATGGGATATGCTTTTACAGCTTCTCGATACATAGAGTATCCTTTTACTCCAAACACAAGGGAAATGATAGCGGTAATGCAAAACAAAGCTGCAATAGAATGAAATATCAATTTTTTTATAAGGCTTTTGGGTTTCTTTTTCATTTGACAGTTCCTTTTGCACTACATTTAATGGTTTCATTCATTCGGCTCTTTCAATTTGTTTGAATATTCAACCAAAAACTCAGTTGCTTCCTTACGGGAAAATCCGAGATTTATCATATTACTCAAATAGGTAATACATAGTTGCCGTACTTTTTCATCTCTCATTTGCAAGATATACTGTTCGTTGTCAATTACAGAATAATGTTCGTTTCTGGAAGAAGTAATTAAGTTGCTTTTGTTCAGACGCATATATGCCTTCATTACGGTGTTGGGACTAATATGTAACCATTTTGCCATTTCCCGAACAGAGGGTATTTCTTCTCCCGTAGAAAGCTGCCTGCTTAAAATCGCATACTCAATTTTTTGAATGAGCTGTAAATAGACAGGCTCGACATCGTGAAATGCCCATTCAGTGTAATTCATCGTTTTCTCCTTTTTCACACCAACAAATAATGTGGTCTGTAATAGACCAAATCAAATAGATTAATGTTGCAAGTATGCCTATGGGTATCAGCAGCAAACATATAAAAGACAAGCTGATACCCAATATTGCATACCGCAAAAATATCCTTATTTTTTTAATTCGACACATCTTCAACCGTTAATTCGAGATTTCCGCTGAAATTATCACCTCTCAGCACAATATAGTTATCTCCTGAACTGAGTGTAAATTGATAAGTGTTATCTGCATTTTCTTTGCAAATGATATGTTCTTCTTCCGAACTCAGCCAATAGAGAGTGGCTTTTCCAGATGTAATTGTCAACGAATAAATTGCTTCCAGATTACTTCCGTTGTCCCTTTCTAAAGCTGTACCGCCGAAAATAAACTCCTCGCCAGTAAATCCATCATACGAAGCCGTGTAACTACCTGTATATTGGTCAATGTCATTTTCTCTTTCACCTTGAAGGTTTTTATCTTTTGTAACGGCGTGTTTGCTGAATGACTCCAACCAACTATTAAATCCGTCAATCAGATTGTTTTTCAAATTTCCTTTATCGTGATTGGAGCTACAGCCTGCAAAACAAAGCATCATACAAAGTGCCAAAGATAAAGCAACAAATGATTTTAATTTTTTCATTTTAATCGCTCCCTTAAGAAAACTTTGTAATAGCCATCAAAATGAAAGCGCCAATACCGAATACGGCATAAAGACTATTCACCACCAAATCAACTTTCATCAGGTTGTTCTGCACCTTAGCTTTCACATAAGAAACAATAGTAAAAATCCCACTGAAAATCATAAATGCGGCATAGCAGGAAATCATTATTTCTGCAACAGGCGACTCCAATGCCCAATCGAAAGTTCGCAAAGGTAAAATTGTCCACGGGACAAAAAGCATAATGGTACTGATAGCGGTTAAGATTTTGTTTTTCATAATAGCTTTATCTCCTTTCTGCCTGCCCAAAACGGAAGCAGGAAATGCACAAACAAACAATGGTAACAGCGATTGCTACAGGTATCCACGGAAAAAAGTCAACCTGTGCAGTTGTAAGATTTTTAGCAAGTTTTCCGTATTCTGAAGTAATAACAAAAAACGTATACGACATTGGGTATGCAAACCACGCTTTTGTGTTAATTATCAGGACTGACGGCACAATGGAAGCTAATCCAATACCGATGGAAAAAATCGGCGTTTGAATACATACTGCAAGCAACCAGAAAAACGCCAACATTGGTATCGTTGAAACGGCTATAAAACCAGCCTCTTTCAGAACGAATAGCGGGGACAAAATAAAATTGTAATCCTGCGTCCCTGTTACTATGGCAGCACTCATGTAGTACATTCCAATCATCATTAAAATCTGCGATGCGGCTAAAGCAAGCAATACGACAAACTTTGCCAGACAAAGTTTTACTGTACTGACAGGTAAAGCAAGCATTTTTAAGATACCTTTATTTGTTCTTTCGGTTTGGCTCAAAAGAACAGTACCCACCACCATACTTGCAGGGAACATAAACCACGCCATTCCCATAAAACCTTGAATGAAAAAATTGTTTTCTGGAGAAATTCCTTCTGCCTGCATACTGAAATTCATATCGGCATTGAGTATCGATGGTATCCAGAGAATAACCGTCGCAGCAAACAATATAAAAAATATCTTTGAGCGTTTTATTTTCATAAACTCAACGCCGATGAGAGATAAAAAACTCATTCAAACGACCTCCTAACCTTTATAAATATAAGCTCCGCAATACCGATAACAACGATTTCAATCATCGCCGCATAAACATAATGCATCGCCTGTGCCAGTTCCGTATTCACAAAGACTTGAAATGGAGTGGCAAAAGGAAAAAGTGAAAGAACAAAGTTGCTTGTCGGCAGCATTGTCGCAGTAAACACGCACACAACGCCAATTCCCAGAGATACCCACATATTTTTACAAGCTGATGAAATCAACATCGATAACAGCACACACGGTAACATCAGTAAAAATGAATATCCGAAGTTCTTACCTAATTCCAACCAAAAATCATTTCCAATTTCAAACCAGTTTGAAACACAAAACGAAATCGAAGCAGCTTCAATGGCAAGTACAACTACGCTCATAATCGAGGTCAAAACAAATTTACCAAAGAAAACGGAGCTTTCTCTGATAGGAAGCGACTTCATTTTTTGCATTGCGTTATCGGCAAACTCTGTATGATACAACAGGCAGCTTCCCGCAACAACAAGCAGGATATTAAGCATCGCCATCATTTGCCAATTTGCTCCCATTAGAATTTGTATTGGGGAGCTTTGCTGTCCGAGATATATTTCGGAACGGACTGCCATATTGACAATCGGTACAGCCGCCGCCAAAATGCCGCCGCATAAAAAAGCGGGGATAAATCCTGTTCGCTTTGCTTTTTTACATTCCAGAGATAGGCTCATTTTGTTACTCCTCTCTGGCGGTTATCTGCATCAATCAAGGCAAGGAATGTATCTTCCAAGTTATCGGTAGGATACCCTTGTGCGGCGGCGCCGCTTCTGAGCTGCTCAAGTGTTCCTTCAAACAGCAAACGCCCGTGATTTAAGATGCCGACTGTATCCGCCATCAGCTCAACTTCTGACAGTAGATGCGATGATACAAACACCGTACAATTAAATTTTTCAGGCAGAGAACGAATAAGTGTTCTTATCTCGTGAATGCCCACAGGGTCAAGTCCATTGGTCGGCTCGTCCAAAATCAAAATCGGCGGCTTTCCGATTAAAGCACTTGCAAGCCCTAATCTCTGTTTCATTCCAAGAGAATACTTTTTCGCAAGACGCTTCTTGAACTGCGTAAGCCCCACAATTTCAAGTGCTTCGGAAACGGCAGACTTTGGCAGTCCCAATATCTTACGGATAATTTCCAAGTTTTCTTCACCGCTTAAATTCCCGTAAAAAGCAGGGGCTTCAATAAATGAGCCAACTTCTTTTAAAATTTCCACTCTCGCTTCAGGATACTTTTTTCCATCAATGGTAAATGAGCCGCTTGTAGGTTTTGTAAGACCCAAAAACATTTTCATTGTAGTGGATTTTCCTGCACCGTTCGGACCGAGAAAGCCATATACAGTTCCTTTTGGAATATGCAGATTGACATTCGATACGGCTGTAAAATCAGCATAGGATTTTGTCAAGTTTTTAGTTTCAATGATATTCATAGTGTTTTGCTCCTTTCTCATCATTGCAAGCTTATTCTAACTTGCCAACCTTGTGATAACCTTCTCCCTACCTTACATTTACCTTACATTTCTCCGCACAGTAGAAAAAGGCGGCGATTTATGCTATAATGGCAATCTGAAAGGAGCATAGTATATGGACTGTGAATACTTAAAAAACAAACGCCTATTGCTCGTCGATGATGAGCAAGAGCTTTTAGATATGGTTTCTTCTATCTTTGCAGACGAAGGATTTTGCAATCTCAAAACGGCAAAAACGGTTAAAGAAGCACTTACTATATCGGAAACATTTCAACCTGAGCTTGCAATTCTTGATGTAATGCTGCCTGATGGTAATGGCTTTGACCTTATGAAGCAATTAAAAAGCAAGTCTGATTATCCTGTTTTATTTTTGACAGCTCGTGGAGAGGACGATGATAAATTCCGTGGATTTGGGCTTGGAGCTGATGATTATATTGTGAAGCCGTTCCTGCCAAAAGAGCTAATTTACCGTGTAAACGCCATTCTCCGCAGAAGTTATAAGGGAGAAAATCCGATTGTTAAATTGTCGGGTAGTGAGATAGATTTTGACCGTGCGGAAGTCATAAAAAATGGACAGCATATTGCTCTCACGGCAAAAGAGCACGATATACTCGCCGCATTATATCGAAATGCAGGTCGCATTGTTACGCTTGACGCTTTATGTGAAGCTGCTTGGGGTGACAATCCGTATGGATATGAAAACTCTTTAATGGCGCATATTCGCCGCATTCGTGAAAAGATTGAAATCAATCCTTCGCAGCCTGTTTCTCTAATAACGATTAAGGGATTAGGATATAAGCTCATCGTGGAGGACAAATAATATGAAAAGCGTACCAAAGTTAATTAAACGCTTTGTGGGCATTTTGATGTTAAGCTCTCTTGTAATTCTTTTTATGAATTTTATTATTATAGCAATTATAGCTGCCACACAAGCACCGAATGCCTCTCCGTGGAAAACAGCGGAGCAAGCCGCAGAAAGTATAGAAAAATCAGAACAAGGCTATGTAATGCCCGATAAAATGATTGAGGAGCTGAACGCCCAGAATGTGTGGGCTGTTTACATTGATAACGCAACGGGAGAATGTGTCTGGCATTCGGATAATCTTCCCGATACCGTCCCTCTGGAATATACAGCTTCCGATATTGCCAATACCACCCGTGGATATATTGACGGATACCCAACCTTTACAGGCGAAGGCGAAGATGGGCTGATTATTCTTGGGTACCCAAGAGATAGCTTCTGGAAACATATGTGGCCGAGTTGGGACTATCAATTTATTGCCAACTTGCCCAAAACCGTCCTTATCGTTTTAGCTATCAATATTTTTATTGTTTTTCTCATTTATATGGCGGCAAGCACAAAACTGCTGAAATCTATAAAGCCTATTACGGACGGCATTCAAGCATTGCACACAGGGCAACCTGTTGTGCTTAAGGAAAAGGGTGTACTCTCAGAAATAGCTGCAAACATCAATCAAACTTCTGAAGTGCTTCAAAGCCAGAATTATCAGCTTAAGAAAAAAGAAACAGCAAGGGCAAATTGGATTGCAGGCGTATCCCACGACATACGCACACCTCTTTCAATGGTTATGGGATATGCAGGTCAGTTGGAAAGCAGCAAACAATTACCAGAAGAGGAACGGCAAAAAGCTGCAGTTATCGTTAAACAAAGTCAACGAATGAAAAATCTTATAAATGACCTGAACCTTGCTTCAAAGTTGGAATATAATATGCAACCAACACATATTGAACAGGTGAATGTTATTTCTGCCGTTCGGCAAGTAGTGGTAGATTTCATCAACTTGGATATTAGCGGTAAATATCCTATTGAATGGCTTACTGACAGCGACTTAAATACCCTTATCATAAATGCAGATACAGACTTGATAAAAAGAGCTGTCAGTAATTTGATACAAAACAGCATAAACCATAATGCAGAGGGCTGTACAATTTATGTCGCTGTTAAAGAGTGTAACAGAAGCAGTAATATTGTTGTTTCAGATAATGGTGTTGGAGCTACAGATGAGCAAATCGACAAATTAAATCATTCACCGCACTATATGGTTTGTGATGAAAATACATCAGAGCAACGCCACGGCTTAGGTTTGCTGCTTGTGAAACAAATCGCTGCTGCCCACAAAGGAACAGTAGAAATAAGACATAGCGAATATGGTGGACTTGAAGTCGAAATAGATTTACCCTTATAGTCGATTTAATTTCAATACAAAATATAAAGAGCCGATGACTGTGATTACTCACAAGTTCATCGGCTCTTTATATTTTATACTATCTGTCTGTTTATGCGTAAATAATCTCTTTTTCCACAATCTCCCTCGCACACGCCCGTATATTACTGAGCCTTTGTACCCATTCAAGCTGATTTTCCGCCTTTAGATGCTCCGTGATACCCTGTGCCTGTTTCATCTGCTCTACCAGCCGAAAGAACAGTTCCTCCGCCTGCCTGTCGATGTCGGCAAGGTATGTATTCAGCCTGCCCCTTGTCAGTAGATTGATATATGTACCTCTGCGGTATTCTTTGAGATAGTGTAAGTGACGCTCTCCCCATAAGCCTATCGACTGTTCTTCCTCGTCAGATAAGGTAATGCACGGGATTAGGTAATCGCCCTGTCTTTTGTATCTGCCGCCCATTTCCTCAAATAATGATTTTGCCATTTTGCAATTCCTCCGTATGATTTGAATTTGCCTACAATCTAATCATTCTGGCTGATTACAAGGCGAAAGGGAAACAACTTCCTTACGAAGTGTCTCCCTTCCGACCTCTTTTTCTATACTAAAACGTAGCGTCCAAGCCATTTCTCGGGATTTCTCTTTTTTATAGAAATAGGGCATCAAAAAGAGATAGATCGTAAAAATAGTAATTAGGATTTATTCTGAACCCGTGATTCTTATTTTGCCAAGGCTGTCTTTTGTTTTTTAAAGATCAGCAACCAAACAATTTTAGATTTCCCATCCGGATTGCTCTGGGAATTTTCAGAGGAAGAAAGCGACGGATGGCAGCCGGGACGAAAGAAACGATCAATTTGCCTTGCTCTCAGTTTAATCAATGGAGAAGTCAGGCGGCAAGACCGGTTCTTCCTAACCGGTCAATAGCGCAAAATACTATACAGCCTTCCCCCTGAAGATTTGATTTGAAAATTTCACCTAGATTATTCTAGAGGTTTATATATAGATTGTATGGCCATAGCGAAAAAAAACAACTCATACCTTAAGATCGGCCTTTGACATGAGCGAGGATACTGGGTGAAGGCCCCAGCCGAATCTACCGGCCTTGTATGAAAGAATAAAATAAATTTAATAAAGAAGCAGTAAAAACATTGGCCTTATAAAGTTTCAAGCAAAATAATGGAAATGGAATAAATATCACTAAAATTTTAGTGATATTGCTAATTTTTGAGATTTCCTTTGCTCAAAACGGAGTATATAATTATAGATACAGTAACCAAATAAATAAAGGATGGAGGAAAGAAAATGAGAAAATTTATAGCGGCCGCTATGAGCGCGGTTATGCTGCTAAGCGCGTTTCCCATAACCGCCCAAGCCGCAAATGAAAACTCGTCAGATGCGGAAACAGCATTTTATGTTTCTCCTGATGGAAGTGACAGTAACAGCGGAACAAAGAGCGAGCCGTTCAAAACCATTGAAAAGGCGCGGGATGAGGTAAGGAAACTCACCGAGAACATGACGTCAGATATCGTCGTGTATCTTAAGGATGGAGTATATTATCAGGATGAGACGCTTGCCTTTGGAACAGAGGACTCGGGAACCAATGGATATCAGGTGAGATATGAGGCGTATGAAGGAGCTGCTCCTGAGATCAGCGGCGGCAAGCTGCTTGAAGGAACATGGGAGGTTGATGACGCAGAAAAGAATATTTATAAAATCAGCGTTCCTGAGGGCATGAATTTCCGCCAGCTATATGTAAATGGAGAAAAGGAAATTCGGGCTAGAACCGGAGTGCCGACGGGCGAGCTTGATCCCACTTCCAGAATTTTAGGAGCCGAGAGATTTACAAGCCAAGGAAAGAACAGCGGTTATGTATACGTTCCTGCGGATGAGCGGATTTTAGAGGATCCGTCGGAAATGGGTGGAGAAAATCCAGTAGAATTACATATCTTTGCCGCCTGGACTGAGAATATCCTCCGCGTGGGCGAAATGGAATATGTAGACAATTATAATGGTGAACAGGCCTATAAGGTAACGGTGCAGGAACCGGAATCTGAAAGAGTTTTCAGCCGGCCGCACCCTGATTTAACCGGGTATGTAGGCGTCAAAAAATTTGCATTTTATTATGAAAACGCTTATGAGTATATCGACTTAGACAAAGAGTGGTATCTGGATACAGAAGCCAATACCCTGTATTATAAAGCGCCTGCCGGAACGACGGCAGAGGATATGAATAAGGCATCCGTGGTCGTTCCAAACCTGGAGGAAGTAGTTTCTATCAAGGGAGAATCCCTGGACGCTCCCATTCACGATTTTGTTTTTAAGGGGATAACCGTAGAGCATTCCACATGGCTGCAGGCCAGCGAAGAAGGACTGGTGCAGGGGCAAGCGGGCCAGTATTTGGTGGCTGGCAGCGTTTATGAAACCAACGACATCAAGGTAACGCCCGCGCCTGGAGCGGTACACATTGAAAATGCCCAGTATGTTAGATTCGACGGCAACCATGTTCGCTACACAGGAGCTGTCGGTATTCTGATGGCTTCCGGCACTAAAGAAGTGACGCTGGTAAACAACGAGGTAGAAGAGACAGCTGGAAACGGAATAGAAATCGGTAAATTCGTTGTTGACGACAAAACCGATTACCATACGGCTTATAATCCTGACGACATACGGGAGGTTTGTACAAACGACAGAATTTTAAACAATAAGATTCACGATATTGGAACCCAGTATGAAGGATCCGTCGGCATAGGCGCCGGCTATGTACAGGGAATTATGATCGCGAATAATACGGTTTACAACTGCCCCTATACAGGAATTTCTATGGGCTATGGCTGGACCAGCGATGCCAATCCTATGAAATACAACAGTATTATACGCAACGAAGTTTACAATGTGAATAATATCGTATGCGACGGCGGCGCCATCTACACCTTATCGAATCAATATCCCAGCTCCAGAATAGAAGAAAATTATCTGCATGATAATTATGCCTCTGAGGGACTTGATTATGGTTCGTCCGGAATTTACCTGGATGAGCAGTCTGACGGCTTTTCGGTTAAGAATAACGTCCATGTGCAAAGCTATGGCGGGCTTAACCTGCATATTGTTGGCTCGAGAAATGATATAGGCGTTAATTACTTTTTCGAGGGAGACGTCAACAGCGATGCTTACGACAGCTTTGCGACAGCGAAAGTGCAGCAGATCATGGATCAAGCCGGGGCGAAGGATGACTTTACCCTGGAGGATGAAGAAGAACTGTTCAGGCCGGTTCTTCAAAGCGTGGAATACGACCCTGTGTATAATGTAATGAGATTGTCCGGACGGAATTTCGGCAGCGATATCGGAACCGTAACCTTTAACATCAGCGGCGAAGAAAAAGTAATCGCTGCGGAACAGGTCAAAGAATGGTCATACGGTGCGATCAGCGTTGAAGTGCCCGAGGGCGCAAAACGCGGAGATACCGTGACGGTTACTCCCAAGGGAATGAGCGTTACCTCAGAACCCTTTACCATAGGCAGAATCATGAATGTAGTAACCGAGCTGGTCAAGGAAGATTTCGAGGATAAAGCTGCCGGACAGTTGGATTCAAATGAGTGGGAAGTAACGGTTCCCGAAAAGGCGGCTGTAGCGGAAAAGGACGGCAATCAATATCTGAGCCTGAAGGGCAACGATCCCAATTTGAATGTTACTAAGCTGCAGGATGGGGAAACCCTGCAATTTGGAAGTAACGTGACCGAGTTTGATTTCTGCTTCCCGGAGGATATGGGCGGAAGTGTAGATTACGTAGGCCTTTATAACGAAATCCGCCGCCTGCCTGGAGAGGACCATCTATATTCAATCGACATCCGACCGGTCTTTGGCTCAAAGGCGACGATTGAATACAAGCAAGGCTGGGATGGCATACAGACTAACGACAGCTCACTGCAGGAAATAGAATGGGGCACCTGGTATACCTGCCGGTCGATGGTATATAACGGTACGATTTATCTCAGCGTTTTTGAAAAGGGCCAGGACCCCAACGGCTGGAAGGTTACTTATGAGATGCCGGATGCGGTCAGCAATGACTGTGTGCTGAACTTTTCTTTCTATGACCCGAGAGGGAAAGAGGTTTATATTGACAACATCAAAGTGAGCACCTTTGACGCGGACATCAGCCAGCCTGAAGTAGACGAGGCCGATTATGATATCAATTCAGGAATTGTCACGATCAAAGGATACGGCTTCACCGAGACGAAGGGCACGGTTACCTATCAGACAGAGAACGGCCCCGCGGAGTTATCCGGAGACGCGATTTCCGTTTGGACCAATGAGCTGATTCAATTTACAAGGCCGGAGGATGGCATAAGCGGAACCGCGTTCGCGACGACAAGCGAGGGTGAAAAGTCAGAAGAATTCTTCTTAAAGCTGCCGGTTCGGATGCTCTCCTATGAAGAGAATTTCGATACGCTGACGCAGGAGCAGTTTGGCTATCAGTACAGCGTATCCAACAAAAACGGAGACACGATGCCGGAAGATTCGGCCGTTATATTCGACGATAACGGCAATAAGGTGCTCAAGCTGAAGGGAAGCGATCCGGACCTGTGGGTTGACCTTTTAAACAATGATTTGCAGGCCAGCAAATATGGAGAAAATATCACCACCTTTGACTTTAAGTTCCCGAATGGTATTGCAGGCTATTACGGAATGTACAATGAGCTCAGAAGGGATGAGGATGGTACTGTTTACCGGCTGGGTATTACCCCCACAGACGGAAGCCATTGTTTCTTGGGTATCAAGGACGGCGATAAGTCAGGATCTGGAAAAGATGTTGCGGCTAATACTTGGTACACCTGCAAAACCATGGTTTACGAAGACGGTATGTATCTGAAGGTGTGGAAGACAGGGGAGCAGGAGCCTGAAAACTGGGATGTAAGCTTCCAGATGGCGGACTTCACCGGGGCTGAGGAATGTCAGCTGAACTTTGCCTATTATGATCCGAGCGGAAGCTATCCTTTGTATATCGATAACATCAAGGTAGAAGTCTTGGACAAAAATGACGTAGAGGCAAGGCTGACGGGAATCGAAGTAGCGGAAGGCCCTGACAAGGATGTGTATTACATCGGAGAGGACTTTACCGCCGATGGCCTGAAGATCAACGCTGTGTTTAACGACGGAAGCAAGCAGGAACTGGCTCAGGATGCTTATGCGCTCAGCGGCTTTGATTCTGAGACAGAGGGTGGCAAGACGGTCACGGTATCCTATCGCGGCTTCACCGATGACTTCACTGTTCAGGTGCAGAAGAAGCCTGTAATCACAGAGATCAAGATCACGCAGCAGCCTTATAAAACTGTATATGATCTTGGAGAGGAACTGGATGTTACCGGTTTGACAGTGAAGGCTGTATATGACAACGGCACGGAAGAAACGGTTTCCTTATCGGATTGTACGGTGACCGGCTTTGACTCCGAAACAGAGGGCGTCAAAACGGTGACGGTAAGCTACCAGGGCAAGACAGCGCAGTTTACCGTAGAGGTAAAGGCGCAGGAGGTTCCGGAGAAAACCTTAACGGGGATCCGGATTGACCAAAAGCCAACCAAGACGGAATATGAGGTCGGAGAGGAATTAGACCTCAGCGGGCTTGTGGTGACCGGAATCTATGACGACCAGAGCGAAGCAGTTTTGCCGGAAGGCGCCTATTCCGTGGCCGGCTTTGACTCCGAAACCGAGGGCGTCAAAACAGTAACGGTAAGCTGTCAGGGCAAGACAGCGCAGTTTGAGATACAAGTCAAAGCCAGCGCGTCTAGCGGATCACAGCAGGAGAATGGCGCGGAAGGCCAGTCACCCCAAACTGGCGACAATTCTATGCCAATCCTTTGGGTCCTGTGTTCTATGGTATCTTTATGCCTGATTGTCATTGGGCAAAAAAGATATAAGAAAATTCATTCATAAATGGAGGAAAAGTACATGAAAAAATTGCTAAGCTTGTTTCTTTGTGCGGCTATGGCCGCCAGTCTGGTCGCCGGCTGTAGCAGCGACCAGACCACGGAAAGCTCGTCTGGAACAGCTGACAACAGCCAGCAGGAGGCCGCCTCTTCGGAGGGGCCGGAGGAGGAAGCCGCGATTACATGGGCTGTATTTGAAACAGACAACTATACAGCGGAAGTGTGGCAGCATATTATTGATACCTTTGAAGCCGATAATCCGGGAATAAAGATCGAAAAGGTGCTGATGACAGGTGATTCCAGGCCTCAATTTTTAAAGACAATGCTGTCTGCCGGCAACATGCCTGACGTTAATATCGATCCGGTGGATCTGGCTAGTACAGATGGCGTATATGCTGAGGTTCCGGATGAGCTTTTGGCCAATTATGAAGAAAGCGCTGTAGTCTCCTTCAATGGAAAAAAGACCCTGGTTCCCGCCTATAAGGCATACCGTACACAAGTGTTTTATCACAAATCCCAGTTCGAGGAGGCTGGCATCACCAAGATTCCGGAAACTTGGGATGAGTTTATAGCAGTATGCGATCAGCTTCAGGAAAAAGGCTACACACCGTTGATGGGTGTCGGCGCCTCTGATATCTGGGCTACCGCGTTTGGCTACTGGACCGGCGTTGTGAATTCCGAGCTTTATTCCGCGTATCCGAATTTTAACAGAGACATCCTGGATGGAAAATTGTCATGGACCAATGAGGTGCTGTCTGAGACTTTGAAGGACTGGCAGTCGCTGACCAAATATTACCACAAGGGCTCTATGTCCTTTAGCAATACTCAGGCGACTTCTGAATTTATGAGCGGCAGCGCGGCGATGTTTATGGACGGTGCGTGGAGCGCTCCCACCATTGATAACAGCACGGAGTATTCCGCGGATGAATTCGGTGTGTTTATGATGCCGACTCCCTCCGGCGCTAAGACATATTGCACAATGCCTCAGTATTGGGGTGTGGCGGAAGCTTGTGAGAATAAAGAAGCCGCGTTCCAATTCTGCGAGTATGTGCTTGGCGGAAATGAGGATATTTACAGATATTACCTGCAAGCAGACGGAACCTTTTCTGTTACCAAAACGCCCGTAACCTATGATATGGGACCGGTGCAGACAGAATTTATTAATAATTTGGAAGGCTACGAGCTGGTTCCCGAAGCAATGAAGGTGGTTGGCGACGATGCCTTCCCCACTGGGTTCGAGGATTTTACTTTAAAATCTCTTCAGAACATCTTTACAGGAGCTGACGTTGATGCCGAATTGGCAACCTGGGACGCGGAAATGGAGCGTTTGGAAGCACAGTCATAAGCTGTAAAGCCTATAATTAGAAAGATTTAGAGTACAAACTCATCAAACAGTTTTGTACTCTAAATCATTTTTAGGAGTCAATTTTATGAAGAAAAAATCTATATTATTCACAATACCTGCATTCCTTATCTATACGGTCCTGATGATTGTCCCAATTATCGGAGCGTTTTTGTTGAGCTTTACCGATTGGAACGGGATCAGTGCCGCCTATAATATTACGGGCGCAAAAAATTATCTGGATATGCTGTCGGATGAGAGACTAAGAAACGCTATTTTTGTAACCCTAAAAATTACCGTTGTAGTGGCGGTGACAGTAAATGTATTGGGCCTTCTGATTGCGATGATGCTGAACCGGGCGAGGCGAATGACCAACGTATTTCGCAGTATTTTCTTTTTGCCCTATGTGCTTAGTACAGTAGCAATCTCTTTTATCTGGCTTGCTATTCTTTCCTATACCGGAGTGCTTAATTCTTTGCTGGATATGGTGGGCCTGGAAAACTTGGCCGCAGATTACATAGGCAATGCCAATAACGCCATCTGGAGCATCTGCGTCATTGAAATCTGGAGGATGCTGGGCTTTCATATGGTGCTGTATCTGGCCTCCATACAGACAGTGCCTCAGTCCTTGTATGAAGCCTGTATCATGGATGGCGGAAGCCGTTGGCATCAGTTCCGCTATGTAACGCTTCCTATGATCGTTCCCGGTATCACCATTTCGGTCATTATGAGCATTATGACCGAAATGAAACAATACGATATTGTCAAAGTAATTACAAACGGCGGGCCCGGTTATGCTACAGAAACTGTGACATACAATATTGTAACCCAAGCTTTTGGAAATAATATGTTGGGCTATTCTTCTGCAATCGCAGTGTTTCTGTTTATTGTAATCGCTGCAATCTCTGTTTTGCAGATCCAACTATCCAAAAAATTGGAGGTATCCTAACATGAAGATCAAAAGTAAAAAGACAAGCGCTTTAGACATAATTTTAAAGATATTTCTAGTGGTACTGGCGGTAATCTTCGCAACCCCATTGTATATTACGCTGATCAACATCTTTAAAAGTACAAAAGAGATTGCCGCTTCGCCTATGTCTTTTCCCCTTCCGCCCATTATTGATAATATCGTTCAGGTAATAAAAAATCCCAATGTCAATCTGGGAGAAATGTATTTCAACTCTTTATGCATTACCATATTTGGAGCGTCTATCTGTATTTTAGTATCCGCAATGGCTGGGTACTATCTTGCCAGAATGAAATCAAAACTGTCGCAAGGGCTTTACATCTATTTTTTGCTTGGATTGATGGTGCCCTATGCAATTGTTTACGTTCCGCTTGTTTCCATTTTCAAAGGAATTGGTTTAATCGGAAACCTGCCGGGATTGATTATGGTATTTGTATCGGGAAGCATATCGTTTTCGGTATTTATGTATCAAGGCTTTATTAAATCGACGCCGGAAGAATTAGAAGAAGCCGCGATTATTGATGGCGCCGGCCAGTTCAAAATCTTTACGTCTATTATCTTTCCGCTGGTAAAGCCATGTACGACCACGGTGGCCATTTTTATCGGCCTTTCCATGTGGAACGATTTCCTCACGCCGCTGCTAATTGGACAGATTAAGACAATTACAGTAGGAATTTATACGGCGATTGGCCCATATGCTTCTGATTGGGGAAGCGTGTTCGCTTATGTCATGTTTGCTACGCTTCCGATTATTATTGCGTATCTGCTGGCCCAGCGGCAATTCATCGAGGGGCTAACCGCGGGAGCTTTGAAAGGTTGAGGTTTTTATGAAGATACTATCCGAATACTCTTTAGGAGATATGAGCGTTAGGTATGTGTTGGCCGAAGACGGCCAGGTGGGCATGGAGCTGTATCCGGCGTCTATGAAGCCGTTCATAAAAGAGGGCAGGCGCTATCAGGTTGATCCGCTGGTGCAGTGGAAGAAAGAGGGAGACGCCTTTCCCTATGGCTTTGCCAACGGTATGACAATGCGCAACAGCGAAACAGTAAGCCGAATGGAGTATAAAGAGCAGAAAGTGGAACAAAGCGAAGAGGGAATTTGCGTCACAACAGTTCTAGAGGACGCGTTAGGCAGCGAAATACTACATATCCTAAGATATAAAAATGGAGATCCGGCCCTCTGGGTATCTACAGGGATTAGAAATTTAGGGAAAAAGCCGATTGTCCTTGAATTTCTGGCCAGCTTTTCGGTCGGCGGGATTACACCGTTTGCCGAGGATGAAGCGGTTAATCGGCTCATTGTGCATAGAATACGAAGCAAATGGAGTGCGGAAGGACGATTGGAAACCAGAACGGCAAGCGAGCTGCTGTTAGACCCGTCCTGGTCGCGCCACGGAGCCTACAGCGATAAAATCGGCCAGAAGGGCTCTCTTCCGGTTCGCGGCTATTATCCGTTTGAAGCGGTGGAGGATACGAAGGAAAACGTGGTGTGGGCGGCCTGCCTGGCATGTCCCTCAAGCTGGCAGATGGAACTCTACCGAAGAGATGACGCGCTTTGTATGTCAGGAGGAATCGCGGATTACGATTTTGGCCACTGGCGCAAGGAGCTGAGGCCGGGAGAATATTTCCGTACCGCTCCCGCCTGCCTCACCGTTTGCAGACAAAATGTAGACAGCGCCTGCCAGAGACTGACGCAGATGTGGAAAAAAGAAGATGGTCAAAAGGAGCTGCCGGTAATATTTAATGAGTTTTGCACTACCTGGGGAAAGCCTTTCGACGAGAATATCAGCCGGATCTTAACGGCACTGGGGAGCCGGCCCTTCCAGTATTTTGTCATTGACGCGGGCTGGTATGCGGATCCGGTAAAAGGCTGGGAAAGCAATATGGGCGATTGGGAGGTTTCTCAGGAGCTGTTCCCGCAAGGGCTTAAGGCGACAGTAGATAAAATCAAAGACGCTGGATTCATTCCTGGAATCTGGTTTGAAATGGAAATATGCGGGAAGGATTCAAAGGCATTCTGGCTTGAGGACCACCTGCTGAAACGAAACGGCAAGGTTATTACAGCGGGCGGGCGGCGCTTTTGGGATATGAGGGATCCGTGGACTCAAGATTATCTGTCGCAGAAAGTGATCGGATTTTTGGAGTATTATGGGTTTGGCTATCTAAAAGCAGATTACAACGAGAGCATTGGAATCGGATGCGACGGGGCGGAGAGTCTGGGAGAGGGGCTGCGGCAGAATATGCAGGCCGCTCAGGACTTCTTCCGAAAGATACGGGATAGGCTGCCAGGCCTGGTGATTGAGGTATGCGCTTCCGGAGGCCATAGAATGGAGCCATCCATGATTGAATTATGCGATATGGTCTCTTTTTCAGACGCGCATGAGGAAAAAGAGATTCCTGTTATCGCAGCAAATGTCCATCGGATGATTCCGCCTGGCCAAAGCGAGATATGGGCTGTCCTTCGAGCTGAAGACACAGGGAAAAGAATTGTTTATTCCATGGCGAATACCTTTCTGGGCGTTATGTGCTTGTCGGGGGACGTGCATACTCTTTCCGAGGGACAGTGGAAACTGGTGGATCGGGGAATTGAATTTTATAGGGCGGTCAGCCATATCATACGAGATGGGAATACCTGCTTTTATGGCACAGAACAGAACAGCTGGCGATGTCTTGAAGGATGGCAAGGGATCGTTCGATATTCACATGACCATCAGGAAGCCTTATGTGTGATCCACCGGTTTGAATGCCAGCAGAATACGAAAGTAAGCCTGCCTGTTGGAGAGGGATACCGGATCAAGATGGCGTATGAGGAACTGGATCACCAGATCAGACTGGATAACGGGAGTCTGACGTTAGAATTTGAGCAAGACTTTGAAGCTGTTGCGGTATATTTAACGAAGGAGCCGTTTGCTGGCCAAATGTCATTGTAATGTATCGGCACCGCAGAAGTTAGGAATTTGGAAAGGGCTCTGGAATATGTGGATCAGAAAAATGAAAGAGAAGCTGAGGCATCCAGGCATTTTTCTTAAAATATTGATACTATTTGAGTGTATTTTAATTATTGCTGTTTTGGTTACTTCATCCTACATCATGCAGCGTTTTTCCAAAACGGTGATGGAAAAGGAGATTATGCTGGGAGATACAAAGCTGGACAGTCTGACGGATTACTGTAATGATAAATATAATAGGATTTACAGCCTCTATAATTATATCCACAACGATTCCATTTCTGAAATTGTTGCTGCGGTGAACCAAAACCCGGATGAGGCCTATCAGATCAATAAAATCGAAATTGTAAAAGCGTTTTCAAAGGGAGTGTTTTCTGCAGATCCGGATATCAGCGATGTCATTATCAGTTCGCTCAATGGAACCGTATATTCATATTCAGGCGATAAATATATCAATGTAAAACCTAGTTTTGATTTTGTACATTATAAGGCTGTTGAAGAATTTCTCGATTCTGACGAGACGATTTGCATGATTTATGACGATCCCTCCTCCTATACCTTGAGGGAAAGGGAACCTGTTCTCTCTTTTGTAGGGAAAATATTTGATTCCTCTATCTTTCCTCAAAGGGAAATGGTAGGAGTGTTTATCATGAATGTGCCATTGGAGATGATAGAAAAACAGAATCCGCTGTCAAACACATCGATGGAGGGAGAACTAACTCTCATAAATAGTAAAAAGCAGATACTGTATTCTACAAATCAAGAAAATTGGGGAAAAACAGCGGAACCGGTGCCTCAGTCCGAAGCGGATCAATATATTAAAATAAAAGACGTAGGCACCTCTGGGGCTAAAACGGTATATGTTCTTTCCAATAAGGACATGACGAAAGAATTACAGGAAATCAATAATCAGATTTATGTGGTTATGGTAGCGGCGATTATCCTCACGATAATGGTTTGCCTTTTCATTTATCGAATTTTTAACCGCCAGGTTCAAACGCTGCTTCATTCGATGCAGCAGGTGCAGGCGGGGGATTTCAGCTTACAGATTCCAATCAAATCAAAGGATGAGATCGGCGTCATTAGTCAGGCGTTCAATGAAATGTGCGAAAGGCTGAACAGCTATATTTCAGAGGTATATGCAGCTGAAATTCAGCGGAAAAACGCGGAATTAAATGCGCTTCAAACCCAGATAGATCCTCATTTTTTATATAATACTCTGGACAGCATACGGGCGAAAGCCTTGGCGGCGCAGGATGAAGATACGGGAGAAATGATCGTCCTTTTAGGAAAGCTGCTCCGCTGGAGCAGCGGGACCACTGATAAATTTATAACACTGGAAGATGAGTTAGAGTATATAGATACTTACTTAAGGCTTCAAAAATATAGGTACGAAGAACGATTGGAAGTAAATATACAAATACCGGATGAATATCTTGATGATTTTATTCCCAAGCTTATCCTCCAGCCATTGGTAGAAAATGTTATAAAACATGCGTTCGCTGATAAAGAAGACAAGGGATTTATCGGCATCGTCGCTTCGGAAAAAGAGGGTAAAAGGCTGGAAATCACGATTTTCGACAATGGCAAAGGAATTGAGAAGGATACCCTACAGGAAATCTGCGAGAAATTAAATCAACAGGTTCTCCAAGATGAATTTAAGAGTATCGGCCTGCAAAATGTCCAGGCCAGGCTAAAACTCCTTTTTGGTGAAGAATATGGGCTGATGATTAAAAGCACAGCTGGAATTGGCACCGCAGTAAAGGTTACCTTTCCAATATTAACTCAAAAGGATGTGCAGGACGGATGTATAAATTACTCATCGTAGATGACGAAAAACAGGTGAGAGAAGGACTCAAAAGGCTGTTGCCGTGGCAGGATTATGGAATTACCATAATTGGAGAAGCGATAAACGGCCGTGAGGCGCTGGGAATCATAGAAGACCAGCGTCCGGATATCGTCCTTTTGGATATTCAAATGCCGGTTATGAACGGGCTGGAATTGGCTAAAAGAATTCACGGCCAATATCCAGAATGCAAATTTATAGTGTTAAGCGGCTACAATGATTTCGCAAGGGTCCGCGAGGCGATGAAATACGGTGCGGTCGATTACCTTTTGAAGCCCTCGGGAAAGGAGGAAATTATCCGGATCATTGAAGAAATCATTGATAGTCTGGAGGACAGCTTAATTTCAAGGCTTCACAATAACGAATACCTGGCGCTATTGAAAAATAATGTATTAAACAGGCTGATATCAGGAACTATTTCCTCTAGAGAATTGAAAGATAAGCTGGCATTATTACAGCTTGACTTATCCTCGGGCTGCTTTAGCATAGTATCCGTTGAAATAGCGAAGAATGAAAGCATGGTAGAGGATGATGCCTCATGGCAGATTTTTAGCGCATGCAATATCTGTGATGAAATTATGGTGAAATCAGGAAAAGGCGTGGCGTTCACAGATTTTTCGGGCCGGGTAAATATGATCATTAGGGATTTTAGCGGCTGGTCGACGGATACCCAGTTAAAAATTTTGCTGGAGAACTGTATTTGCGAAATAAAAAAGCGTTTGAAGCTGGAAGTCACGATAGCTGTAGGCAATCAGGTGAGTAGTACCCGCAAGATGTATGTATCATATAAAAATGCGCTGCGCACCTTATCGTATAGGTTTATATTTGGGATCGGCACAGTTTTATACTATGATGAGATTAATGAATACTTTGAGAAGGCGCCAGGAGCTGTCAGCATTGACAGCGATCGCTTTCGAGAATTGATCAAGGAAGGCAGCTTTAAGCCGGTAGACCGCTATGTTCGGGCTTTGTTCGAAGATCAGATCCGCAGCGATCCTCTAGCGGAGATCTATGTGTTAAAAAATAGCGCTTTAGAATTAAGTGTGCTGGCGTTCCAATGCCTCTCAGAAGATTTTTTTATAGACCAGCATGAAATCGCTGATACCAAAAACCAAAGTTTCAGAAATATCATGATTCAAATATCTCCGGAAGGAGTACAAAATCAAACGCTTGAAATATTGAAGCGGGTCATAGAAATGATTGAAACAAGCAGGGAAAAAACTTTGAGCAAGCCGGTTTTTGACTCGATTCAATTTATAGAAAAAAATTATTCGAATCCAGATATTTCACTTCAGTATCTTGCTGATGATTTTCATATCAGTACGGCTTATCTAGGAAAACTTTTTAAGAAAGAAATAGGAAGCAATTTTAATGATTATCTGAATACATTTCGCATACGAAAAGCAGAAAAGCTATTGCTGTCTACAAATTTTAAAGGAAAAGAGCTGGCGGAAAAAGTGGGCTTTTCCAGCTATAATTATTTTTACATGGTTTTTAAGAAAATTACGGGCCAGAGACCTATGGATATCAGAAAAAACACTTTGGGAAAGCCGTAATCATCAATCCTAGGTTTCGTTTGGAATTGGAAATTCGGCTTCTAAGCCTGTGCCTGTTTTTTTTCTTTCTTTGCTGCCCTTAACTTTTGGAACAGAAACCAGAATCCAAAGCCTGATGCTCAGGCTTTGGATTCTGGTTTCTGTTTTCTACGTGCGATTTGTGTGTTCAAATTATTTTTAAGGCCCCATTTTTAAAAACAATGAGGAATCAAAAAACAAGCTGAAAAACTGGAACAGGAATTTGACCGGAGGATGTCTAATGGCTAGAAGAGGGAATGAGATTGCGGCCCGAAAATGACAGCAGACCGGAGAGAAAGCGAATACCGAAAGAAAAAATCAAGGACTGGGATTGTGCTCCTGTCTGGGAAAAAAGGAGATAGCTTTAGGGTGAAATGGAGGATGCCGTAAGATTCATGTTGGCGTAGCTGTGAAAAATTTTACTATATACTTCAGCTTTCAGATCAAGTAAGCTGTAAGTGGTAAAAATTTCAGGTTAATATCTGTCCTGCGTCAAATTTTTAATGAGTTCTTTGCCCAAACGTTTTATACGTTTATATTTTAGTAATAACACAGAAAAAACAGGTTAAAAAAACACAAATGATAGAAGAAAAATATCCATTCTCTTATGGGAGGTGTTGAGATATAATATAAAAAATAACTGATTTATCAGAAAAATGGTGAATTTAACAGAGAAAGGAAGTGATCAGAGCGTCAAATTATACCTTTTTAGAAATTTATAAATAGCGCAATATTTTGAAAAATTCACAAAATATTGTGCTATTTTTATTATATATTGCTATTCTAAAAAGGTTATGCTTTCAAGAAATCTAAAACAAAAGGAGGACTCTTATGAAAAAGGCATTGAGTGGAGTGTTGGCTGCCCTGGTTTTGTTGAGCAGCCTGCCGACAACAATGACAGCTTCCGCGCTGCCGGATAATTCCGGCGCTGAGAGCAGAAATGTAGCGCATACGCTTTATGTTTCTACTGCGGGAAACGATAATACCGGTGACGGTACTCAGGACAAGCCCTTCGCTACGATTGAAAAAGCGAAAGAGAAAGTCCGCGACTTGCCAAAAACTGGCGGCGATATTGTGGTGAAAATTGCGGATGGCACTTATTTCCTGGAAAATACCATAGAGTTTACGCCGGAAGATTCTGGCAGCGACGAGTGCACCATTTATTACAAAGCCGCCGAAGGAGCCAATCCAGTAATCAGCGGCGGTCGTCTCATAGAAGGAGATTGGCAGGAGGAAGGCGGCGGGATCTATAGTATAGAGTATCAGCGCGATGAAAAGCTGAGAGCCCTTTATGTAAACGGCGAGCGGGCCTATATGACGTCAAAGAAATTGTGGGGCAATGGAGGCTATGGAACCTATCATATCGATCAGAATGATACCTGGGCGTGGAAGAGCGGGGATAATTCTCTTGGAACCAAATTCACCAAGGGCGATATCCCTCTTGATACACGAAATCCTGACGATATCGAGCTGATGACCCAGACAACCTGGAATACGGCGATTGTCTGTGTGGATGAGCTGGTGGACATTGGCAACAACGAGATTTCTGCGAATCTGCAGATGCCTTACGGAGCGATCGCTCAGCAGCCCAGCTGGAATAACTACTATAAAACAAGCGGCGACCAGATGGTCTATAATGTGTTTGAATGGCTTGACGAGCCGGGAGAATTTTATTTCGACAAAACCGAGAAACGCTTGTACTACTATCCCAGAGAAGGGGAAAACCTTGAAAACGCTGAGGTCATTGCTCCCGAGCTGGAAACCTTAGTGAACCTCCTGGGTGAAAGCACAAGCAGCCGTGTGCATGATATTGCCTTTGAGGGCTTGACCTTTGCCCATACGGACTGGAACCTGTATGAGGTGGAAGGCTCCTACGGCAGAGCCACCGTACAGGGCGCGGCGGGTATTACCGCTTACGCCGACGGAAACTGGCATCCGTATATTTATCGCGCCTATGACGTAGGCCCCGGCGCGGTGATGGCCAGCTCCGCCACAAACCTGGCCTTTGAAAACAACACTATTTGCCATACGGGAAATGACGGCTTATCTTTAGTCAACGATGTCACTAACACCGTAGTGAACGGCAACATCATTTATGATTTGGCCGGCTCCTCCATTCTGATAGGACATCCCCAGCATGTTTATATCGGCGACAAGGGGAGCAATAAAGGCCAGTTCAGCGACAAAGAGAAGTACGACGTCGGTGTAGAAGGCGCATGCGAATATCTTACTGTAACGAATAATTTCCTCAGCGATACCAGTAAGATGTTCTGGGGCGATGCCGGCGTTATGATTTTCCTGGGAGCGCACATAACCTACCAGTACAATTATCTTCAGAATACGCCGTATGCGGGTCTGAGCCTTGGCTGGGGCTGGTGGAACATGGATGGCTCCAGCGGCTCGGTAGTACCGGGCGAGCCAATGACAACAACCCACGACAATACGATCGCGAATAATGTATTCCGCAATACGATTACCATTTTGGGCGATGCCGGCGCTATTTACACGCTTGGGGATATGCCCGATACAATTATCAGTGAAAACTATATCGATTCCATCGGAACCCCCGGCACGGATCCGTACCATATCAGAGGCATCCATGTGGATGAGGGAACCAAGCATGTCCTTGGTGAAAGAAATGTGATTGAAATCCCCACTGACCTAACCTGTGTGGACTGCGGAAACTGGGGAAACAAGGGCGATAATGTATGGAATGATAACTATTCCACATCCGCTAGCTACACCACCACCGGAAATATGGAACCAGGCACGGTAGTGACCAACGCCCATACCAGCGAGAAAGGAATCTGGGGACTTGATGTATTCGAGATTCTGGCGAACGCCGGACCGGGCGACGAGTATTTAGCCCGCGTGCCAGAGTCCTTGTATAACATGCAGGATGAACTGCTTTCAACAAAATTTTATGTTGCGCCGGAGCAGGAGCTGGACTTTAAAGTCGACCAGTCCTATCTTCAGAGCGAGATTTGGTTGGCACCGGAAGGTACCCAAGAGTTTACCGAGGGTAATACGATGACCAAAGCGGCAGACGGAAAAATCAAGGCTCCTTCTGAAGCGGGAAATTATAAGCTGTATCTTGTGAACGGCCAAGAAGTATCTCAAGCCTCCAAGGGCGAGATCATTGTTTCCGGAGTAAGCCTAACTGAAAACGTAGAGGAAGGCGGCCGTTATCAGACCAGCCAGCTTAAGCCCTTTAAGGTAGAATTAAAAACCGAGTATCTTTCCAAGGCCTTGCTCAACGGCGAGGAAATCAGCTCCGGTCATAAAATTCCCGAAGAGGGCGAGTATACCTTAACCCTTACCGACCTGACCAATGCGGAATCTACGATTCACTTCAGCACGTATATTACCGACGTAGACAAAACCTTCAGCAAAAACACTGTCAGCAATCCCTCTGAGGAGGTAGCCCTGACGCAGTGCGGCAGCGACGCGACAGCTTGGTTTGTCCCTGAAGGCGAGGAAATATCAGACGCCGCGCAGCTGGCCGAGAGCGATACCATGACCAAATCCGCGGAGATCAATCCTGCCTCTATCCTTGCGCCGAAAGTGTCGGGACGTTATGTGCTGTATCTGGTAAAGGACAGCGCTGTCAGCGAACCGTCCGCGGCTGTCCTGACCGTATCCTCCAGCGAGATTCCGGTCACCGACGGCATGCTGGCCAGATTCAACGCGGACTCTATCGAGGCTGCCGGCGGGGAAAAGATTTCTCAATGGGCTAACGAGGTAGGCGAGCAGACGCTTGTCCAGACTGACGAGAGCAAACAGCCCACCTTGAAAACGACCGAATTAGGCATGAACTATGTGGAATTCGATGGAACCTCAAATCAAATGGCTTTCGACAGCGGTTTGGATTTAAACGGGAAAAGCGAATTGACCATATTGGCGTTCAGCTCCTATACAGGCGAAGACCCTGATAATAGCTGGGGCGATACTAGAAGTACGCTGTATTTCGGTGAAACCGCCGGATGGGGGTCTGTCTATTTGTCGTCCTACGGAGGATATGTCGCCGCCCGCTTTGGCAGTGGTCAAACAGATAACTACATTAGAGAGTACAGATCCGAGAGAAATAGCGACTTTATCATGACCGCCATGGTAAAGGACGGCACAACGGAATATTTATACGACGCGGGAAAATTGGTTAAGACCGAGACTGGAAAGAATGAAAAAATAGCGAACACCTCCGATATCATGACGGTAGGCTATACGGCGAGCGGAGCCCCCGGGTATTTCAAAGGCGGCATCTCAGAAATTTTGATTTACGACCGCGCGCTGTCAGAGGAGGAGATTGCCCAGCTGCAGGTGTATATGATGCAGAAGGCTTATCTGAGCGCTCTGAATCCTGCGCTGGACAATGCGTCGGAGATTCTGAATGAAGACGGAGCGGAGGACAAGTACAGCGAGACCAGCTTGAACAACCTCCAAGAGAAGTATAACAAAGCGCTGGAAGTGAAAGCTTCTGTCGTAGAGGGAAATTGTTCTTATGAAGAGGTAAAAACCGCTTATCAGGAATTGGTCAACGCAATTGATGGCCTGAGAGAAGCCATTACCGAAATTCCGGATGAAGACTTAAATCTTTGGCTGAAGGCAGATGAAGGCGTTGAACTTGGCCAGGATGGAAGAATCAGCGTTTGGAAAGATAATTCAGGCAACGGAAACAACGCGACTATCGCGCAGAATCCTCAAGCTGGGGAAAACTTGACGTCGCCTACACTGGTTGAAGACGGATATAACGGAAAACCGGTCGTCCGCTTTAACGGCACGTCAGACGGTATGCAATTTCCTTTTGACAATCTTGATCAGACAGCGGAAGCCACAGTTGTGATCGTATCTTCCAGCAAATCCGACCGTTCCGATACGATGGGCGGAGACAATATCCCGCTGCTTTATTTCCATGAGTACGGCGCTGGCTGGAGCAAATTTGTCGTAACGCCGACCCAAAGCAATATTAACGCGAGATTTGGCAGCGGAAGCTCCGCGGATAACGGCGGGTTTATGCTGTATGAGCGTCCGGAAAATATTGGCGATAGCTTCAGCACCACGATGGTCGTAAAAAATGGCGCCAGTGAGACTATTTATGTTGGAGACCAGCAAGTAATGAATAGAGACAATGGCGCCGCAGTATTTACAAACGTAAAAGACGATATTGGATACATAGGAAGATATCCGGTAGGAAGCCACTCTGAGAATTGGTACAATCAAAGCGACGTAGCCGAAATTATGATTTATAACCGCGCTTTGGGACTGGCCGAAATTCAGCAGATTAATGCTTATCTGAACGAAAAATACAGTGAGAAACCCGAGGTCACTCTGGAATCCATCACGGTGAGCGGCCCGACCAAGACTGAGTATGAGATCGGAGACGAGCTGGATCTGACTGGACTGGTGGTAACCGCTCATTACAGCGACGGCAGCGAGGCTGCTGTAGAGGATTACGAGGTGAGCGGGTTCGATTCTTCCACCGCGGGAGAAAAGACCATCACCGTAACCTATCAGGACAAAACCACGACCTTTACGGTGAACGTGAAGGAAGCCGCGCCTGTAGTGACCTTGGAATCCATCACGGTGAGCGGCCCGACCAAGACTGAGTATGAGATCGGAGACGAGCTGGATCTGACTGGACTGGTGGTAACCGCTCATTACAGCACAGGCGATGAAGCCACAGTAACCGGCTATGAAGTCAGTGGCTTTGATTCCTCCACCGCAGGAGAAAAGACCATTACCGTGACCTATCAGGGCAAAACCGCGGCCTTTAAGGTAACCGTGAAGGAAACCGAAAAGCCAGTGGTGACTTTGGAATCCATCACGGTGAGCGGCCCGACCAAGACCGAGTATAAGATCGGCGAGGAACTGGATCTGACCGGCTTGGTAGTAATTGCGCATTACAGCGACGGCAGCTACCAAGAGGTAACGGATTATGAGGTAAGCGGCTTTGATTCTGCTGCCGCGGGAGAAAAGACCGTTACTGTGACCTATCAGGGCGAGACGGTTTCCTTTAAGATCACTGTGAAAGAGGATACCGCTTCTTCGGAACAGCCCGGAGAATCCGGCAAGCCTGATGATAACCAATCCAGCAGCCAGCCTGATGACACTCAGAGCAGCAGCGGAAGCCAGGACGATCAGAATATCCAAACTGGAGATTCCATGGCGCCTTATGTCGGCGTTGCTATCGTACTGATCCTGCTCAGCGGCTTAGGCGTTGCGATTGCCCTTATTATTAGAAGAAGACGGCTTGGTTAAAGGATTTCCTTGCGATAGCTTCCTCTAAATAGAAAAAGCGTTCAAATCCATTCATTGGGTTTGGACGCTTTTTTCAAGGAATCTTTCTGACGTTTTATCCTTGCGCTTGAGCGGAAAACTTTTTAGTTGGTGAAAAACATACATAAAAGTGGAGTGAAATAGATATTCTTTACAGATGTTTTCTGGCTTATAATAAAAATACATTCGATATTTTGTACTGGCGGTGTATGAAAAATTAGTTTTTCAGGGCCGAAGGCGCTGCCGATGCCGGCGGCTGAAGAAAAATTCGGGCTGAACGGATCAGTATCGATATGCCATAGCCATAAAGGGAGGAATTAGAAATTGATGGATGCAATGCAGGAAGCCCCGTGGGTTGTTACATTTGATCCGAAGGATACTTTGGAAGAAAAATTAAAAAAGGCCGCTCATGTAAAGCCGAGTCCTGCTCAGCTGAATTGGATGGAAAAGGAGTTTATTGGATTCGTCCATTACAGCCCCAATACATTTAATCATGTACAGTGGGGAAACGGCACAGAGAAAAAATCCGACTATCACCCCGCAAAGCTGGATGTGCCTCAATGGTGCCGGGTGTGCAGCCGGGCAGGAATGAAAATGATGATTTTCACCGCTAAGCACCATGATGGATTTTGTCAGTGGAATACGAAGACGACCGATTTTTCCTCTGAGACAATTCTTGGCGGAGAAGACGTCATGGAAAGCTTACAGAAGGGCTGTGAGGACAATGAGATGGGCCTGGGAGTATATCTTTCTCCATGGGATATGCATCAAAGGGGAAAAGGGCTGTGGCCAAAGCCAGAGTATAATCAATATTTTTTAGCCCAGCTGCGGGAGCTATTGACCAACTATGGCCGGGTAGATGAGGTGTGGTTCGACGGCGCCTGCAGTGACTTTGAGATCTGGAAGCCGGTTCCAGCCTATGCGCCGCGGGAGTGGTACAAGCTGATCGAGCAGCTTCAGCCCGGCGCGGTGGTACGGCTTTATGATCCTAATGAGCTTGCCGCCCCGGACACATGGGAATTGGTGAAAGCGGGAAAGCAAAAGCTCTGCTGGGCGGGCACGGGCGTACGCTGGGTTGGAAACGAGGGAGGCGCCAGCCGTGAAAATGAGTGGTCGGTGCAGCCTGTATTCAGCCGAGAAATAGCGGAAAATGCTACATGGAAGGATCTGGGAGAGGAAAAATACTATGAAAACGCGGTAGGAGCCATTTGGTATCCGCTGGAAGTCAATACGGTTCTTCTAAATCAATGGTTTTGGAATGAAAAGACTTCTTCGGTTCGAAAGCTTTCAGATTTAATTGAGGTTTATTACAATTCGATCGGCAACAACGGCGTCTTGCTGCTGAATGTAAGCCCCGATACCCAGGGGATTATCCGGCAAGACCAGGAGGAACGTCTGCTGCAAATGAGAGCCTACCTTGAGGAGACGTTTTGCGTCAATCTGGCGGGAAATGCGGCGGTGGTATGTACTGCGGAGGCCAAGGGCCATGAAGCCGTAAAGGTCCTGGATGGGGAGAAGCTTACCTATTGGACAAGCCCCGGCGAGTGGTCCCTGGGGGACAGCACGGCCAGCCTGACATTTGATTTAGGCGGTGAAAAGACCTTTGACCAGGTAATGGTGCAGGAGTTCATCGAGGAGGGCCAGCGTGTGGCGGATTGGCGCCTGGAGGTATGGATGGATCAGGAATGGGTCGAGGTAGTCCGGCATAAAACAATAGGCTATAAAACGGTCAGAAGATTTGACCCGGTAACAGCCTCAAAGGTGCGCTTTCAGATATTACGCAGCTGGGATACTCCTATGATTCGCAGCTTTGGCTTATATCAGTCTGCCCCGTTGCCGAAGGAACAGGAAGATATATCAATAGAGCTGGATTTAGAGCCGGAGAGCATAGAGGAAAGGGCTTTGTCAGACGGCCTGCATTTTTGCTGCTATGACAGCGGTATGCAAAGCGCCGCGCTGCTTGATTCTATGGTTGGGGCAAAGGAGGCACAAGGCGGGTCGGTGTTTGCGGTAAAAGAAATAAACAATGGAACCGCAGCTGTTGTCAGAGAAGAGTATGGTGATAAGAAGATCGGATTTTCTCTTTCGTTTGAGGGGTATCTCCGAGTACCGGCAGACGGCAGCTATTTATTTCAACTGGAAAATACGGACGGCGGACAGCTTTATCTATGCGGGAACTTAGTGGTTAACAATGACGAGCCTCATGAACAGAAAGCAGAAACACGTTCGGTAGATTTAAAGAAGGGTTATTATCCGGTCAAGGTTCTGTATACCAGCTTCCGTCATCCCGGCTCGCTTAGGCTCTGCTGGAAAAGACCCGGACATGATTTAAGCGAAATTTCTTCCAAGTACTTCTTTCATAAGGTATAGGGAAACGAACCGGATAGGAAATCATATTTCGAATATGGCACGGTCTATGTGAGGCGGAAAACAAGCCTGGTGCCTGCGGCTGTGATTGTTGTCCCTTATTTATAAGATGCTTATATAAAAATAGAAGGCGTCCCTTGGCTGAAGCCAAGGGACGCCTTCTGCGTGATCTAAATTATATTGTAAGAAAGGAGGTTTATGACATAAGAGATGCAAAGCAAAAGGATTGCGAGGAACCCGTATAAGTGAAAGAAATCGTCTTAGGCTGGGAACAATGCAGTATTAAACGAATTTCCCGGCCGCGTATGGATTGCGGAAATTCAGCAATCGGAGCCTCTCCGATTGAGAAGGTGCTGGAAGCGTCTTCCCATTTTAAGGGAATTATGCTGTAGTCTCCCTGTTCATAAGCGTAGCCGTCGCCGGAATCCTCATAGAAAAGGAACTGAGCGTCTTGGCCCGGATAAATATGAATTTCAAAAGGAGCGGCAGAAATCTGGTCGGCATATTCCAGCTTTTCAGTTTCCATCGGGATCAAAAAGCCGGAGCGCACAAAAACAGGAATTTTGTCCAAGGGGGCGTCTGCCGTTATGGATTGGCCGCCGTCATATGGCTCGTTTGTCCAGAAGTCATACCAGGTACAGCCGGAAGGCAGGTAACAGGTCCGTTTCCTTTCCTTTTCCAGCGGTACGCTGCCTGCATCATAATACATCGGCTGATAAACCGGACATACCAGAAGCGACCGTCCAAACATAAACTCATCGCTGACCTGTCTGGCGGCGGTATCCTCTGAAAAGTCAAAAAGAAGGCTCCTCAATACAGTATCCTGCCGGAAGGTGACAGACGCGGCTAAAGAGTATATGTAAGGAAGAAGACGGTAACGCAGGCGGATAAACTTCTCAATAGCGTCATAGAACGGAGATCCGGGTTCCCCGAAGTTCCAAATCTCGCGGGGAGTATCTGTGCCGTGAGAGCGGAAAATAGGAAGGAACACGCCGTATTCCAGCCAGCGGGTATACAACTCGCGGTATCCGAGATCCTCGCAGCCGCCGTTGTAGTGCCCAGACCAAAACCACAGAGGATTTGGGTTATCATTGCAGCCGCAGCCTCTCTTGGTATAGTCTGTTCCTACTACGAAAAAGCCTCCGATATCTAAGGTCCAATAGGGGAGGCCGCTCATACAGAAATTCAGGCCCTCGGTGATCTGCCTTCTAAGGGTATCCCAATTGGCGCTGATATCGCCGGACCAAAGAATAGTTCCGTATTGCTGAGAGCCGGCATAGCCCGAACGGGTCAAATTAACTACCCGCTTTTCAGGAGCCTGCTTTTTTTGGTGCTCGAAAATTCCTTGAGCGTGTTTTAAGGCGAACAGGTTGGCACAGGCTGGATCTAAATATTTTTTATGCTCTCCGCCCACGAGGGAATACCGCTCCCAGGGCTCGCGAAGCGTTTCTCCGCCCCAATCCGGACCGCTGAAGGGCTCCGTGGAGTCGCACCACCAGCTGTCAAAGCCTCCCTGGAAAAGCTCGGCGTCCGCCTGCCGCCAATAAAGATCCCTGGCCTTTTCCTGGAAAGCGTCGTAGGTGGAAGCGTCGCCCAGCAAAAGATTTTCCTCCAGAAATTCATTGATATCCGCGCAGCCCATGTTCATATTAGGCCAAATGGAAACCATAGAATGCACATGCATCTCATGAAGCTGCCGATTGGCTTCCCTGATATTGGGATAGCGGGATAAATCCAAGTGCTTGTTTCCCCATTTTCCTGGTTCCCAGGTGTTCCAGTCCTGCACAATACAATCAAGAGGAATCCCTTTTTTGCGATATTCAGCGGCGGTAGCTACCAGCTCCTCCTGGGTGCGGTAGGCCTCCTTTGACTGAATATATCCATACGCCCATTTGGGAAGCAGAGGAGCATTGCCGGTCAAAGTCCGGTAGCCTTTGATGATGTCATCCAGGGTGCTTCCATGAATGAAATAATAATCCAGCTGCTCCACGGTATCAAAAAACATATAAGAACCGCGGGCGTCATCGTTAAAGGTCATCAATGACCCGCAGTCGAATAAAATTCCGTAGCTTTGATCGGAAATTAAAAACGGAATCGGCGTTCTCATATTATGCTGGTAAAGATACTGGGTTTGGCCGCGGTAATTATAGATCCCCTCTTCGGCCTGGCCCAGGCCGTGAAGCTGCTCGTCATGCCTCCACTGAAAGAATATTTTTCCCCGATAGGCTTCCCGGTCAGTGTAGGGCTTTAGGTTTTCGATGAAATTTCGTTCCCCGTCCACGGTTTTGACACGGCGTATTTTTGGCGCCTCGCCGCCGGTGGAATATTTCACCACGGGAACAGAGGTTAATTCTTTGTTTCCCTCTTGAAGAAGCTCTTTTCCGGTGGCGGCGTCCCTCCAAAGGAAATGGCCGGAGGACAGGCCGATATCGAGCTGGATGCTCCCCGCCTGCAGGGAAAGTGTATCTGCGGTTTCTGCGGCTTTCCAAACACATTTGGAAGTCTGCGGGGGAGAAATTCCCAGAGCCGAATAATTTGGATTCGGCTCTTTTGGAGAGTAGCTGCACCGTACAATACCATCAGAACAGGCTTGCAGAAGATAACTTCCGTTGTCTGCTGAGAGAGCCGCTCTCGCCCCCTCCAATTGATAAGTGATCCGATTCATAGGACACCTTAGCCTTTCACAGCGCCGGCAGTCATACCGGAAACAATATATTTTTGTCCTAACAAATATACTAGAATTACCGGAAGACTGGTCAATAGAATATCCGCGCACACCAGGTTCCAGTCCTTAAAATACATTCCGAAAAAGTTATATACAGAAAGCGTCATGGGCCATTTTTCAGAGCTGTTAAGGAAATAAAGAGGAGAAGCAAATTCATTCCAGGTATTTAAGAAGGTAAGGACGATTACGGTAGCCAGCGCAGGCTTTAAAAGCGGAAGCACAATAGAGAAGAAGAGGCGGATGGGAGAGCAGCCGTCGATAATACCGGCCTCGTCCAAATCCACAGGCACCTTAGCCACAAAGCCGTGAATCAAGAAAACGGCAAAGGGCAGCTGCATACCGGCGTAAAGCAGGATAATACCAATCTGGGAGTTCATCAAATTGAGGAAAGACATCACCCGGATCAGGGCTACGTAGTTCATGGGCATGGTAATACCTAACACAATGAAGATATAAAGAAAGCTGTTCAGCTTTGTTCTGTTGCGGGACAGCACATAAGCGGCTGCGGCCGCAAACAGAGTGCAGAGGGCCACGCTGCCGACAGAATAAATGGCGCTGTTCAAAAAGGAGGTGTCCAGCTTTCCTTTTTGTATTACGGTGGAAAAGTTATCCCAGGGAATGGGAAACGCCGGCAAAGACAAATTCATGTACGAGGCGGATAAGCTGTCCTTCAGGGAGTTGAAAATGATAAGCACCAGCGGGACCAGGCAGATCAAAGACAAAATCCAGGCGATAATGTTGCAGACGATTGTCAGCAGGAGTTTTTTCTTTTTCATTATTCAACCACCTCGTCTTTCGTCATGACGCGGATCATGAAAATACCAATGATTACCATAAAGACAAACATAACGGAGGAAAGCGCGGTACCTACCGCGTATTGGCCGGTACCGAATCTTTTAAACACTTCGGTATACAGAACCTCTGTCGTGGCTTTGCCGGGGCCGCCGTTGGTCAGGGCATAAATCATATCGAATACCTTTAGGCCATAGATCACGTTCATAACGGTAGTGGTCGCTAAGGTAGGCATAAGAAGCGGCAAAGTGATATAGCGCAGCTTTTGGAAGCCGTTGGCGCTGTCAATATCCGCAGCCTCATAATAGGTGGGGGAAATCGACATGAGTCCGGCAATTAAAACGGTCATAATATATCCGGTGCCCTTCCAGATATCGACGGCCATTACGGTGCCGAAAGCGTACTGGGAGCTGGTGAGCCAGGGCAAGGCCAGAGCGTCAAGCCCGATGCTCCGCAGGGTAACGTTTAATAAGCCCTCAGCAGGGTTTAAAATAGAGGTGAACACCATGCCGACAATTAGTGTAGAGAGGACGGACGGCATAAACATAACGCCGCGGTGAAAGTTCAAAAGGCGCATATGCTTGGTTAATAGCAGCGCCAGCAATAACCCAAACACATTTTTGATGATGGTAGTTACAAAGGTAAAGACGAGTGTGTTTGAAATGACCTTAACATAGTTCTCCTCAGGAGAAAAAATGGTCTTAAAGTTTTCCCAGCCCACAAAATTCAATTCATCCGTGTAGGCGGACCAATCGGTAAAGGAAAAGCCAATACCGATTAATCCTGGTATCACCATAAAGACCAGATAAATAATCAGGGCACCCAGGACAAAATATCCAGGATATACCTTTCTCTTATTCATAGTAAAGCTCCTTTGCTGGTTTTAAAAAGGTACAGCCCGATTGCTAAAATCAGGCTGTACCTTTCAAGGTTGGTTTACCGTTTGTTTAGTTCCAAGCTTCGTCGCTGGCAGCTTTGGCCTGTTCAGCTCTGTTCTTATCAAGATCCTCTAAAACTTCTTCTGGGGTCATTTCGCCCAGGAACATAGCGGACATATTATTGCCGATCTCTGTCCACTGGGGATTTACATACTTAACGGCAGTCTGATAAACAGTGGAAGAAGTGGGATAGCTATCATAGAATTCCTGAATGGTATCAGAATAAGTAGTGGGGGCGTTGGAGAAGGGGAGCTTATTGAACTTAGCGACATTTTCAGTCAGATAAGTCAGGCTTTCGTCGGTAGCCATATAAGCCAGGTATTTCTTAGCGGCGTCAATATTGCTGGAACCGGAATAGATAAAGCGGGCGGGGCCGGAGGGATTCATGTTCAGGGTCTGGTTGTCTGCCAGAGGAGCGACGAAATATCCGATCTGATCAACAGGGAAATTCGCGTCCACAGCATTAACCTCCGCACCGAAGCCCTGATTGGCAATGGTCATGGCGTATTCGCCGGAAGCAATATTCTTGGCGGCGTCGGTATATTCATTGGACATATAGTTCTCGCCCCAATAACCGGAGTTGATCATGTCCATGATCTGGTTCAGGATCAGAGTAAAGGTCTCGTTGCCGGCGAAAGTGGCTTCGTTGTTGTTCAGCTTGTCGGCCAGGCCAGGATTTGCGGTCTCAGCGGCAACGCACATCTCAGGGAACCACAGGGTATGATGCCAGCCGTCGACGACGCCCTCATAAATCGGGATAATGCCTTCGGCCTTAATAGCCTCACAGACCTGCTTGAATTCATCAAAGGTCTTGGGAATCTCTAAATTCAAATCCTCGAAAATCTGCTTGTTGTAGGCGACCGCCCAAACAGCGGACAAGTCCTGCGCAGGCTGGCCGTACAGCTTACCGTCAACGCTCAACTCAGCGGCGGCAAGCTCGTCAACGTTGCCGGCCCATTCTTCACCAGACAGGTCCACAGCGTTCTTTACCACATTCAAAGAGGTCTGAATGTCGAATTTACCGCTCTGAGAACCGAACATATCGGTGCACTCGCCGGTATTCAGTCTGGTCATCAGCAGGTTGTTGTATTGGTCGGAAGGTACGATCTGATAATCGATTTTAATGCCGGTTTCCTCGGCAAACTTCTCGCCCAGCTCCATTTCCGCATCCTGTACCCAGTCCTGGCTCGCCATATAGGAAAGGGTCACATCCAGCTTTTCCTCGCCGTCTGTAGAAGCGGCGGCCGAAGAGTCGGTTCCGCTGGATTCGCTGCTGGAAGTAGTCTCATTGCTGCTGCAGGAAGCCGCGGAAACCGCAAGCATAGCAACCATCAGCAATGCCAAAAGTTTTTTGCCTTTTTTCATAATAAATTTCCTCCTTAAAGTAAATTTAACTTTGTTGCTTTTATTATATCGGTCATATTGACGATTTTGAATAGATAGATCAATCCACTTTTATGTATTATTTTGACTAATCCATTGTGGCATTTGCCGGCAAAAAAAGGGAAAAACCACAGTAAAAATGCGGCTTTCCCCTTTTTTCGCTTTGTTTTGTCAAATTTGAACATGAGATGTGAAAATTAATTTGCTGAGAATGATAATAACGCGTTTTGCGCCTTTTTGCGCCCGCCTTTCAAAATGCCTAATGATAATTTTGAGTTACCATCCCGGGTCGTTCGCGATGTTTGCCTGTTCTGCCCGCCTGCGGTCAATGTTTTCTAAAATCTGTTCAGCACAGATTTCCCCTGTGAGCATTTTAGTGAGGTCAACGCCGATCTCAGTCCACTGCGGATTGACATATTTAACAGAAGTCTGATAGACCACTAATGATTCCGTGTATTGGCTGTAAAATTCTTCTATTGAATTAGTGTAAGTTTGCGGTGCGTTATCAAACGGCAGCTTATTATATTTTGGTACGTGCTCCGTTAAATAGGCCAGGCTTTCCTGCGAAGCCAAAAAGTCCAGATAATCCAGGGCCTCGTCTAAGTGCTGCGTGCCTGAGTAAATAAATCTTGCCGGGCCTGCCGGATTGACGTTTAAGGTTTGATTATTCGCCAACGGCAGTACAAAATACCCGATATCGTCCACCGCAATATCGGAATTGATCGTATGCACTTCCTCCCCCAGCCCCTGATTATAGACTACCATGGCGTATTCGCCAGAGGCGATGGCCGTGGGGGCGCCGCTATATGTATTAGAAATATAACCCTCGCCCCAATAGCCCAGATCAACCATTTCCTGAATCTGCTGCAGAATTTGAAGGAAAATTTTATTATCTGAAAAATTTGCCGTGTTTGCGTTTAATTTATCCTGGTATCCAGGTTCTATTTTTTCTTGAACAATGCAGGACTCTATAAACCACAGAGTATGATGCCAGCCGTCAGATAAGCATTCATAGATTGGGGTAATTCCAGAAGCTTGAATAGCCGAACAGACCTGTAAAAATTCCGAATAGCTTTGAGGAACTGCTAAATTCAGTTCTTCAAATATTTTTTTATTATATCCTAACGCCCAGACAGCAGAAACATCCTGGGTGGGCTGGCCATAAAGCCGGCCGTCAACGCTTAACTCAGCGGCAGCTAAGGGTTCCGTTCTGGAGGCCCATTTTGTATTGGATAGATCGATAGCGTTCTTCTCTACACAATACTGACTTTTAATATCAAATTTCCCCGATTGAGCGGCAAAAATATCGGGGCACTCACCTGTATTTAATTTGGTCATCAGTAGATTATTATACTGACTGGAAGGAAAAATTTGATAATTGACGCCAATACCAGTCTTCTCATCAAACTGTCGCGCTAAGTCAAGCTCTGCATCCTGCACCCAATCCTGGCTCGCCATAAAAGATAACGTTACCTTTTCTGTATAGACAGGCTCAGCCACCGAAGAGGTGGTGCTGCTGGAAGCACATGATGACAGGTTTAAAAGCAAAACTGACGCTGAAGCGACAATCCATAATTTTAGTTTCCGCATATTCAACCCTCTTTTAAGATTATTGACTGTTTCGAAAAATAACGGTATATTATAGTTAGAGGTCAGAGGACGCCTATCCTAAAAAGCTGATAAAAAATTCATACAAGACTCTTATATTATATATTCTGATGCTTTGTTAGGGAATAGATTCTTTTGCCCAATTTCATGTTTTTATTTTACTTTCGATTAAACTATACATTTATAGATAGCTGTATCTAGTGCAACATATTGTAGTAACACACAATATGTTGCACTATTTTATTGTGCTATTTTGTTCTATAAATGTATGATAAGGAGGAAGCGTATGGGGAATATCATGAAACAGCACAGCATTTTGTTCACGCTGTTTATTCCTTTTACCGTGCTCTTTATCCTAGCTTTTGCCATATTTATGTCCTATTTTATTATTACCGAGTCAGATAAAGCGAAAACAGATTCTTTTATTACTATGCAAAATAACGCAATTACAATAAGCGACAATCTGGATGCTGAGGTTACGAAATTAGATACGGTATCCCAAAATATAATATATTCCAGTATTTTAAAGGAGGAATTTTCTGATTACATTGAATACCAGCAGTCGGGAAGGGGAACAGACGCCGAAAGATTACATAATCGAGAGACCATTTCCGATCTTTTAATTTCTATGATTGGCCCGAATACGCCGGTAAATCAAGTGTATTTATATTCTTTACAGGCAGGAGGAATCGGCGCGGGTTTAAACAATACGGATCTGCAAGAAGCAGTCAGCAACAAAATATGGTACGATCCGGTGATTTCAAGTGCCGGCTCTAAAGTAATTTACTGCGGTGAAGATCCTGCTATCAGCAAATATTTGTCCTCAGATAAAAATCAGCGCTATCTTTCCTTATGCCGTGTCTTTTACAGCGCTACTAACGTACCCCTGGGAATTATAGAGGTTAAAAAATCTTTTGAAGCCATCAGTAACATGATAGAAGGTTATCAATACTCATTTTCAGAAAAAATATATATTTTTGATTCTGAGGGGAATATGATTTATCCTGCCGATGATTTATCTGAAGGGAAACAATATTATGAAGCTGTTATGTCGCAAAATGCAGAAAATATAGACGGCGATCATATTATTTATTATAACGATGCCTATTTGCTCGCTCAGACATCTGACTACACAGGCTTTTCAACTGTTGTCGCTGTGGATCAGAATCAATTGTTAGCGCCTATTCGAAGCTATCTTTTTACAAATTTAGGCCTGCTGTTTTTTATAATGCTTTCTATTATTGTTTTGTCGTTTTTTATCGCCCGCTTCATCAGCAGGCCGTTAAATCGGATTTATTTGAATCTTAAGAATTTTGATATTACGCAAGATGATTCTACGGAATTTTTCCAAGTGGACACCCATATTACAGAATTAAATGCGCTGTATGACGCATTCTTAAAAATGCAGAACAAGGTAAAGCTTTCTATTAACCGCGAGCTCACTTTGCAGCAGCGGGAGATGCAGGCACGCATGCTGGCATTGCAGGCGCAGATGAACCCGCATTTTTTATACAATTCCCTGTCGACGATACAAGCAATGGCAGATGAAGGCATGGATCGCCAAATCATGGATATGTGTCAGAGCATGTCCAGAATTTTGCGATACATATCGTCAGATAAAGAGCAATTGGTCACGGTAGATCAGGAAATAAAGTATACGATTGATTTTTTGAAATGTATGAAAGCCCGCTTCGACGACGATTTGATTTATAACATAGTGATCCCAGAGGAATTGAGAAATGTAAGAATTCCGAAGCTCTGCCTACAGTTAATCGTGGAAAATTCTATTAAATTTATGACCAAAGAAAAATCTCCTCCCTGGAAAATTAATATTAAGGGTTCTTACAATGAACAATACTGGGAAATCAGAGTGCAGGACAACGGCCCGGGATTTCAAGAAGATGAACTGCGGATGCTGCAGGAAAAAATTGAACAGATTAATCAGACAGGCGTTTTACCTAACTTAGAATTGAATGGCATGGGCTTGATGAATATTTACATAAGGTTAAAATTACTATATGGCGGAGAGCACATATTCAGGCTTGAAAACGCAGACGGGCCAGGCGGCGCTATTGTTACGATCGGAGGCTGGAAAGAAAATGAGTAAGGCCAAATTTTCTGTTTTGGTGGTAGAAGATGAGAAGCTTATTGCGCGCAATATCAGCCGCAGTATTCAAAGAGTTAACAGCAGCTTTGAGGTGGTTGCTATCGCTTCTAATGGAGAGGAAGCGCTTGCCATTACAGACGAGCTGCTTCCGAACGTAGTGTTTACAGATATCTGTATGCCGATCATGGATGGGCTGGAGCTGGCTAAAAGGATCCGTGAAAAATACGATTTTATTGTGTGTGTCATACTCAGCGGTCATAATGATTTTGCATATGCGAAAGAAGCCATCCAGCATCAGGTTATGGAGTACCTGCTGAAGCCAGTCAACGATGACGAGCTAAGTGAAGTCTTGAGGAAGATTGAGAAAAATCTGCTTACCTTTCAGGAAGAATTTGAAATGGCCAATAACACGTCTTTTCAAAAGCCGGAAAATATTGCGGAACTGGTAGAGGAATATATTCATAAACATTATATGGAGCTTTTAGAGCTGGGAGAAATAGCGGAAAAGTTTGGATTCTCAGTTTCTTATTTAACCAAGATATTTACTAAATTTACCGGAAAAACCCCTTCAAAATACATCCGCGATTATAGAATTAGTCTTGCGAAGCAGCTGCTGAGAAATCCTAATCTGTCAATTAGCGTGGTGGGAAAAAAGGTGGGGTATCCCGACCAGTTTCACTTCAGCAAAATCTTTAGGCAGGCCACAGGGATGAGCCCCTCGGAATTTAGAACTCGTGATAGCTGAAGGAGGTTCCAATGTCAACGCGGCTTGGCCGCTTGATAGGACATCCGGCGTCTCCCCAATACCTGGCTTGGCCGTGCCATATTTGTCTGCTTTTTTTGCTCGGCACATTTTAAACAATTCAAGCATCATTAATCAAATCAAACGGAACAGCGTCCTTGCAATTCAGCAAGGGCGCTGTTCCGCTTTTCTTTAAAAATAGAAACGCCTTATCATTTGGGAAAATTCAAAACAGGCTTTATTTAAGGTATCGCTGGCAGTAAATGTGGATCGCATGGCCACAGCTATGCGGTATTAACCGTCGGTTGGCAGTTGACAAAAGAATGTGGGGGCAGGAGCCCCCAGAAGGCCCGAGACATTGAAATTGCGGAAAGTGCTGGCTGTACGGAGGCGTGTGATACATATCGATTGCTTTTGGCCTGAAGACGTAAAAATATTGGGAAGCGTTTCAGCGCAGCTTCTTCTTTTATAAATGGTACTTTTGACGATATTCTGTAGGAGTCATTCCAATTTTAGCTTTAAAGTGCCTTGAAAAATAAATGTTTGATTCATAGCCGCAGAGCAAAGCGATCTTATTAACCGGGTAATCCGTTACTACCAGCATTTGTATTGCCCGGTCCATTCTGCTCTTTATTAAATCTGCCACGCACGAAATATGAAAAAATTTTTTATATAGGCTTTGAACGTAAGAGGGGCTTAAATTTACAAACGACGCCATTTTTTTGACAGTCCAAGCCTGCTGCGGAGAGCTGTAGATGGCCAGCCGCAGCTGATTAAAACGCTCATAAAGCGTAATATCATAGTTCCGAAACTTTTTTTCATTCATGCACTCCTCAAGCTTGATTAGAAAATATTTTAGCAGACAGTCGATCGCTATCTCTTGATAACGGTTTTTATTAAGGAACTCAAAACAGATGTTTTGATGAATGCTCATAAATGGATTGATATAGGGAAGCCTTACAGGCTCATCATATTTTAAGGATAACCCCTGAATGAAATTTTCATCTTCGCTGCTGCTGGTATCGAAATGCATGAAATCATCCACATGAGTAATTCCGGCCGCCTCTCCAAAAAATTGAGGGGTTCCCTTTCTGTATAGCATAATTTCATCTGTTTTTCCATCGTATATTTTTTCATTTTCCAGAAAAAAGCGGGTGGGAGACTTTAAATGAAGAAATAGGTAGTCGCCGGAACCGCTGGGCCTCCTAATTCTGAAATTTTTTTCGTGGACGGCGTGAAGGCCGCACATTTTAACATACATACGATCTCTCCTAAAAGTAGAAAAGTTTTATATTATCATTTTTTTGTGCATTTCAACCTGTTTAGTGTTGATCTATAATTAATGCATAATTTTTATTGATTTTTAGGTGAACATTCTATAATCGAAAGGCGCTTGTGTCAATGCGCGCATACGGAATTGGGCTTATTTCCGTGCTTTTGTGTCATTTTTTCATAGGATTCTGTTACCGTTAAGCGATGGTGACGCCATCAATAATAAGCGGATTCTTTCATACGAAAGTTAAAAATTTCGTATGGTGATAAGAATATAATGAAAATGAAGGAAGGAAGAAAGAAATGAAAAAAGGCATAGCGTTCTTACTGGCTTTAGCGATGTCCGTACCTCTGATTGGCTGCTCTTCTGACGGAGGAACCAGTTCGGGCTCCGGTGAGGGAAACTCACAGGCGGCTTCACAAACAGGAGACGAGTCCAGCGCTTCAGGCGATAAAATCGTTTTGGATGTCGTGACGATGACTGGCTATGGCAACGGCCTGGAGGCCAACAAAGAATTCATGAAAAAATACACCGAAGAGGTAAACCCCAACGTTGAGATCAATTTGGAAGAGCTTTCGATTGACGGCTCCGAATGGAACGTGTACGTATCTAAGCTGGCTACAATGGCCGCTTCCGGTACACTGCCTGACGTATTCGACATGGCTACGGAAGGCATCCAGATGGTTTATAAAAACAACCTGGCCCAGCCTCTCAACACTTATTTCGATTCCCACGAGGGAATTTATGAGTCTGTATTGGAAGATACCTACGATCCCAAGTTAATCGAGCCCTTTATCAACGGAGAAGATGTTTACGGCCTGGTCACTATGTGGAACCCATGCATCACCCATTTGAACACGGACTATCTGGAAGAAGCCGGCCTATCCCTTCCAAGTGCGGACTGGGATACCGACGAGTTCCTGCGGTACTGCGAAGCCCTGACCAAAACAAATGAGGATGGCTCCAAGCGCTATGCTCTGCTGGTTCCGGACTACTATTTCGCGGTTTCCGCGTGGCTGTTTTCTTGGGACGCCTCCTTCCTCAACGAGGATTGGACGGAAGCCGCGTGTGATTCTGAAAATGCGATTGAATGCTTCCAGTTTATTCATGACCTGATCTATAAGTATCAGTACGCTCCGGTTCCGCAGCCCAACGATAACTATCAGCAGATGTTTGTGGACGGGCAGATCGCTATGATCACCGCCGGACGCTGGCCGTTAGCCACTTACGAAGCCAATGGATTCCGTACGGTGGGCGTCCAGTACAACCCCTCGTTTAAAACACAGGCTAATGTTTACGGCACCCAGGGCTTTATGATTAGCTCTACCACGGATCATTATGACGAGGCCTGCGAGTTCCTCGTATGGACGGCGTCCGAAGACTTTATTAAAGAATTTGTTAAGTTCGGCAGCACCCCCTCTCGTCTCGAGTGCGGAGAAGAAATTATTGAGTCCGCCGGATATCCCGAGAACCGCGAGGTCTTTTTCGAAACCTTAACCAAGGGCATGAAATCCGTAGAGGCGCCGACGTCTTACGCTGATTTGGGAACAATTTTTGATACCTATTTCTCTATGATGATGACAGATGAAAACGCGGATATCGCCTCAATCTGCCAGCAAATGGCCGATGAGATGGATGTAGCCCTTCAGAAGTAATGCGTTTTCCGGGTAAATACTGTTGAATTAATGTGAAACGGGGTGCGGAGCATAAATAAAAAATCCGCTCCCCGTTTCTTTTATGAAAGCAAAGGCTTCTATCGGGATAAATTCACTTTAAGGGGTGGAATCGATTGAATAAGAGGTTGTATAGCAAAAAGAAAAGCGACGCTGTTTCGGGCTACTTATTTTTGCTGCCCGCTCTTTTAGCGTTCCTGCTTTTTATCGGAGCGCCGATGGTGATTACCATCGTGCTGAGTTTTTTCGACTATAATATGCTTCAGGGCTCGGAATGGATTAATTTTGACAACTACATTGAGTTTTTTAAGAACCCGACCAGCTGGCAGATTATTTGGAATACGTTTAAATTGACGCTGATCCTAGTCGCTTTACATATCGTTATCGCGCTGCTCTTAGCGTTTGTTATTTACAAGGAAAAGCGTGGGCCGGTCAAGTATGTTTACCGTACCGCTGTTTACCTTCCTTCTATCCTGACGACGGCTTCGGTGGCCATTGCCTGGTACTATATGTTTAACTACGACTTAGGCGTGTTTAACTGGCTTCTTTCTCAGCTTGGAATTTCCGGCGTAAAATGGCTCACATCCTCCTCTGGGGTCATTGTGGCCATTTGCCTGTTCAGTCTTTGGAAGTTCGTGGGCACTCCCTTTTTGTACTATCTTATTGGCTTACAGGGAATACCGGATGGATACTATGAAGCGGCCCAAATTGACGGAGCTAACAAAATTCAGACATTCTTCCATATTACTCTTCCCATGCTTACGCCTACTCTGTTTTTCGTGATTACCATAACCACGATCAACACGTTCCAGATTTTTGACGAGCCTTATATTATTACAAACGGCGGCCCTGGCAACGCTTCCCGCACGCTGGCTCTTCATGTATATGAAAAAGCCTTTAAGGCCTACGAAATGGGATATGCGTCGTCGGTCTCCGTGGTACTCTTTATTATTGTTTTAGTGATTACCATCATTCTTTACAGCACCCAGAACAAATGGGTGACGTACGACGTGGAATAGAGGGGAGGTTTCACAAAATGAAAAATAGCACTGCCCGCGCTAAGAAGATCATAAAAAGAGTCGTGCTGATTATTGTGATCTTTGCGATTTCTCTGATCTGGCTGATGCCAATGCTGTGGATTATTTCTACCTCCCTGCGTTTACCGACGCAATCCTTCACGCTTCCCCCTCATTTTTTACCGACAGAGTTTTACTGGAGCAACTACGCGAAGGTATTTGACATCCTGCCTTTTTTATCTTTTCTGAAAAACAGCGTTATCGTTACCGTAATAGGGACCGGGGTACAGATTTTTATTTCTTCCCTTGCCGCCTATGCGTTTGCCCGTATCGATTTTCCGGGAAAAAAGGTTTGGTTCATAGTTTTTTTGTCCGGATTAATGATCCCCGCCCAAGTAACGGTGATTCCGAAATTTTTAATGCTCAAGGGAGTCGGGCTTTTAAACACAATATGGGCTTTGATCCTGCCCGCGATTATTGACCCGCTGGCAATTTTCCTGCTCAGGCAAAACATGCTCACCATTCCCAAAAGCTATGACGAGTCTGCCTATATGGATGGAGCGGGGCGTTTCCGAATTTACAGAAGCATTATTTTCCCAATGTGCATGCCCTCAATCGTCGTAGTATTAGTCACCAGGGCGCTGGTTCTATGGAATGATTTCTTCCAGCCCTTGATTTTTATCTCAGAGTATAAAAACATGACGCTCCCTTTGGGTTTGACCGTGTTAAAGGGACAGGCGGAATTTGGCTCCGGAAGCATTTCGATCGTTCTGGCAGGCGTGGTAATGAGTTTTATTCCCCCTCTGCTGCTCTATATTTTCTGTCAGAAAAAGTTAATGAGTGCCACCGTTTTAGCCGGACTCAAAAGTTAACTTAGTGTTTTGGAGGAATTTAATATGGTAGAACTTAGAAGCATTCCCAACATAAAATCATATGACAATCACGCCGAAGCGCTTCGGTTTCTGTTAGGCGGCATCGGAACCGGAAACATTTCCTTAAACGCGAGAGGCGAGTTATGCGATTTTGAGATTTTTAACCGTCAAAGCAAGGGACTGAAGCTGCCCTATTCCTTTTTCGCCCTATGGTATTCCTTGCCTTCCGGCGAAAGCGACGCCCTGGTTCTGGAGGCAAAGCCGCAAGGACTGTGCGACGCTCCCATGGGGGTGGCGCCCAGCCTGGTGCCCGGACTTCCCCGGTTTGATTCCAGCTGCTTTTCCAGCGCCTATCCTTTTGCGAACATCCAGCTGAAAAAAGACGGACTGCCTTTTGAAGTGACCCTCCAGGCGTATACGCCCTTTATTCCCTTGGATGATGTCAATTCCGGGATCCCCGGCATACGGTTCGTCTACCGTTTAAAAAACCTGTTAGACCAGCCGGTGAAGGCTGCGGTCTCCGCCACAATGCCGAACGCATGCGGATTCGATTCCTTTTCTACCGATGGACTGAATAAGCTGTATCTTAAGGGCCGCCCGGAAAATCGCGTGGTAAAAAAGAACGGGCTGCAGGGCATCTGTTATTCCACAGATCTTGAGAAGGAACAATTAGGATTCGGCACGATGGCTCTGCTGACAGACGAACAGGAAGGCTTTTCCGCAAAGCCTCGCTGGCTTAACGAAGGCTGGTGGGATGGCGCGGAGGAGTATTGGCAGGATTTGATGGAAGACGGCTGCCTGGGGGAAGCTGTCAGCGGAGGGAAGCCGGTTTCGCGGATCAATCCCTCGGGAGAAGAAAGCGCGATCGGCTCTATCGCCGTGCAAAAGGTACTTCAGCCCGGGGAATCCAAGGATTTTGTTTTTTATCTCACCTGGCACTTTCCCAACCGTTACGGCTGGTGGCCCGATGGGCATGACGCTAGAAAGCCCATTCCCTGTGCCGATATTTATCAAAATTATTATTCTACGCTGTGGGATGACGCGTTGGCGGTAGCCGGCTATTTTCACGCAAACCAGACGCGTTTGGAAGAAAACAGCGAGAAATTCGCAAACGCCTTGTTTTCCTCCACAGTAGATCCGGAAGTGATCGACGCGGCCGCGGGCAACATCACCGCGCTGCGTTCCACCACCTGCTTCCGAATCGCTGACGGCACCTTCTTTGGCTGGGAAGGGTGCTTTTTCCAGGCCGGAAGCTGTCCCGGCACCTGTACTCATGTGTGGAACTACGCGCAGACTGTGGCTAATCTCTTTCCAAGGCTGGAACGGAATATGCGGGAGACAGAGTTTCTGCGGGAAACAGACGGGCAGGGGAAAATGAATTTCCGTGCGAAGATTCAGTTGGAGGGCAAACCTTGGGATATGTATCCCGCAGTGGACGGCCAGCTTGGCAGCATTCTGCGTGTTTACCGGGAGTGGAAAATAAGCGGGGACGATGATTTTCTGAAAAAAATATGGAATCAGGTGGTATCCGCTTTGGAATTTTCCGCCTCCTATTGGGATTCCAACCAGGACTGCGTATTAGACGGACAGCAGCATAACACCTATGATATTGAGTTTTATGGAGTGAATTCTCTTGGTAATTCCATATACTACGCGGCGCTGAAGGCCGGTGCGGAAATGGCGGAATATCTGGGAGAGCATGAACGCTCGCAGAAATGGCGGTCCATGGAGCAAGCAGGCTGCAAGAGAATGGATGAGATGCTGTTTAACGGCGAATATTACAGGCAGGTTACAGATGGGGACATTGATGAATACAAATATCAATATGGCGAGGGATGTTTGTCAGACCAGCTGTTAGGACAGACGCTGGCCCATTTATACGGCTTAGGGCATCTTTTTCCTGAGGATCATGTTAAATCTGCTGTTTTTGCTATTTATAAATATAATTTTAAGGAGCGGATGGGCAGCCATAAAAGCCTGCAAAGAGGATATGCTTATCAGGATGAGCCGGGGCTGCTGCTATGCTCCTGGCCCTCTGGCGGACGCCCGAAGCAGCCCTTTGTGTACAGCGACGAGGTATGGACCGGGATTGAATACCAGGTGGCTGCGGGATTGATTTATGAGGGCTTCCTGCAAGAAGGGTTGGAGATTGTTCGTGCTGTCCGCAGCAGATATGACGGCTATAAGCGGAACCCATTCAACGAGGTGGAGTGCGGCAACCATTATGCCCGTTCCATGGCGAGCTGGGGCGTGCTTAACGCGCTGTCCGGACTGCAGGTGGATCTTCCCCACAACAGCGTCACGATCTCCCCGAAAGTAAACCAGGATTGTTTCAGCAGCTTTTACTCTACCGGAACAGAATGGGGAATCTGTCGGCAGTTTAAAGACCAGAGCGGCGCCTTGATACAGAGCTTTGAGGCTTTATATCATGCCGATTAACTTTGCATTTGACAGAAGGAGTTTTTAATATGAAGCTTTCAGAAAGAATGGAACGCCTCTTTTCTTATGCGAAGAGCACTTGGAAAGATCCGCCGCCTTGCCCCTTTAACCGTGATTTTCAATATGCCGCCGTAAACCTGTTCAGCGATAAAGAGGTTTGGGAACGGGCTGCGCTGTCGTTCGCCTATGCGCTTCGGCGCGCGCCGGTCATCATCACCGACGACGACCGAATCATCGGCCGCGCCTATCAGGTCCGTTTTGCCGAACCGGATTGCTATGATCCTGAATTGAAGGATTACTCGCTCCAAGCGCCGGGATTTGAGTCGGGAGAAGCTGTCTATAAAGGCTATACGGACTTAGCTGAACTTCATCTCGTTACCGAACCGGCCCGCGGCCATATTACCTGGGACTGGACCAAAATTCTGCGGCTTGGTACGGAAGGCTTAAAAGCCCAGTATGAAAATGCGCTCCGCTCCGCCAAGGATCTCGAAGCCGAACATTTCTACAGGGGTGTGCTGATCGCCCTGGAGGCGCTGGAGGATTGGAACGACCAGCACGTAGCTTATCTGCGGAAGATGGGAAAGCAGGAATTAGCCGATTTATGTCAGCATGTACCACGGCATCCGGCACGCGGTTTTAAAGAGGCGATCCAATCGTTTTTCATGCAGTATTTGGCGGTCTTTTATGAAAATCCCTTTGGCGGCAACGGTCCGGGGCAATTTGACAAATATCTATGGCCGTATTTGAAAAAAGACCTTGAAAACGGTTCCTGCACTTTAGAAGAGGCGGAGGAGCTCGTTGAGGAACTGTTCATCAGGCTGGATGAGCGCGTCAGCGCCAACGACCTTTGGAATGAGATGATCATTACCGGGGGAACTCACAGGGATGGCTCGAGCGCGGTATCGCCTCTGTCTAAAATCATGGTAGACGCCATCATGAAGTTAAATATCACTCATCCTACCGTATACATGCGAGTTCCCAAGGATGCCGATGAAGAATATGTGAAGCTGTGCGCGAAATATTTAAAATATGGAAACAACCGAGCGCAAATTTATTATGACCCTAATGTGATTAGGGCGCTGACGGAGACAGATGGGGTGCGTCCTGAAGACGCTACGGAATACGGAGTCGGCGGCTGCTTGGAAATTGGAATTCAGGGCATGAACGATGATTTGCTCCAATGCGCGTGGGTTAATATGCCCTTGATGCTGGAATTGGCCATAACGGGAGGCTACAGCTTATCGGAAAGGAAGCAAGTAGACAGCGCGGGAATCCCATTGCCAGGCTTGGCCCAGCATAACACCTTTGAGTCATTTTATAAAAACTACCTGGATTTCACTGACCGTCTGGTAGGAATATCTTTTTCCATGATAGAGCGCCAAAGCATCCATGATGAAAAATATCGTCCCGCTTACTTGATTTCCAGCATGATAGACGATTGTTTGGAAAGGGGCAGACATATGCACGCCGGCGGCGCCCGCTACCATGATTACAGTATGACCCCGCTGGGGATTCCCAACGTAATCGATGGGCTTTACGCCATACGGACGGCTGTGTTTGACCAGCACATCTGTACGGCAGAGGAGCTTGTTTCGGCCATGAGGGCGGATTTTAAAGGTTATGAAAGACTGCAGAGGCAGCTCCGCGCCATTCCCAAATACGGCCAGGAAAACGATGACGCAGATGACTTTGCGCGTACCGTAGTGACTGACATCGCGAAGATGTTTGTAACGCGGCGCAACCGTTTCGGCGGCATCTTCCGGCCGATGGTTTTGACCTTCATATACGCCCCGCTGGCGGCAGCCCAATTAGGCGCCACCGCGGATGGAAACAATATGCATACGATGGTGGCCCAGGGGCTTACGCCGCAGTCCCGATCTATGTCGTGCGGCATTACTGCGGCGATGAATTCCTGTACGAAAATGCCTTTCTACTATTTCAGCGGCGGTGCGTCTACTATGTGGGACCTGGACCCCCACTGGGCTTCAGAGAAATTGATTGCCGACCTTCTTATGACGTTTTTCCATAACGGCGCCCAGGTTTTTCAGGGAAATACCACTGATGTGAAGGAATTAATCGAAGCGCAGAAGCATCCGGAGGACTATGAGCATCTAATTGTGCGTGTGGGAGGGTTTTCCGCCCGGTTTGTAGGGCTTACGCCCGGATTGCAAACGGATATCATTAACAGGCGGAGACATAACAGATAATGGAGGGTATGGTTTTTGATATTCAAAGGTTGTCGGTGCATGACGGCCCGGGGATTCGCACGACGGTCTTTTTAAAAGGCTGCCCTCTGCGCTGTGTTTGGTGCCATAACCCGGAATCCAATGCAATACAGCCGCAGCTGGCGTTTCATGAAAACCTTTGTATTGGCTGCGGGAACTGCTTTGCCATATGTCCCAATCAATGTCATGCTTTGAACAATGGAAGGCACGAAATAGCCCGTGCTCAATGTGCGGGGTGCGGGCTGTGCGTGCAAGCGTGTACCGGCGCCTTGGAAATACTCGGGAAACGCTGTACGGTCGAAGAAGTGATGAAGGAAGTGCGCAAGGATGCCAGTTTCTATAGAACATCAGGCGGCGGGGTCACGGTATCTGGCGGAGAACCTCTCATGCAGCCAGATTTTACCTACGAGCTGTTATCAGCCGCTAAAAAGGAGGGGCTGCATACCTGCCTTGAAACCTCCGGCTACGGGCCTCTGCAAACAATTTTGAAATTTTCTTCTGCTGTGGATTTGTTCTTATATGACGTCAAGGAAACGGATTCTAAACGGCACCTGAAATTTACCGGTGTGGAAAATCAACAGATTCTTGAAAACCTGTTTGCGATCGATGAACTGGGCGCCTCCTCGATTCTGCGCTGCCCTATTATTCCCGGGTTCAACGACCGGGACGGGCATTTTAATAGCATTGCGAAATTAGCGAATCAATTGCGCCATGTATGCATGATCCATGTGGAACCCTATAACAGCTTTGGAGAAGGAAAAGCCCAGAGCATCGGGAGCCAGTATGCCCTAAAAGGAGTGCAGCCTCCAGAAGAGGAACGTGTTGCGGAATGGGTGAATCGCATTCAGGCAAAAGCCCATGTTCCGGTGGTCAAAAACGGATGAGGGCCGCAGTCTCCGGGGAAAGCGTTAAGCTTTCATTATCTTTTTCCCTTATCCAGAAGTCCCAGAGGCCAGGGACGTCCCGCTGCAGGGGAATCAAAAAATTATAAAAAAAGAACCGCTTTCCTGTTGCTTCCTGGGAAAGCGGTTCTTCTTTGAGGCGAATGGATAACAGACCATTTTTATCCTTTCGAATCATTTTTGCAGATGATCGGGCAAAGAAAAGCAGAAGCTTATGCTAGGATAGAGTGGTCAGCCATGGCAAGGCGAAAAGGCTGGCTTCACAAAACTAGGGCTGGTAATCCCTGGGTATTGCCAAAGAATTTTTCAGGATACCTATAATAAAAAAACGGAGGCAGCGCACAGTGGGAGGGGGCCGGCAGATTCTCCCCGAATGATCAGGCTTCTTGCATTTTTTTCTGTCAGTCGGTATAATAGTAACCGTTTGAAAGTAAGGAACGATCAAATTGACAAAGAGGCGCTTATGCGACAGGAAAATGATCTTGGAAAAGACCCTATCGGCAGGCTGGTTGTAAGAATCGCGCTGCCTAGCATGCTGGCCCAGCTCGTCAACGTTTTATACAACATTGTTGACCGTATGTACATTGGAAATATCGCTCAGACGGGAGATCTTGCGCTGGCGGGCGTCGGCGTATGCGGGCCTGTCATCACAATGGTTGGATCGGCAGCGGCACTGATTGGCATCGGCGGCGCCCCGCTGATGAGCATTTACTTGGGTGAAGGAAAAAGAGAAAAGGCCTTTGCGGTTGTCGCGAACTGCTTTTTGATGCTTTGCATCCTTTCTGTGGCTCTGACCGCCGTTCTGTTTCCGATGAAAGAACCTATGCTTTTGTTTTTCGGCGCAAGCAAAGCAACGATTTCGTATGCAGACAGCTATTTTTCTATTTATCTCACAGGCACAATATTCGCCTTGCTTTCCGCGGGGATGAGCCAGTTTATTATCTGTCAGGGGTTTGCTAAAATTGCCATGCTTGCCGTCGCTTTGGGAGCGGGATTAAATATTATATTGGACCCGGTCTTCATTTTTGCGTGGAACATGGGAGTGACCGGCGCTGCCGTGGCGACTGTTTTGTCCCAGTTTGCCAGCTGCTGCTTTGTCCTGTCCTTCCTTTTTGGAAAGCGTCCTGCGATCCGCATTACCTTTGGCGGGTACAGCGTAAGGATTATGCGCCGGGTTTTGTCAATCGGTTTCACGCCGTTTGCAATCATTGCGGTAGATAATATCATGATTATTGCCATGAACGCCATTTTACAGAAGTATGGCGGAGCCGCGCAGGGGGACATGCTGGTAACCTGCGCTACCATCGCACAAAGCTTTATGCTGGTTGTCACTATGCCGCTGAGCGGAATCAGCGGAGGAACTCAGACGATATTAAGCTTTAACTATGGAGCCCGGCAGATCGGCCGGGTTAAAATGGCGCAGCGAAAGATCTTTCTTCTCTGTCTCGTCTATACCGGACTGATGACAGCGGCAGCGTGGCTGGGCGGGAAATGGTTTGTCCAGCTTTTTACCAATGATGCCGCCATAGCGGAAAAGGCTCTGTGGGCCATCCGGGTGTATACGCTGTCACTTCTCCCGCTTGGGATTCAGTACGAGATTGTGGATGGGTTTACAGCCATCGGAAAAGTGCAGTATTCGCTTCCGCTGTCCTTCTGGCGGAAACTGGTATATTTTGCCGCGCTGTTTCTTCTTCCGGCAATATGGGGCGCTGAAAGCGCGTTTTTTGCGGAGCCTATTTCAGATGTTGCCGGCCCTCTTGTTTCGATAATGGTCTATTTATCCGTGATGAAAAAGGTTCTGGATAAAAGAAAAGAAAGGCAGCCCGACGCCTAGCAAACCCACGGTGCAATTCCTCTGGCTTTTATTGCGGGATGGACACCGCTTAAGCCGGAAGCCCGCGTTATGCCGGGCAGCGGCGCATCGGGCGGACAAGCTTCTGTGAATTCATCCAACAGGGTTAAAGCCGCAAGCCTTTAATATCCTTAATTCTGGAAAATATCATATTACAGCTGCATTCTACTACGCCGGGCAGCTTGTCCATCGTCCCGTACATCAATTCTTCCATTTCTTCACTGGACGAAGCGACTGCGTGGACATGGAGCTTGCTTTTTCCCGTCACACGATAAATTTGTGTGACGGTATCGTTTTGTTCCAGAAGCGCGGCAACCTCCGGCAGCGTGTCCGGCACCGTTTCTATTTCAAAATAACAGGAAATTGCTCCGCTGATCTTCTGCGGATTGATGACCGTTGTGTATTCTTCAATAATCCCAGCCTGTTCAAGGGCCTGGACACGGGATCTCACTGCTACGCGTGAGATCCCGATTTTTTGTCCTATCTCCGAATAAGACATCCGGGCGTTCCGGATCAGCAGCTTCACGATTTGCTGGTCTAATTCATCCAAGCCATCTAAAAACACGGCTGTTCATCTCCTTGTGTTATGTATTCCTTATACGGCTATTATAGTTATTATGTGAAAGAAGTCAATCGGATTGCGGGATTATATCTTGACAATTAATAAGTTTATATCTACAATGTATTACGAATGTTAATATAAATATTTCGAATCGAAATTAAGAGGATATGATGAAAGAAGATCTAACACAAGGGCCTGTGATAAAAACAATGCTGCGTTTTGCGGTCCCTATGATTTTTGGAAATCTTCTGCAGCAGTGCTATAACATCGCGGATACGCTGATTGTGGGCCGGTTTCTGGGAGCAGGCGCTCTCGCTGCCGTTGGCTCTGCTTTTTCTTTAATGACTTTTCTGACCTCTATTTTGCTTGGACTTGCCATGGGAAGCGGAACAGTATTCTCCATTCGTTTTGGCCAAAAGGATCAACTAGGACTGAAGGAGGGAATACTTGCTTCTTTTGTTCTCCTGAGCATTGTGACGGCTCTGCTAAATACCGCCGTCTTTATGGGGCTTGACTGGATCATTTGGATTCTACGCACTCCCGCCAATCTGGTTGCCATGATGCGGGAATATTTAAGCGTAATTTTTATAGGGCTGGCCGGAATTTTTTTGTTTAATTTTTTTACCTCTCTACTGCGTTCACTGGGGAATTCTGTAGTGCCGCTGTTGTTTCTAGCGGTTTCGGCTGTCTTAAATATTGCGTTGGATTTATGGTTTGTAGCGGGATTAAACCGAGGAGCGGCCGGAGCGGCGGAAGCCACTGTGATCTCCCAATATGTTTCCGGCATTGGAATTGCCGTTTACACAAGAATAAAATATCCTGAACTTTTAAGAAGAGATAAAAAGGTTCGCTTTCGCCTGAGCCGTGTAAAAGAAATCACAGGCTTTTCGGCCTTGACTTGCTTGCAGCAATCCATCATGAATCTTGGAATTTTGATGGTTCAGGGCTTGGTTAACAGCTTTGGCACTACCATTATGGCCGCTTTTGCCGCCGCTGTAAAAATTGACGCCTTTGCTTATCTTCCTGTTCAGGATTTTGGCAATGCGTTTTCTATTTTTACTGCGCAGAATTATGGCGCAAAACAGACTGAACGCATCAAAAAGGGAATCCGTGCTGCTTTGACTGCGTCTGTTGCCTTTAGCCTCATGGTTTCTTTTTGTGTTTTTGTCTTTGCCAAGCCCTTGATGACCCTTTTTATCAATGCCGAGGAAACCGCCGTTATTGAAGAAGGGGTACGCTACCTTCATATAGAAGGAGCGTTTTATTTCTTAATCGGTATTTTGTTCCTGTTCTATGGACTGTACCGCGCTCTTGCAAAACCTGGGATGTCCGTTGTGCTCACCATTGCGTCTCTCGGCATCCGGGTGGCTTTGGCTTATGCGCTCTCCGCCATACCGGCGTTCGGCATAGCGGGGATTTGGTGGTCGGTGCCTATCGGTTGGCTGCTGGCTGATGTGTTAGGAACGGTGTACTATTTTGTAAAGCGAAAAAGTTTATTGCGCGGCGGCCTGTAAAAACGTGCTTGCTGGGACCAGCGGCGTAATGTTTGAATGATTAAGAAGCTGTCAGTTGTAAGATAAATAGTTCAATTTGTATATCTCTTTATTCCAAAGTGTGCTATTATGGAAATAAAATATAGAGAAATGCTTTTGAGACGATATTCCTATCAAGCTCCGCCAGATGACCCCATGACTGGTTTAGTTCCTTATTCGGTAAATTCAAAAAAGGGATTTTAGCGGCAGGGTGCCTGCACCAAAGGTAAAAATAGTTTTATAATTTTGGAAAGGCAGTGAAGATGGATGAATCAAAAGGAGATCAAAAAAATCGTATCGGAAATGACTTTGGAAGAAAAAGCCGGGATGTGCTCAGGAAAGGATAACTGGCATTTGAAATCGGTGGAGCGCTTGGGGATTCCGGAGGTAATGGTATCCGATGGTCCTCATGGATTGAGAAAGCAGGAGGATAAGACTGACCATTTGGGCTTGAACGGCAGTAAGAGGGCGGTCTGTTTTCCGGCGGCGTGCGCCTCCGCCTGCTCCTTTGACCGCGGACTTCTTCAGGAGCTGGGGGAAGCGATCGGAGAGGAATGCCAGGCTGAGGCTGTTTCCATAGTGTTGGGACCGGCGGTTAATATTAAGCGTTCCCCTCTGTGCGGACGGAATTTTGAATATTTTTCCGAAGATCCATATTTAGCCTCGGAATTGGCCAAAAGCTATATTTCCGGTGTGCAGTCCAAACAAGTAGGAACCTCGATTAAGCATTTTGCGGTCAATAACCAAGAATTCCGCCGCATGTCCTGCTCGTCCGAGCTGGATGAAAGGGCTTTGAGAGAAATCTATTTGTCTGCGTTTGAGGCGGCTGTCAAGGAAGCTAAACCATGGACGGTAATGTGTTCCTATAACAGAATTAACGGGGTCTACGCCTCTGAAAATAAAAAGCTGTTATCAGATATTCTCAGGGACGAATGGGGGTTTGACGGGTATGTTATGTCGGATTGGGGCGCAGTCAACGACCGGGTGGAGGGCCTGAAGGCGGGCTTGGATTTAGAGATGCCTGGCAGCAGCGGCGTGAATGACAAGGAAATTATCAAAGCGGTAGAATCAGGGAGGCTTGATGAAAGCGTATTGGATACCGCGGTAGAAAGAATCCTCAGCAGAATATTTGCTTACTGGGAGAACAAAACCAATACCGTTTTTCCCTATAAGGAGCATCATGAGCTGGCAAAAAGAATTGAGCTGGAATCGGCGGTGCTCTTGAAGAACGAGGATCAGCTTCTCCCCTTAAAGGAAGGTAAAAAGATCGCGTTGATCGGTCAGTTTGCGAAGGAACCCCGATATCAAGGCGGGGGAAGCTCCCATATCAATCCTTATCAAGTAAAAGGCGCCTGGGAATTGCTGAATGGAGTTTCTTACGCTATGGGCTATACGCTGGATGACAGCGCGGCGGAGGAGCTGGCGGAAGAAGCGGTGGCGCTGGCCGCTAAATCAGATGCGGCGGTCATATTTGCGGGACTGCCGGACGCTTATGAGTCTGAGGGCTATGACAGACGGCATATGAGACTGCCGGAACAGCAAAATCATTTAATCGAAAGGGTAAGCCGGGTGCAGCCTAATCTGGTTATAGTGCTGCACAACGGCTCTCCGGTGGAGATGCCCTGGGAGAAACAGGCAAAGGCGATTTTGGAGATGTATCTTGGCGGAGAAGCCGTGGGAGAGGCCGCGGCTGACCTGCTGTTTGGCAAGGCGAACCCCAGCGGCAAGCTGGCGGAAACTTTTCCGCTCCGCTTGGAGGATAATCCCTCTTATCTCAATTTTCCGGGGGACGGAAATACGGTGTGCTATCAAGAGGGGATTTTTGTTGGCTACCGGTATTACGACAGCAAAAAAATGGCGGTGCGCTATCCCTTTGGCCACGGCCTTTCCTACACGACCTTTGAATACAGCGGCCTAAAGCTCAGTAGTGATCAAATAAAAGACACGGATTGTCTGACTGTTACATTTAAAGTGAAAAATACCGGCGCTGCCGCGGGAAAAGAGATTGTACAGCTTTATGTGTCAGATCATACCGGAAGTGCGGTCCGCCCGGAAAAAGAGCTAAGACACTTTGCTAAGGTGGCGCTCAGCCCCGGTGAAGAAAAAACGATAAAAATGGAATTAACCAAACGGGCATTCGCCTGGTATCATCCGGAGCGGAAAGATTGGTATGCCGCGTCCGGAGAGTATGAGATATTAATCGGCTCATCCTCAAGAGAGATTAGGCTTTCGAAAACGGTTTGTATGGAAAATACCAGCGGGGCTGTTCAACGGATTGAAGCCAATACGGTGATCGGAGATATTGTTGCGAATCCACAAGCGGAAAAAGTGTTTTCAAAGTATATGGATCAGCTGTGGAAGGCTTTCGGAAAGCCCAAATCCGACGAAATGACGCGGCAGATCATCCTGAGCCTGCCTCTTCGCGCCGTGCGAAGCTTTTGCTACCTGCCTTCGGAAGAGTTAAATATATTATTAAATGCTTTGAATGCGGCGGTTAACGAAACGGCCCGGAGCGGCCGCTAAAACGGTATTGAGATGATGGTGCGGCAACGTTCGTTGTGAAAAACAAAGCTTTAAAAGCTGCTGGCTGCGCATACACGAAAGGCAGAAACACAATTCTGTGTTTCTGCCTTTTCTTATTCCTGTTATGATAAAAAGACTGAGGCCAGGCGCCATGCCCTACGATTATTTGATAGGCCGCAGCACCCGTTTTTCCGCCCAGGTTTCCCGGCGCTGCTCGCTTTTTTCTTCTATTTCACGAAGAATTTGGAGATTGGAAACAAGATTTAAGATCAGCATATTCAAAATCCATTGAAGGATTCCTACGAATAGGCCTAAAAAGATACAGCAAAAGTAAGAAAAGCCGGTAAGCCTCAGTAATGTCCCCAGGAAAAAGCATCCTGGGAAGCAGAGAATAAAAATAATTATGATACACAGCTTGTATAGCTTGATCCAGATGCCGCTTTTTTCATTCAGCATAGCAGTTCTCCTCCCCATATCGTTTTGTCTATTATAGCACACAAAATTTGGTTTGTCTATCATCGGAGACATAACTTGCGCTTTTTCTCCGTACACTAAAGCAAAGGGGTTGTCTGCGATGATAGAATATAACCGTTATGCTGTCGGCAGAGTGGTGCGCCGTGTCCGAAAGGAGAAGCAATTATCCCAAGAAATTGCCAGCGGCTTGGCGGGCTTGGCTAGAAGCCATTTGGCGATGATTGAAAATGGCAGCAAACAGGCGAATTTTGAAACTGTCTGGAAAATAGCCAACGCGCTGGGAATGTGTCCCCACGAACTGGTACGGCTGATAGAGAAAGAAATTCGGGAAAATGAATGGACGGACAAGGCGGAGAGGGCGCGAAAAGGATAAGGGCCGCGCCGGCCGAAGCCGATCTGTGCCTGAGCCGCTCCGGCAGGGAAAGGCGCTGTTTGCGCATTGCGGCTGCCGCTGGTATAATAGTTATGCTTTTTATGAGCTTTGCGTTTGAGGTGATTTTTTATGTCTAAAGAGATGCCGATGCGGATAATCGCACGTATTCACAATGATTTTTCCTCAAAATTTGGGATTCCACGGCAAAGCGGGCTTGTTGATTCCTTGATTTCCACCATTGTGTTTGAACCGGAATTTCGGAACCCTGACGCGTTCCGGGGGTTGGATGGATATTCCCACATATGGCTGCTCTGGCAGTTTTCTGAGGCGGTGAGGCGGAATTGGTCTCCGACTGTGAGGCCTCCCCGGCTGGGAGGAAATACCAGAATGGGCGTTTTCGCGACTCGTTCGCCATTCCGCCCCAATGCCATTGGATTATCCTGTGTCCGTCTGGAAAAGGTAGGGCTTCACACGGCTTTTGGGCCGGTTTTGTATGTAGCCGGCGCGGATCTTATGGATGGCAGCCCGATTTTTGATATTAAGCCTTATCTCGCCTACTGTGATTCCCATCCTGAAGCGCTGGAAGGCTTCACCGGAGCTGTAAATAAACCGGCGCTCCATGTGGAATTTCCTCAAGAACTTTTAGAGAGGCTTCCTCAGGGCTGCAGGGAGGGACTTCTGGAAATTTTGGCGCAGGATCCCCGGCCCGGATATCAGAATGAGCCGAATCGGGTTTACGGCATGACGTTTGCCGGATTTGAGATTGGCTTCACAGTGGCTGGAACGATCCTGACGGTTTGCAGGGTAGAGGAAAACGGCGTTCAATAGCATCGGCTTTTGCTTACCTGGCTGGATTGTTAGGGGAAAGAAGAAAGGCCGGACAGTATTACTGTCCGGCCTTTTGAGGCGGAAGCATCTGAGCGTGTCAGACAGCTGGGTTTTGCAGCGCCTCCAGCTGACTCTCCGTTAGGGTCAGATCACAGAGGGACATGCTGTCCTCTAGCTGAGCTACAGTGGAACAGCCTACGATGGCGGCGCTCTGCAAGGGATTTGAGGTCAGAAAGGCCATGCAGACGGCGGCGGGGGTACAGCTGTTTTCCTCGGCGATCCGCTTGACGATTGGCAGGCGCGCTTGATTTTTAGAGCTTTCATAGCGCCGGAGGATCTTATCCTTTAAGGGAAGTCCCATAAGCTTTTTGGAATAGTAGCCGCCGCCCTGCGAGGCGAAAGCCATAACAGGAATTTTATTTTTTACATAGCCTGCATATTCCGAATCGTTCATTGCGACCAAAGTAGGATCACCCCAGGCCGCTGGCGTAGTGGCAGCAAGCCCCCATTGAATCTGCGAAACAGTAAAAGGGGTTTTCCCGTGCGCCAAAGCCCATTGGTTTGCTTGGTCGATTCGCTGGACGGTCCAATTGGAAGCTCCTAAAGCGCGGATTTTCCCCGCTCTTACATGCTCATCCAGCATATCCATGATTTCCCCTACCGGCATATCGGGGTTATCGCGGTGGAGAAAATAAATATCTACAGAATCCACCTTTAATTCGGAAAAACTGGTTTCCAGCTCCTGATCGAGCACCTGCTTGCAGATTCTGCTCTTAGTAACGCAGCTGCGGTCTGGATGGCAGCCCTTGGTCACCAGCACGACATCTTTCCTCATACCGCGGGAGGCTAACCAGCGGCCTACTATTCCTTCGCTGTAGGTGGGACCGTCAGGATCGGCGGGATCCGCCTGGCCGTAGATTCTGGCGGTATCGATCGTGTTGCCGCCCAGCTCAAAATACCGGTCCAGCAAGGCGAAGGCGGTATCTTCGGAAATCGTTGTGCCGAAATAATCCGCTCCTTTGACGATTTTGGACATGCGTATGGTTCCGCCAGCGCTGCTGACCTCCATAAATTTCATTAGAACACCCCTTTTTCACAGATTTCTTTTTCCATTATAAAACGGAACGGCAGCCTTGGCAAGAAGTTCCTTGGGATTCTTGCCTTATGAATCCTTGTGTGGAGCGGGAGGCTTAAAACAGCCAGGCCGTCCTTTCACAGCTCAGCCGGTTTCCCAGCAAGGCTCAGCGGATTTTTCCTGCCGGCAAGGGTGCTTTGTTTTTTAGAAAGGCGAAAAGGCTTTCGGCCCCGTCTGTCCGCGTTTTTCCGGGAAGGAATTTCTCAGAGGCTGGGAGAGCGCTCCAGCCGATAAAAGCGGAAAAATCCCTGATAAAAATGTAACGGCTTCCTGACAGATTATCCAAAATAAAAGCCATAAAATTTGATTCAAGGATAATTGACAGGGCGGGGAAAAGGTGTTATAAATAATATTGGTGGTAAAACGTTTTTTTATTAGAAAGGAGAAAATGTTTCATGAGCCAGTCACAGATCATTCGCGAGACCTTTGAAAAAAACGGCGGAATTTTTAAATTGATTCCGACGTTTGTTCCCAGAAATAATTCCCAGCCCGGCAAGCGGCTTCGTCTGCATCCGGACGATTATTTTGCCCTGGGTACTGCCCGCGGTCCAATGAAGGAGCGTTGGTTTTCCAGCGTGATCCAGGCCGCCAACGGCCCTCTGGCCGCTCCCGACGAGGGTATGAGCTATGTTTCCTACGGCACCACTCCCGAGGAGAAATTCCTTTTGAAGGACGCTGTAGAGGAATTAGGCGCCGAGCTGATCGGCGAGGAATTTTTGAAGAAATACGGCACTTGGCCGATGTACGCGAAATTCTTCGACAATGAGCTGCCCCTGTTCCATCACCTCCATCTGGACTTCGACGCCGCGGCTCGTATTGGCTGGCAAGGCAAGCCGGAGGCTTATTACTTCCCGAGACAGTACAACAACTATCCCGGACGTTTTCCGGTGACTTATTTCGGCTTTGACCCCGACTGCACCAAGGAAGAAGTCAGAGAGCGTCTGCTCCAATATAAGACCGGAGACAACCGGATCACCGAGCTTTCCAGGGCTTACCGCATTGAACTTGGTACCGGCTGGTATACGCCTCCGGGAGTTGTACATGCGCCGGGCTCTTACTTAACCTATGAGCCTCAGTGGAACAGCGACGTAAACTCTGTCTTCGAAAACGTGGCGTCCGGCGAGGTTTACGATATCAAGAACCTGGTGGAGCGCCTGCCTGAGGAAGAGCAGGATGACGTTGACGCCGTCATGAACCTGATGGATTGGGAAGCCAATGTGGATCCTCATTATAAGAAGCACTACTTCCGTCCTCCGGTGATGGATTCTAAGGAAGACGGTGTTTATGAGGAGAAATGGATCGCCTATGGCAACCCCTATGTGGGCGCCAAGGAGCTGACCGTATATCCCGGCCAGACGGTTACCATTAAGGACAGCGGCGCTTATGGCTGCATTCTGACCCAGGGCTTCGGCACCATCGGCGGCTACCAGTGCGAGACCGCCGGTATGCTCCGCTTTGGGCAGTTGAGCGCCGACGAATTCTTCGTAGGTGAAAAGGCCGCTACCGCTGGAGTAAAGATCACCAACAACTCCATCTGCGAGCCTTTGGTTATTTTGAAGCACTTTGGCCCGAATCATCCTGAAATGCCTCAGGTTTCTATGGACTAAGCTTTTCGTTTAGCAATATTCAATTAGCACGGAATGGCGGAGCAGGTTTTTCATAAGCCTGCTCCGCCTCAGTAAGGGGCGGATTTATGGCTGATATTAAAGATGTGGCAAAGCTGGCGGGGGTGTCTATTTCCACGGTTTCCAACGTAATGACTGGGAAAAAGACTGTAAGTCCGGCTTTGGAGGAGCGGGTGCTGAAGGCGGTGAAGGAGCTTGGCTATCATGCAAGTCCCATCGCCCAGGGAATGCGGAACAGCCGGACCAATACTATCGGCGTGGTGATTTCTTCCTTTCAGCGGGTTTTCTTCGGCCCCATGCTGAAAGGAATTCAGGATACAGTGTCTGAAGCGGGATGCGTGATGAACGTGCTGGACAGCGGAGGCAGCCTGGAGACAGAAAAAAGATGTGTGAAATATCTAGTCGCGACCAAGGCGGATGGGATCATTATGGAATCCCTTGCTTACGACTCTGATCCGAAGCAGGAAAAGTATGTAAAAGGGCTCAATGCTCTGGGAAATTCCAGAAAGCACATTCCAGTGGTGCTCTTGGAGCATAAGATCAGCGCCGCCAGGGTGGATACTGTCATGGTGGATAACCGCCTTTCCGCCAGAAAAGCGGTAGAGCATTTGATCGGATGCGGCCGGCGGGAGATCGCTCACATTGTGGGGCCTGATTATGTATCAGTCAGCCGGATGCGGCTGCTGGGATATCAGGACGCCTTAAAAGAGAACGGGATTCCATTCAACGAAAAATTGGTGGTAAAGGGGGATTTTTTACCTCTTTCCGGTTACCAGGCAATGCGCCGGCTGTTCCAAACCGGAGAAAAAATTTCCGCGGTGTTTGCTGCGAACGACCAGATGGCAATCGGCGCGATTCGGGCGATCCAAGAAGCAGGAAAAGCCATTCCTGGCGAAATTGCGGTGGCAGGATTTGATAATATTTTCCCAAGCACTCTGGTAAGCCCGCCGCTGACTACCGTACGGGTTCCCAACTATGATATGGGCGTCGCGGCTGCGAAAAGGCTTCTCCAGCGGATCGAGGGCAAAGCGGCCGGTGACGGCGAGACGCTGCTGCTTGGCACAGAGCTCATTGTCAGAGGGTCTACCAGCCCTGAGGGTGACAATAGCTGGGACTTGGGGTCTTGGTAAGGGTTTTGGCTTTTAACAGAGTAAAAGTTCTGAAGAGATGGAATAGGCTGTATTATACGATATCTATTTATATAAGAAAGATAGGAAAGTAAAAGGAGAGGGTAAAGATGCTGAAAAAAATTTCTCCGTTGATTTCTCCGGAGCTGCTGAAGATTTTGGCGGAAATGGGACATGGAGATGTTATCGCCTTTGGCGACGCCAATTTCCCTGCGGAATCCAGCAAAGCCTCGTATGTGGTACGGGCCGATGGGATTCCGATTCCTGCCCTGTTGGATGCGGTCTTGGAATTGTTTCCCATTGACACCTTTGTGACGCAGCCAGTTAAGCTGATGCAGGTGGTACCCGGGGATGATTATGTACCTGAAGTAGTGGAGGAGTATAAAAAGATCCTCGCTAAGCATGATGTAGGCGAGGATAAGATCGAGTATCTGGAGCGCTTTGATTTTTACGGCCATACAGATACAGCGTATTGTGTAGTGGCTACCGGTGAAACAGCCCGGTATGCGAACATCACACTGAAAAAAGGCGTAATCGGCTGAGAAAGCCTATTATAGCCAAAGCGCCGCAGAAGGATAATAAATGGCTTCAGCAGCTTTAGAATGGCAGTACTGCTTCATTCTGGCGGGCGAAGTGGTTTAGGACCGTTCCGCGGCGCTTTTTTTTGCTTGATTTTTATGGGATTAGCGGCTCTGCTTAAAAGATATTCGACAGGAAACGATTTAAAATTTCTTATTGGAAAATACAATTATTGATTTTGTTTAAAAAAATAAAAAAAAATTAGGCATAATCATAATTTTTCCCCTTTCAAGCCCGGAAAGGTTGTAATTATTACGACTTTGTGATAAACTGTAACCAATTTGTTACAGATTGTAATTTTTATTTTCCTGTGAAATTTACATGATTTTGTGTTTTGATATGGAGAGAGAAAGGTTAAGGAGGCAATTTGGAATGGGCCGAGTAAAGAGCAGAATGAAGAGATTTGCCGCGGTAGTGTTATCCCTGGCGGTGATGGTGCCTGTAGGAGTGTTCGGGACAAGCCAGACAGCAAAGGCCGACGGACCTACTGGCGCGGGATTGGCCGCTCATGCGATGACCGCGTACAATGAGGGCTGGGCCTATTCTTATGGCAGCGCTTCTCCGGGAGCGGTGGATTGCTCCGGTTTGATTTATTCTTATTATGGAGTCGGCGGAATCCGTTCAGATATGATGGCCATGTCTCCTCAGACCGGCAGTATCGGTACTTTGCCTGAAATTCCCGGACTGGGCTTATATATGCCTGGCCATGTGGGCGTTTATGTGGGCGGAGGGATGTGCGTTGACGCGAGAGATTATGGGTCTGGCGTTTGCTATGGCTCTGTTTCCAGCATGGGCTGGACAAACTGGTTCTATGTATACGGCGTAGATTACGGCGACGCTACCGTTACGGTAGATCCTTCCGTCGGCGCGGGAAGCTCTTCCAATCCTTCCGGCGGCGGTGCTGATTATGTGGAAGATACTCCCGCTGAGCCGGTTTATCTCCAGTTAGGCTCCTCCGGCGCGGAGGTTGCGAAGCTTCAGCAGCGCTTGGCTGAGCTTGGTTATTTTAACGACGGGGCTACAGAGTATTTTGGAGAATATACTGCGGAATGTCTGAAGGCCTTCCAGGCCAAGGCTGGCTATGAGGCCACTGGGATTCTCGACCCGGATACCGAGGCCCTGCTGTATTCCGACAGCGCGCCCAGCAATCTGCCCGCTGTTTATGAGGGCGGAGAGTTTGCGGAAGAAATTCACACGATTCAGCAAAAATTGATTCAGCTTCAATATATGACCGGCGAGACTACCGGGTTTTACGGCGACCAGACCAAGGCTGCGGTTGCTAAGTTCCAAACTGTGGTAGGCCTGGAATCTACCGGTGTTTACGACAATACCACCAGAAGTAAGCTGGAAGCCTCTGACGCTCCCTCTAATCCCGAGGCCGCCGTCATTAAAAAGGGCGATGCGGGTGAGGAAGTCACAGAGCTGCAAAACCGCCTGATCCTGCTGCGCTATATGATCGGCGACGCTTCCGGAACCTTTGATGACGCTACAGAAGCGGCGGTAAAGGAATATCAAACCACTAACAGCCTGGAGGCTACCGGAATTGTAGACAAGGCTATGAAGGATGTTCTTTATTCCGACAAGGCGCTTCGTTCTCCTGAGGCGGACAACCTAAAGCTCGGCTATGTAGGCGACGACGTTAAAGCCTTGCAGATGAAGCTTGCTAAGCTTGATCTCTATCAGGGCGGCGCCAGCGGAACCTTTGATAAGGCGACGGAGCAAGCGGTGAAGAGCTTCGAGGAAGAAAACGGCCTGCGGGTTACCGGAGTTGCCGACTTGACGGTTCGGATTGCGATCGACGCTGTGATTAATTCTCTGGATCTCGGCCCTACCTATGCTAGAAATACTGATATGACGGTGCAGGCCGCGGCGATCACTGAAATCGATGAAGGAGCTTCTTCTAACACGACGACTTCTATCGTGCTGGGTGTTTTGTTTGGCTCGTTGGTGCTGTTTGGCGCTGTGATTGTATTCTATGTGAAAAAGAATCCTTATATTGTGAAAGTGCTTAGAACAAGGCTTTCACAGCTTAGGGGAACTAAATAAATGAAAAACGCGTGAAAGGCTTGCCGTCCGCAGGACGGCAGGCCTTTTCTCTATGCGGTGAGAAAACCATCGCCGGCTTTCTCAGTGTCGGCCGGAGGACCTATCAGTGGAGACGGGGCGTAAAATAGTTAGTTTTAAGCGTGGAGCAGGGCAAAATGAGGCGGCTGTTAAAAACCATCTTCAATCGGCACGGCCCCAGCCAAAAATCTGGCCATGCAGGGCGACAGCGTATCGGACGGCCAAGCTGTGAAAGCTTCTGACAGAGCGGCGGCCGCCTGTTTGAAAGGCATAAAAACAATCATAATCCACAGTATTTTGTTTTTGGCGTTTCTGTTTCCTGGAAAAGTAAGAGAATAAGAAGAGAAATTCTTTTTTTTACCTGGGTTTTATGTTATAATTTTTCCTTAGAGGGCTGTCAGGGCCCAATCTGTGATCAGGGAAGGATCAGTATGCGGGTAACATTAATCAGTAAAGGCGCGGTAGCTGAAATCGATACCCTTGGCGCTCAGTTGGTTTCGTACCAGGATGTGGTAAATACCGAGTATCTCTGGCAAGGGGATCCTGCTTATTGGAAGGGGCAGGCGCCCATTTTATTTCCTATTGTAGGCGCCTTGCGGAACGAGAGGGCGGTGATAGGCGGAAAGGCCTATTCCATGGCGCAGCATGGCTTTGCCCGGCACAGGGAATTTACCCCGGTGATTACCAGGAACGAGATGGCGGTGTTCTCGCTGAAAGCTGATGAGGCTACCAAGCGTCAATACCCCTTTGACTTTGATCTCCGGGTGACCTACCGCCTGGAGGATACCAGGCTGACGGTGGAATTTTTAGTGACCAATTTGTCGGATCGTCCCATGCCCTTTGTGGTGGGAGGCCATCCCGCGTTCCGGGTTCCTGTGAGCGGCGAAGACCGGTTTGAAAACTGGGTAGTGGAATTTGAGAAAGAGGAAGTGATCGACTGTCCGAAATTTCTTCCCGGTTCCAAGCTTTTAGACTTTTCCCAGACAAAGCGAATCCTGGATCACGAGAGAAAGCTAAAGCTGACTCACGGCCTCTTTTATGACGACGCTCTGATTTGTGAAAATACTAATTCCCGGCAGGTGAAGCTTTACAGTATTCTTACCGGGCGGGGAGTGGAAATGGAATATGGGGATTTCCGCTATTTGGGAATTTGGTCCGCAAAGAATGACGCGCCTTTTGTAGCGCTGGAGCCTTGGACGGGCTGCGGCACCGCGCAGGATGAAGACGACTGCTTTGAAAGGAAGCGGGGAATGAAGCTGCTGGAGCCTGAGCTCAGCTTTAAAGCGGCGTTCACCATGAATATACTATAAAGGCAGGAGGCAAAAAAATGGAAACTCGAATTGTAGAAATAGCAGAGAGAATCAAGGGCTTGCGGGAAATGATGGATATCACCCCGGAGGAGATGGCTGAGGCTGCCGGCGTTGAGCTGGAGGAATACCTGAAGCATGAGAATGGAGAGCAGGATTTTGGCTTTACCTTTCTGTATAAATGCGCCGATAAGCTGGATGTGGATATTGTGGAGCTGCTGACGGGGGAAAATCCCAGGCTTTCCTTCTACTCCATCGTCAGAAAGGGCGAGGGCTTGGATATCAAGCGCCGAGCCGGGTTTAAGTACGAGCATTTAAATTATCGGTTTAAAAATAAGATTGCCGAAACCTTCCTGGTGACCGCCCCTTATTTTGAGGAGGAGCAGGATCAGCCGATCCCGCTGTCAACCCATTCCGGCCAGGAGTTTGATTTTATCATTTCCGGCCAATTGAAAACCAGAATGGAAGACCATGTGGAGATCTTGAAGCCGGGCGACGCTATTTATTACGATTCCGGCCGGGGCCACGGCATGATCGCTGCCGGCGGCGAGCCCTGCACCTTTTTAGCCATTGTTATGCGCCGAGTTGAGGAAGAAGCGGAGGACCATGAGAATGCTTAATATTCATCAAAAATTTTGCCGGGAGACCTTTTACGATGGGAAACTGGTCGATTTCAAGCCGGTTTACCAGGATAATTTCAATTTTGCCTACGACGTCATCGATGTGATCGCTCAGGCCGAGCCGGAACGGCGCGCAATGCTTTGGTGCAACGACAAGGGAGAGGAGCATACCTTTACCTTTTCCGACCTGGAAAAATACTCCAACCGGGCGGCGAATTTATTCACGAAATTAGGAATCGGCAGAGGGGACACAGTGGTGCTGATTCTGAAGCGGCACTATGAGTTTTGGTTTGCCCTTCTGGGACTTCACAAGGTTGGAGCGGTAGGTATTCCGGCTACGAATCTGCTGACCAAGAAAGACCTGGTATACCGGTTCAACGCGGCTCACGTGAAGGGAATCATCTGTACTACTGACGGCGAGGTTATGGACCATGCGGATGCGGCGTTTCCGGAATCCCCCACTGTTAAGGTGAAAATCGGCGTTCACGGCGCCCACGAGGGATGGGTAGACTTTTCCAAGGAGCTGGAAAGCCAGCCGGATACCTTTGAACGGGCGGAGACCTCCGCTGCAGATCCTATGCTGCTGTATTTTACCTCTGGCACCACCGGTATGCCCAAAATGGTCTGGCATGATTATACCTATCCCATCGCGCACATTATGACCGCGAAATATTGGCATAATGTAGTGCCTGACGGCCTGCATTTGACCCTGTCCGATACTGGCTGGATGAAGGCCATGTGGGGCAAGCTGTATGGACAGTGGTTTATGGAGGCGGGAATTTTTGTCTGTGACTTTGACAAGTTTACACCCTCTGAGCTGCTGCCCCTGTTTGCGAAATACCACATCACCACTTTCTGCGCACCTCCTACCATGTACCGCTTTTTCATCAAGGAGGATTTGAGCAAGTACGATTTGTCCTCCATCACCCACGCCACCATCGCCGGCGAGCCTCTGAATCCGGAGGTATTTAACCAGTTTTATAAGGCTACAGGCTTAAAGCTGATGGAAGGCTTTGGCCAGACGGAAACAACCCTGACCCTGTTCAATCCGGTGGGAACCGAGCCGAAACCCGGCTCTATGGGCAAGCCTTCTCCGGCATACCATGTGGATTTAATTGACGATGAGGGCAATACCGTGGAGCCTGGCACCGTAGGAGAGATCGTTCTGCGGACAGGGGAAGGAAAGCCTTGCGGTATGTTCGACGGGTATTACGAAAATCCGGAGCTGACAAAAACCGTGTGGGACAACGATATTTATCACACCGGCGACACCGCGTGGCGGGATGAGGACGGCTACTTCTGGTATGTTGGCCGTACCGACGATATTATTAAATCCTCCGGCTACCGGATCGGGCCGTTCGAAATCGAGAGCGTAGTCATGGAACTGCCTTACGTGCTGGAATGCGCCATTACGGGCACGCCCGATCCTATCCGTGGACAGGTGGTTAAGGCCACTATTGTGCTGGCAAAGGGCTACGAGCCTTCTGAGGAGCTGAAAAAGGATGTGCAGACCTATGTGAAGCGTCAAACCGCTCCTTATAAATATCCCCGTGTGGTGGAGTTTGTGGACGAGCTTCCCAAAACCATCAGCGGAAAAATCCGCCGGGTTACCATTCGCGGCGGAGAAAAGAAATCATAACAAAAAGGGAAGCGGGCTGGAGAAAAGCCCGCTTCCCTTTTTACGCAGGCTGCGCCGCCTGCCGGCTGAAGCAATAAAGAAGCGGATAAGCGGCTTCCAAATAAAATTGAAAAATCTCGCAGGCCAAAAAATGGAAATTCATTTAAGCTTATCCGAAATAGCTTGTATTCAGTTTACAGACTTTCTTAAAGGGCTTTCTAAGCGTTTTTCTGCCTTATTTATTTTTGTAGTAGAAATATGCGGCAATTTTTAAAAGAACGGCAAAAAATAAAATGGAAACAGCGGTATTAAACGCGCTGATATCGACAAAGGATAAGGCGCAGGCGGCGGCCGCCAGGCAAAGCAGAAAAATATCCATAATCGGCCCGCCGCTTTTTTCGTGGACCCATTGGGTGCGCTCATCCAGCGCCAGAATTTTTTCCTGACGCAGTTTTTCCTTGTTTTTTAGCAATGAACGGTTGTAGTGAATTTTATAAATAGTGTAAATCACGCCGCCAAAGTAAAGAGCTTTGTAGGAAAGCTGGGAAAGGCCGGTGGTGTACCGGGAATCGATCAGGCCTTTTTCTCCCACCAGCACCATAAAAGCCAGAAGCAAAGCCAAAACAGCCCATAGAAGATAAATTCGCCTTTTCACAACTTGAGAAAATGGAAGCTTACAGCCTTTCATACTTTTGGTCCTCCTCCTTCAGATTTTCTTCTAAGCAGTACAACTCCTCTACTGTGGTGCTGAAAATCCGGGCGAGCCGATAAGCCAACAGCAGAGAGGGATTGTATTGTCCGGTTTCCAAGGAAATAATTGTACGGGAAGAGACAAGCGCCAAATCGGCAAGCTGCTTCTGGGTATAACCTGCCTCAAGCCGAAGCTCTTTGATTTTGTTTTTCATAGCGGCTCCCTCAATGATATGAAGTTAACTTCATATGAAGTATACTTCATATTATACAGATCAAATAAAATTTGTCAACCCCGATTTACCGTGGAGTTACTGGCTTTTGGTTGAAAAATGGACAAAACGGCTTGTAGTTTGAATGGAAGTGTGCTAAAATAAGCAAAATATTCAGAAGGGGGAAGATGCCATGTTCTCATCGACCGAAATGCTGCAGGCTTCCCGGGGGAAAATCCCTGCAAAATTGGTGCTGAAAAACGCCGTTGTGCTCAATGTTTTTACCAAGGAATGGCTTACCCAGGATGTGGCTGTCTGGGATGGCCGGATCATTGGCGTAGGCCGCTATGAGGGCAGGGAGGAAATTGACCTAACTGGAAAGTATCTGGTGCCAGGCTTTTTTGACGCCCATGTTCATATCGAATCGTCTATGCTGACGCCAGCCGCCTTTGCCGCTGAAATTTTACCTTTTGGAACTACGACGATTCTCGCCGATCCCCATGAGCTCGCCAATGTATCCGGAGAAAAGGGGATACGCTGGCTGCTGGAGGAGATCAAGCGGCTGCCTCTGAACGGCTATGTGATGCTGCCCTCCTGCGTGCCGGCCACGGAGCTTGACGACAGCGGCGCGCGGCTGGAGGCGGAGGATTTGCTGCCGCTTCGCGAGGACCCCTCGGTTTTGGGCCTGGGGGAATTTATGAATGTTTCCGGCGTTTGCGCCGGAGAGGAAAAAGCCCTTGCAAAGCTGCGGGCTTTTCAGGATAGAGTTATCGACGGCCATGCGCCGGGACTGGTGGGAAAGGATTTGCAGGCGTATCTCCTCGCGGGGGTCAGCACCGATCATGAGTGCTCCGAGCCAGAGGAGGCTTTGGAGCAGCTGCGGAGCGGAATGAATCTGATGATCCGGAGGGGGTCCGGGGCGAAAAACGGGGAAACGCTTATCAGCACCCTTTTGGATTCCCGGGTTTCCGCAGAGCGTGTGTGCTTCTGCACTGACGATAAGCATGTGGAGGATATCCGGCGGGAAGGGCATATCAGCAGCAATATCCGCGAGGCCATTCATCTTGGGATGGACCCAGCGGAGGCATATGCAATGGCCAGCTTCAACGCGGCGCGGATGTACGGGCTCTCCCATTTAGGCGCCATAGGTTCCGGATACCAGGCTGACTTGGTGGTGCTGGACGATTTGGAAGAGGTGAGCGTGGACAGCGTTTACTGGAAAGGAAAGCTGGTAAGCCGGAAGGGAGAAAGGCCCGCCGTGGGAAAACGGACTGTCCCGGGATTTTTGCTGGATACCGTCCAGCTTCGGCCGGTGCGCCGGGAGCAGCTCCGCCTCTCCTGCCCCGACGGCGCGGCTCACGTGGCTCAGGTGATCCCCCATCAGATCTTGACAAGGCACAGGGTCTGCCAGGTGCCTTGTACCTCTGGAGAATTCCAGCCTGACCGGCACTTTCAGAAAGTTGCGGTGGTGGAGCGGCATCGAGGAACAGGTCGGGTGGGCATCGGCGTGGTAGAGGGCTTTTTCCTTCACGGAGCCATTGCCTCTACGGTGGCACATGATTCTCATAACCTGATTGCGGTGGGGGATAACGACCAGGATATACTGCTGGGCATCCAGGCGCTGGAAAAGGCCGGGGGCGGCTATTGCTTGGCGCGGGATGGAAAGCTGCTCGAAGTTCTCCCGCTTCCGGTATGCGGCCTGCTGACACAGGAACCGACAGAACAGGTGCAGAGGGCTTTGGCGAATATGAAAAAGCTATGTGTGGAAATGGGGATGCCAGAGGAGCTGGACCCATTCCAGACGTTATCTTTTTTGTCGTTGCCGGTTCTGCCGGAAATTCGGATTACCGACCGAGGCGTCTTTGATTCCGTGGAATACCGGTATTTGTAGACTTGTTCATCACCGGCTGGGCTTAGCTCGGAAGAAAAGCTGCCGATTTGCCTGGTATCAATTTCAACCATAGAAAAATAGAGCGGCTAAGCGCTTAGCCGCTCTATTTTTGAGCCTGGATAATACCAGGCCAGAATTTCCTCGCAGGCGGCTCCTTGGGAGGCCATGAAATTGGCGCCGTATTGGCTCATGCCGACGCCGTGGCCATAGCCCCGCACCGTGAACAAGAAGCTGTCTTCACTGAAAATCAAATCGAAGTTGGCGCTCCTCAGAGAAAATACCTCGCGAATCTCATCGCCGGCTGGCTCCAAGGAGCCGAGCTTCATTGTTTTTACCAGACCGGCCTGGGTGGTTTGGGAATCCCCTATCCAGGTTTGAGGCGCTCCCTCCAGCTTGATATCCGGCCAGGCAGCCTCCGCCTTGGCCTTAAAATCCTCCGGGGATACGGTGACGGTAGTTTGATATCCGGGAGCCAGAGTATCTCCTGGGCTCGGTACCTCTACCAGATATTGACGAGCCTCGGAAAATACGTCGGCGGAGGCTTCAGTGACTCCGCCTGAAATAGCGTGGTAGGCCGCGGTGATCAAAGCGTCATCCGAATCCCGGAGTACCAGGCTCTGCGCCTCCTGGCAGATTTCCTTTATTCTTTTCAGGTTATCCTCGTAAGCGTCTCCCCATTTCTCCTGAAGCTGCTGATCCGTCAAATACCCGACCCCTTTGGAAAAATCCAGGGAAAAATCAGCGCCCTTCAGCGCCTCGTCCGGCGCGGCCCGCTGAGCTTCCTTTTTCTTTAGGAAAAAGGTCATGGAGGCTATAGCCTGGGCCTTCAGCGCCTCTGTTTCAAAGGAGGCGGGCATTTCCGCGGATACGACTCCGACTAAAAAATCAGCGTAGGAAAGCTCCTGGATTTTACCGGAGCTTTCATCCAGAACCTGAAAGCTTCCCTCCTTCTGGGCCTCCGGCTGGGCTTCACCGGATGATGCGGGCATGGAGGTCCCTGATGGCGGCGGAGCTTCTGCGGACGAGACGGACCCAGAGGAAGAGCCAGCAGGGGGAGCGCTGGAGGAAGAAGGATTTTTGTATACCGAAACGCCGTCCGGTGAGGAAAAAACGATTACTGCGGCGGGAACAGCCAGCATCAGCAGGAATAAAATGATTAAGAAAACCACTTTTGCTTTCATGAGAGCCTCCTATTCAAATTACATGTTTATAAATCAAATTATTCATTTTTCGTGTGTTTATTGAATTTATTAAATGCTTTTTGTTGATTGTTGAATTTTTTGAAAAATAAAATTTCATAAAAATGCAAAAACAGAAGTAAATAGGTTGACTTTGCATAAGGTTTGTAATAAACTTAATAATTAATTAGAGAAAGAGGTGTTGGAAAGTGCTTCAAAAACAACCTTCTGAGCTGGCTCTGCTTTGCGAGGAGTTTAGAAAGAATAATCATATCGAACCCGCTCAATTTGAACAGTATCAGGTAAAGCGGGGATTAAGGAATCCTGACGGAACCGGCGTGATGGCGGGATTGACCCATATATGTAACGTCCACGGTTATTTGATTGCCGATGGGGAAAAAATTCCCGACGAGGGCAGGCTGACCTACCGGGGAATCAATGTGAAGGATATTGTGGACGGCTGTACCAGAGAAAACCGTTTTGGCTACGAGGAGGTGGCCTGGCTGCTGCTGTTCGGCACTCAGCCTACCAGGGAGCAGCTGGAAAAGTTTAACCGGATCCTCAGCTCTTACCGGGAGTTGCCGGAGTATTTTGCCGAGGATATGATTATCAAGGCGCCCTCCAAGGATATTATGAACAAGCTGGGCAGAAGCGTGCTGGCGCTATATTCTTACGACAGCAATCCGGATGAAACCTCTCTGGAAAACATTATGCGCCAGTCCATTTCCCTGATCGCCAGAATGCCTACCATTATGACCTACGCCTATCAGGTAAAGCGGCGGCATTACGATAAGAAGAGCATGTATTTCCATCCCATCAAGCCGGAGCATTCCACTGCGGAATCTATTTTAAGGTCTATCCGTCCGGACAAAAAGTTCAACGACGAGGAAGCGAAGCTTCTGGATCTGCTGATGATTATCCACGCCGAGCACGGCGGCGGCAACAATTCGACCTTTACCACCCGGGTGCTTTCCTCTTCGGGAACGGACACGTATGCGGCGATTTCCGCTGCCATCGGTTCCTTAAAGGGGCCGAAGCACGGCGGCGCCAACCACCGGGTGATGCAGATGATGGAATGTGTCAAGGAAAAGGTTAAGGACTGGAAAGACGAGGACGAGGTAGAGGCCTTTTTGGAAAAGATCGTCCGGAAGGAGGAAGGAGATCACAGCGGCCTGATTTACGGCCAGGGCCACGCTATCTATACCCTGAGCGACCCCAGAGCGGTGATTTTGAAAACCCACGCCCAGAGGCTGGCGAAGGAAAAGGGAATGGATGACGAGTTTGCCCTATACCAGCTGGTGGAAAAACTGGCGCCTAAGGCGTTTTTGAACGTGAAAGGGGATAAAAAGGTGATCTCAGCCAATGTGGATTTCTATTCCGGTTTGGTTTACAAAATGCTGGGATTGCCGGAGGATTTGTACACGCCTATGTTCGCGGTGTCCAGAATCGCCGGATGGTGCGCCCACCGGATTGAGGAAGTGGAAACCAGCAACCGGATTATCCGTCCGGCGTATAAGTCTCTGGTGGACAGCCAAAAATACATACCATTGGATGAAAGAAAGTAAGATTTCTTTTCTTCCGTTGAAAAAAAGAGAAAAATAGTTGTCATAACTCCGAAATTCGTGTTAAAATAGTTTGGTAAACATTTTTAACACGAATTTCTCTTTTTTTGGAGGATTAAGATATGAAGATCAAATCCCTATGGATACCGTTCGCGCTTTTCTTACTTGCCGCTGTGCCGCTGCGGGTTTACCAGGTGGCTTACCTAATCGATCCGGCTACCGGCTTTTTTGAAAGCGGCGAATCTCTTTATCAGATCTTCTTAGGGATTTTGGCGCTGTTTGTCCTCATTATCATGATTATGACGGCAAGCTGTAAAAATACCTCGGAGTTTCAATTCCGCCGAAATATTTTTTCCGGTGTTTTCGCCCTGGCCGCCGCCGCGGCGATGGCGGCGGACTCCGGCGCGAATCTGCTGATTTATGTAGTGGACCATGGAACTCTCCGTTATTTGATTTTATCTATCTGCGGCGTTTTAGGGATGATCGCTTTTTTGGTTGCCGCTGTGTCCCATTTTACCGGCAGAAATACCTTCCGCAAGGCGCCTGTACTGGCCTTGCTGCTTCCTTTGTGGGTGTGCGTCAGAGCGGTGGTGCTGACCTTTATTGAGTACACCAACGTGACCACCATCAGCAGCAACATGCTGAGCGTGCTGTCAGTATTGGGAATGCTTATGTTTCTTTTCTCCCTTTCTAAGCTTTTTACAGGCATCGAAACCCCGAAAACCGGGAAGCGCACCGTAATGCTGGGTTTTTTGATGGTGCTGTTTACCTTGGTTGCCTGTGTGCCTCAAGGGGTGGACGCAGTACAAAACGGATTCTCCCTGACCTCAAGCTGGACGTTTTTAGCGGATTTGGCTTTGGTGCTGTACAGCCTGGGGCTTTTGGTACAGGCCAGCGCCCAGCTCAGCCGGCCTCAGCCCTTCGCTCAGATCAGCGGGGAGGAACAGGAGGAGGCAGGCAGTCCGGGAGTTCCTCCGACTCCCCAGGCAACCTACTTCAGCAGCATCATCGCGGAGCGGAACGCCGCCAAAAATCGGCTGACGGCCTTAGAAGAGCCTTCCAAAGAAAAGACGCCGGAACCGTCTGCGGCTTTCAAGGACAAGCCGCGGAAAGAGGAAGCGCCGGCGGCTTCTGCGCTCTCCGGCCGAGAGCCGGATGCGGGAAAGGGCGGGTCCGGCCTTTGGGAAAAGGCATCCTCCCAGGCGGTTCCCAGGCCGGCTGTGTCGAAAAATCCCGATGAGATCGATATGGATTATATTAACCAGCTGATTGAGGAAATCAGCGAAAAAAAGAGTTGAATATTGTGCAAAATATGCACAATATTATCATGGAAAACCTTAGAAATCCCGGCAATGTGCGGATTTCCTCAATAGAATAGTTAATTTTGTAACAAGCTCTTGCAAATTGTTATGAAATACTATAGAATAAAAGTAGATTTTAAAACTCAGGAGGTCAAATTATTATGGCAATTAAAATTGGCATCAATGGTTTCGGACGTATCGGTCGTCTGGTGTTCCGTGCTGCTATCGCTCAGCCGGAAACGTTTGAGGTTGTAGGCGTGAACGATCCTTTCGTAGACGCCGACTATATGGTATACATGGTGAAGTATGATACCATCCATGGCAGATTTGACGGCTGCGTCAAGGAAGAAAACGGCAAGCTGGTTGTAAACGGCAAGGCTATCAATGTTTATGGCTGCATGAATCCCGAAGAGATCCCGTGGAGCGAGTGCGGCGCCGAGTATGTTGTTGAGTCTACCGGCGTATTCTGCACCACGGAAAAGGCTTCCGCTCACATTAAGGCCGGTGCCAAGAAGGTTGTTATTTCCGCTCCCGCTAAGGATAAGGAAACTCCTACCTTTGTTTGCGGCGTAAACCTGGATAAGTACACCAAGGACATGAAGGTTGTTTCCAACGCTTCCTGCACCACCAACTGCCTGGCTCCTCTGGCTAAGGTTATCAACGATAAGTTCGGTATTGTGGAAGGCCTGATGACCACTGTTCACTCTACCACCAATACCCAGAAGACCGTTGACGCTCCCTCCAAGAAGGACTGGAGAGGCGGACGTGCTGCTGCCGGCAATATCATTCCTTCTTCTACTGGTGCCGCTAAGGCCTGCGCTCTGGTTATCCCGGAGGTTAAGGGCAAGCTGACTGGTATGGCTTTCCGCGTTCCTACTCTGGACGTTTCTGTTGTGGACCTGACTGTCCGTACGGAAAAGGCTACCTCTATGGAGGAAATCAATGCCGCTCTGAAGGAAGCTTCCGAGACCTATATGAAGGGTATCCTGGGCTACACTGACGAGGCTGTTGTATCCTCTGACTTCTATTCTGATCCCAGAACTTCTATCTATGACGCTACCGCTGGTATCGGCCTGAATTCCAACTTCTTCAAGCTGGTTTCTTGGTACGACAACGAGTGGGGCTACAGCAACAAGGTTCTCAACCTGATCCAGCATATGGTCGAGGTTGACAACAAATAAGTTTGGCGTTTTCACTGAGTTATCATAACGAAAAAAGCCTTCTGTCGCTTGAGACAGAAGGCTTTTTATTATACGCGAACCCTTTCCTTGGGGACGGCGCGAAGCAGCTTGCCTTGCAATTAGGCTGAAGTATTGAGGTTAGAGCATTAAGCAGATGCCGCATCATTTATCTCCTTCAGCCGCTGCCTTTATGATCGAATTTTTCCTTCCTGTTCTTTTAGGCTGCTGATTAGGAGGTTCAGCAGTCCAGATATCCGGCCTCACTCTATCCGTTGGGGTTCAGAGAGGTTTTTTACAAGCCCTTTTCCGGACGAAATAGAGCTTTTTAGCCAGAGAGATTAGGGATGTTTTTTCAAATCAGCGTGTTTTATCTTGACAGTTTTCCCACTGCAATTTACAATATAATTACAATCGATTGCAAAAGATAATAAACAATAAAAATCAACAAGAAGTGTCAAATAGTGGCTGCAAGAGAGCAAATTGATAAGGCAAACGCAAAGGCACGCGAGTTATTGAAAGCGGCGGGAATCGTCATCACAGAGGAAGAAGCGAAACGGATAGAATACTGTGATTACCATTTAGGAGAGTTCGACACGATCGGGACGGAAATTCTTACCTATGTGAATACGGATCGTGTGTGCGCCAAGGAGATGATGCTGACACCGTATCAGATTTGTCCGGAGCACCTGCATCCTCAATTGGGGGATTATCAGGGGAAGGAGGAAACCTTCCGTTGCCGTTGGGGAGAGGTTTACCTTTATGTTCCCGGGGAGCCTACGGAGCAGCCGCGGGGAAGAGTTCCGGAGCATCGGAAGGAGCATTTTACCGTGTGGCATGAAATTTATCTGAGGCCCGGCGAACAGTATACGCTGAAAGAACAGACCCGCCACTGGTTTCAGGCAGGACCGGAGGGAGCAGTGATCTCCGAGTTTTCTACACCCAGTTTTGACGAAGCGGACATTTTTATTGATCCGGAAATCAAGCGGGAATCCAATTATTAAAAAAACGCCCTTTCCAGGCAGCTTTTAAAAGTGCGGGGAAGGGGCGTTTTTTGTTAACCGGAGATTTGTGAATCAGTAATAGAACCTTTCGAAAAAAGAAAATACGCTTCTTTTCGACAAGGTGTTTATGGTAAGATAATGGTTGTGCTTAAAGAGGGATTCGGGTGTTTTGTTACAAATCATTTTTAAAATATACTTGTTAAATTTATCTAAAATAATTATAAACTTAATGTTTGGTTTATAAGAAAATAACCAAATACCTCTTGAATTATTTCCATAAACTTGCTATGATAGAAATAAGTAAGAAAAAGGCTGTTTCATTGGCATATCCGGGACGAAAAACCAGTAGGTTTTCCTGACTTTCGATGTGCGGTAAGGAGTTGATTTGCAATGAAAAAGAATCAGGACGCCGAACGCAATAATTTAGCGCTCTACCTATTTCATGAGGGGACTAATTACAAGACCTATGAGTATTTAGGCTCCCATAAGCTGGAGCAGGATGGGAAAGAGGGCGTTGTTTTTCGTACCTGGGCCCCAAACGCGGCTAAGATATCCGTGGTCGGTGAGTTCAACGGCTGGGATGAAAAGAAAGATCCTATGGAGAGAATTTCTGAAGGCGGGGTCTGGCAGTGTTTTATCCCGGACAAGGTCAAGGAATACGACGTTTACCGCTATGCTGTTACCACGCAGGATGGCGAAGTGCTGATGAAAGCGGATCCCTACGCTTATCATTATGAGACCCGCCCCTCCAATGCGTCCAAATTTTACAGCTTGGACGGCTATGAGTGGAACGACAACGCCTGGTATCAATATAAGGCAAAGCATCCCCATTATACCAATCCGGTGAATATTTACGAGGTCCATGCCGGTTCCTGGAGGAAGTTCGCCGACGGCAATCCTTTTTCCTATGAAAAGTTCGCCGATGAGCTGATCCCTTACGTGAAGGAGATGGGATATACCCATATCGAGCTGATGCCGATGACGGAGTATCCATACGACGGTTCCTGGGGCTATCAGGTGACCGGCTATTTTGCGCCGACCGCCCGCTACGGCGACCCTAAGGAGTTTATGCGCTTTGTGGACCGGTGCCATCAGGCGGGAATCAGCGTAATTATGGATTGGGTGCCGGCCCATTTCCCCCGGGACATCCACGGGCTGGCTAAATTTGACGGAACCTGCTGCTACGAGTATGCGGACCCGAGAAAAGGCGAGCATAAGGATTGGGGAACCCTGGTGTTTGACTACGGCAGGAATGAGGTCATCAGCTTCCTGATTTCCAGCGCCGTGTTCTGGCTGGAAAAGTACCACATCGATGGCATCCGGTGCGACGCGGTGGCTTCTATGCTGTATTTGGACTACAGCCGCAAGGATGGGGAATGGGTGCCTAATAAATACGGCGGTAAGGAAAACCTGGAGGCGGTGGCGTTTTTGCAGCGCCTGAACGAGTCGGCCTTCGCGGTACAGCCGGACGTGATGATGATCGCAGAGGAATCGACCTCCTGGCCGATGGTTTCCAAGCCTACCTACGTCGGCGGCCTGGGCTTCAACTATAAGTGGAACATGGGCTGGATGAACGATATGCTTCACTATATGTCCCTGGACCCGCTGTATCGTTCCTTTAATCACGATAATCTGACATTTTCCTTTTTCTACGCTTTCTCCGAGAATTTTATTCTGCCGGTCTCCCATGACGAGGTAGTCCATGGAAAAGGTTCCCTTATCAATAAGATGCCTGGAACGGTGGAACAGAAATTTGCCAATACACGGGCGTTTTTAGCGTATATGATGGCCCATCCGGGCAAAAAGCTCACCTTTATGGGTACGGAGCTCGGCCAGTTTAAGGAGTGGGATTTTGAATCGGAGCTGGATTGGGGGCTGCTGCAGTATCCGCAGCACCAGCAGCTGCAGGCCTTTGTGAAAGCGCTGAACCGTTTCTATCTGGAATCCAGTCCGCTGTGGCAGGTGGATTTTTCCTGGGATGGATTTTCCTGGATTTCCAACGACGACTATACCCAGAGCGTGATCTGCTTCAGAAGAATTGACAAGGATGGCAAAGAACTGATCGCGGTCTGCAACTTTCAGCCAGTCGAAAGAAAGTCCTATCGTTTTGGTGTGCCTTTTGCCGGAACCTACGCGGAGGTGTTTAACTCCGAGGCTAAGGAATTCGGCGGATGCGGCACAACCAATGGCAGCGGTATCAGATCAGAGGAGATAGCGATGCACGGCTATGAGCAGTCTATCGAGCTGACGCTGCCGCCTATGTCGGTGCTGTTCTTGAAATGCGCGCGGAAGAAGCCGGTAAGAAAGCCGCGGGAGCCGAAGGAACTGCCGGAAACGGCAGAAAAGGAGGAAAAAACAGCGAAGGCTCCCAGAAAACCCAGAACACGAAAAAGCAGCGGTAAAATCCTGACAAAATAAATGAATAAGATAGAACCTTGCACAAGGAGGAATGAAAAGATGTTCCCAAAACAGGAAACAGTCGCCATGATCTTGGCGGGAGGACAAGGCAGCAGGCTGGGCGTGCTGACCAGCAAATTGGCGAAGCCGGCGGTGGCATACGGAGGAAAGTACCGAATCATTGATTTCCCTCTGTCTAACTGCGTAAATTCCGGTATCGAGGCGGTGGGCGTGCTGACTCAGTATCAGCCCTTAGTGCTCAATGAGTATATCGGAAACGGACAGCCCTGGGATTTGGACAGCATGAACAGCGGCGTACAGGTGCTGCCGCCCTATCAGCGCAGCCGGGGGGCCGACTGGTATAAAGGCACCGCGAACGCCATCTATCAGAATATGAACTACATCGACCGGTACGACCCGGATTACGTAGTGGTTCTGTCCGGCGACCATATCTACAAAATGGATTACTCCAAAATGGTGGCCTACCACAAGGAGAAAGAGGCTGCGTGTACTATCGCCGTAATCGACGTACCCTTGGCGGAGGCTTCCCGGTTCGGCATTTTGAACACCAACCCGGACGACTCGATTTACGAATTTGACGAGAAGCCAAAGGTGCCTAAAAGCACCAAGGCTTCCATGGGAATTTACGTATTCAGCTGGAATAAACTGAAGGAATATTTAATCGCGGATGAAAAGGATAAAAGCTCCAGCAATGATTTCGGGAAAAATGTACTGCCCGCCATGCTCAATGCGGGTGAGCGTATGTTCGCCTATGAGTTCCAGGGTTACTGGAAGGATGTAGGAACCATCGACAGCCTATGGGAGTCCAACATGGATCTTCTGGACCCCAATACCACACTGGACCTGAGTGACGAAAATTGGAAGATTTATTCCAGAAACCCGGTGATGCCGCCGCAATATGTAGGTGAGGAAGCGGTGATCCAGAATTCGCTGGTAGCTGACGGATGCAACGTTTACGGCAACGTGGACTTTTCCGTCTTGTTCGCCGGCGTGAATGTTGCGCCTGGTGCGGTGGTAAAGGATTCCATCATTATGCCGGGAGCCCGCGTCGAGGAGGGCGCGGTGGTGCAGTACGCCATCGTGGCGGAAAACGCCGTGGTTGGCGAAAATGCCGTGGTTGGCGCCCGTCCGGAGGAAATTGAGCAGAAGGATGAATGGGGCGTGGCTGTGATCGGGGACAACATTAAAATCGGCGCCTGCGCTGTGGTGCCCCCCAAGGCGATGATTGACAAAGATATTCCGGAGGTGGCGAAAGATGCGCGGAAATAATGTGATGGGGCTGCTTTTCTCCAATATGCATGAGGAATCGATTCGGGAACTGACGGACCGGCGCACTATGGCCAGCGTACCCATCGGCGGCAGATACCGCATGATCGATTTTACGTTGAGCAGTATGGTGAACTCCGGAATCAACCGGGTAGGGGTAATTACCAAACGGAATTATCAATCCCTGATGGATCACCTGGGAACCGGAAAGGCGTGGGATCTTTCCAGAAAACGCGACGGTTTGTTCATTCTGCCACCCTTTGGAGCGGGCGGCGGGGATTTTTCTAACCGCATTGAAATTCTTCACGCCAATATGGGCTTTTTGACCAACTGCAAAGAAGAATATGTACTGCTTTCTGACTGTGACGCTATTTTCAATATGGACTTTAAGCGTGTGATCGCGGAGCATATCAAAAACGAGGCGGATGTCACTTTAATTTACCGCTGGGGCAGGCTGCCGAAAAACGGCGATGAAACCATGGTGCTTTCCTTAGAGCCCGATGGGAGAATCAAGGATTTGATTATCGATCCCAACGGCGACGAGGAATATAACTATGCCTTCAATATGCTGCTGATCAAGCGGGAGCTTCTGATCCGGCTGGTGAATGAGTGCAGCAGCCGGAATAAGACCAACTTTAAGCGGGACATTCTGCAATCCAATGTGGAACAGCTGAAAATGTTTGGCTATGAGTTTGACCATTACTCCCATGTGATCTGCTCCATGAACGATTACTTTGAGGCCAATATGGAACTGATGAGCAGCGAGATCCGGGACGATTTGTTTAACGCCCAGCGTCCGATTTATACGAAGGTCCGCGACGATATGCCCGCCAGGTACGGATTGGGCTCTGTAGTGAAAAATTCGTTGATCGCCAACGGTTGTGTGATCGACGGGGAAGTGGAAAACTGTATCCTATTCCGGGGCGTAAAAATCGATAAGGGCGCTAAGGTGAAAAACTGCGTTATCATGCAGGACACCCGGATCGGCACCAATTGCAGCCTGAAGTATGTGATTACGGATAAGGATGTGTTGATTAAGGATGGAAGAACACTGATGGGCTTCCAGTCTTATCCCGTATATATCAGTAAAGCGTCTGTGGTTTAAAGGGGGTAATGAATTTGAAGGTTTTATTTTGCACCAGCGAGGCCCTTCCGTTTGCGGCGTCCGGCGGATTAGGTGATGTGGCGGGGTCCCTGCCTCAGGCGCTGCGCCAGCGGCTGATTGGCTGCCGGATCGTTATGCCCATGTACGAGGATATTCCTCAGGAGCTGCGGGACAATATGCGGTTCATTACCAGCCTGTCTGTGCCGGTCAGCTGGAGAAGGCAGTACTGCGGCGTGTTTGAAGCCCGGCACGGCGGCGTAATTTATTATCTGCTGGATAACCAGTACTATTTTAAGCGTAAGGGCCTTTACGGGCACTATGACGACGCAGAGAGGTTTTCCTTCCTGTCCCGGGCTGCGTTGGAGATGCTGCCGTACATTGATTTTAAGCCGGATATTATCCATTGCAACGATTGGCAGACGGCTCTGGTCCCGATTTACTACAGCCTATTCTACGCCAATAATGATTGGTATCAGGGGATCAAGACCCTGTTTACCATTCATAATATTCAGTACCAGGGTAAATACGGTATGGAGCTTCTGGAGGACGTTTTGGGCCTGCCGGAGTATGACACCTCTATCGTCGAATTTGACGGCTGCGTGAACCTGATGAAAGGTGCGATCGAGACCGCGAACCGCGTCAGCACGGTCAGTCCTACCTATGCTCAGGAGATTTTGGATCCCTGGTTCAGCCACGGCTTAGATCCTATTTTAAAGGAGCGTCAGTGGAAGCTGTCTGGAATCTTGAACGGAATTGATGTGGAGAATTATAATCCAGAAACGGACCCGAATCTCTATGCCAATTACAGCGCCGATGATTTGTCCGGCAAAGCGGAAAACAAGCGGGCTTTGCAGGAGCGCTTAGGCCTGGAGCAAAATCCGGAGATCCCCTTGATCGGCATGGTGACCCGTCTGGTTTCTCATAAGGGCTTAGACCTGGTGAAGGAAGCCATGGATCAGCTGATGCGGGAAGAAAACGTCCAGTTTGTGGTGCTGGGTTCCGGCGATTGGGAGTATGAAAGCTTCTTCAAGAGCATGCAGGAAAAATATCCCGGCAGGTTCTGCGCCTGCTTCGGCTTTGTGCCGGAGCTTTCCAGAAAGATTTATGCCGGTGCCGATATGTTCCTGATGCCCTCTAAGAGCGAGCCCTGCGGCCTTTCTCAGATGATCGCCCTAAGATATGGAACGGTTCCCATTGTCAGGGAAACCGGAGGCCTGAAGGATTCCATCAGTGACAGCGGTGATGGAAAGGGGAATGGATTTACCTTCCAGACCTATGACTCTCAGGATATGCTGGGGGCAGTTCGCCGGGCCATCGCCGGCTATTGGAACGAGGAGGGCGGCTGGAAGGTCCTGATGAAGCGGGCGATGGAATGCGACAACAGCTGGGGAAAATCAGCCAACGAATACATCAGGCTTTATCGGGCCATGCTGAAAGAGTAAGAACGAAGAATATGTCAAAAGGCTTCGCGCGCCGCGCGAAGCCTTTTTCATTTGAGAGCTTTCAATGGGGAGGCTCACCGTTTTACTGAAATGAGAGCCATACCCGCCGGCAGCGCCGGTAAAGGGAATAGACCCTAAATGGGTTAAGAGCTGCTACCGGCAAACACCTTAAGGGATATGCTGAAATAGATTTTACTCAAGTCACTTGCCCAATAGCCTGCATCCAGATAATTTCAATCGGTATAACCGTTTTTTGGCGTCAGATGGCTTCTGTTATCAGCACGCTGCGCTTGTTGCGTGAAGCCGGAGCTATTTGCCCTGACGGGCGGAGACGGCGGTTCTGCTTATTGAAAATAAAGACAAAAAAGGCGACAAAAAAGGCGTGCTTGAAAGCACGCCTTTTTGACCAGTAAATTTTTGCGGGAATCCTAAAACTGCTTTCAGCAGTATTTCAGGATACGGCAAATAATTTTCTAAGATTTCCTTTATACGGGGGAAACCCCCGGAAGCTCCCAAGCGAAATTAATCGCTGGAGAAAGGAAGCAGAGCTAAATGACGGGCACGCTTAATGGCCACAGTCAGCTCGCGCTGATGGCGGGCGCAGGTGCCGGTCACTCTGCGAGGCAGAATCTTCGCGCGCTCGGAAATATAGCGGCGGAGTCTGGCTACATCCTTGTAATCAATAGATTCCACTTTATCTACACAGAAGCCGCAAACCTTCTTACGGCCTTTACGGCCGCCGCGGCGGTTATCTCTTTCGGGTCTTTCCGGTCTATCAGCCATGGTATAATCCTCCTTATCTTATCTTTGTAATTAACATTAAAACGGCAGATCGTCGTCGGTGAGCACTTCCTCGAAGTCGCCGGTATTCCCGGTAGAATAGGCGGCGGGCTCGGTAGTTTCCTGACGATAGGCGTTCTGCTGCGCCGGAGCCTGAGAATAGGAGCTGTCCCGTTTCGGCTCGGCAAAGTGGACGTTATCAGCCACCACTTCAAAGGCCTTGCGCTTATTGCCTTCCTTATCCGTATAGCTTCGGGTCTGAATCGAACCCTGTACCGCCACCAGCTGGCCCTTATGAAAATAACGGCAGACAAATTCGGCGGTGCTGCGCCACGCCACGATGTCGATAAAATCAACCTGGCGGTCAGCGCCGGATTTTACATAGGAACGGTCAACAGCCAAAGTAAAGCTGGTAACAGCCACATCGCTGGGAGTGTGACGAAGCTCAGGATCGGCAGTCAGCCTGCCCATTAAAATCGCGGTGTTGAGCATTTCATCGGCCTCCTCTTAAGCTTCCTTCTTAATGATAAGAGAACGAAGGATACCATCGGTGATCTTGTAAATACGATCCAGTTCCGCCGGGAACTCAGCATCGCTCTTGAAGTTGTAAAGAACGTAATAAGCCTCGGCTTCCTTGTTGATCAGGTAGGCCAGTCTTCTCTTGCCCCACTCGTCAACGCTTTCCAGAGTCGCGTTGGCCTCGATCAGATCCTTGAACTTCTGAACCATCGCGGCTACGCCCTCGTCACCTAACTTCAAAGAGATGACCAGAACGGTTTCATAGGAATTTTGGATTTTCTCCATGCTTGTTGCACCTCCTTTTGGACTTTGGCCCCGGCCCGCATGTCCGGAGCAAGGATGTTATTTCCCTGCCATAGAATTTCCATGGCAGTAACAGACTAATTATAGCCGCCAAACGTGAATTTGTCAATGCTTTTCCGCTTTTTCCATACCAGATTTCCGCAGGCTTGTGTTCCGCCGGTCAGCGGCGGAAGCGGTAAAGGAGCAAAGCGTAGAGAAGATTACAGCGTGCCTCTTTTACAGCTGGGCGGCCATCCCCTTCAGATATTCTCGAAAGTCCTTGCCGATTTCCGGATGCTCCAAAGCCACCTCCACGGCAGCCTGGATAATCCCAAGCTTATTGCCCATGTCATACCGCTTGCCGGTGTAGTCCACAGCGATCATACCCTGGGTTCTCGCCATGGCGCACATAGCGTCGGTGAGCTGGATTTCTCCGCCTGCGCCGGGAGCGGTGTTGTCCAGAATGTCGAAAATATCAGGCGTCAGCACGCAGCGCCCCAAAATAGAGTAAAGGGACATGATTTTATCCTTAGAGGGCTTTTCGATCATATCTGTGCATTTGAAAAGATTGTCACGGATTTTTTCTACTTTAAGGGAGCTGTATTTTGTGATGGCTTCCTCAGAAACCTGCTTGACTCCCAGGACGCCCATGCCGAATTCCTCGTAGGCACGGATCAGCTGTCCGCAGGCGGGGTCTTTTCCGATGATAACGTCGTCGCCGTACAAGACGGCAAAGGGTTCGTTGCCGACAAAGGAACGGGCGCAGTTAACCGCGTGGCCCAGCCCCTTGGTTTCTTTTTGGCGGACGAAATAAATATTAGCCAGCTTGCTGATATCCACCACCTGATGGAACATCTCGTTTTTGTTGGCTCCGGTGAGCTTGGCCTCCAGCTCCGGAGCGCGGTCAAAGTGGTCTTCAATTAAGCTCTTGCCCCGGTTGGTAATGATGAGAATATCGGTAATCCCGGAGTTTACCGCCTCTTCCACGATGTACTGAATAGCAGGCTTGTCCACAATGGGAAGCATTTCCTTGGGCATGGATTTTGTGGCCGGCAGAACGCGGGTGCCTAATCCAGCGGCGGGAATGACTGCTTTTGTTACTTTCATAAAATACCTCCTGATATTAATAGCGGAAAATATGTGATGATTAAATAGCATACCAGCAGACAGATGCCCAGTCCCCAATTAATGCCGCCCTTTTCTTTTAGGGCGCTGGTGAGCTCAGGGTCTGTAGGATGGGCTTGTTGGATTTCTCCGGCCTTTTTCAGACAATGCTTATAATACATGCGGTTTCCCCGGAATCCAATCACAAACATGATGATCCACTGGAGCAGGGAAAGAACAGTGGGAAGAAACAGAAGAATCTGGTCCAGAACCGGTAAAAGCATAATCTGCTCCATCAGCTTCATGGAATCCTGCATGGAGTAAAACAGCCCAGTGGCCTCTGAAAGGCCGGCGGCAGCGATCACTTGGTTCAAAATGTCATAGTTATGGAAAAGGTTGATCATGCTGGAGCCCAGCAGACAGCCAAGTAAAATCAGAGAGATGACGGCTCCCCAAAGGTACTGCTTGCGATATAGAAGCCAGCCGCCGGAAAAAAGAAATCCGCAGAAATTGAATTTCCCAATGTTGTGATCCTTGAGCCGCTTGAACACATTCATATAATAGGGAGGGTTGCTGCCGACAAACTTAGCCAAATTACCGGCCTTTACGCCATTGAAATCCTCCTCCGGATTCACGCCGCCCATCGGGTCCATAATGAACATGCCCGGCATGGAATTCATATTAGGACCACCGTTGCTATTATTCCCCGGAGCGCCGCCAAAGGGATACCCCGGAGGGGGTGTGCTGGAATTTTGAGCAAGGGGGAGTCCGCATTTATCGCAGAACAAAGCGTCGGTATAGTTCTTGTTGCCGCATCTGGGGCAGGCTTTGGTACGAGCGGAATCATTTTCCGGCGCGCTTTTGCCAGGCTCAGGCTCCCGGTGGAACACATAGCCCTCCTTATGCTTGTCCTCAAACAGACAGCGCCCTTCCTTTTCGTAGCAGGCTCTATGATAGGGAGTACCGCAGATTGGGCAGACAACAATATCGTCCCCCTCATGAAATGCCTTGCCGCAAATAGGGCAAGGAACTCCGGTATAATCAATCATGGTATTGTGCCATCCTTCCGGTTTTTTAAGTTCAACCCTTATTGTACCTAATTTTGAAGAAAACTTCAATGATTATCTTATGAATTTACAGCGGGTTTATATTTACATTTTTAGAAATCTACTTTATAATAAGAAACGATAATGCTGTTTAGAGGATAAGGAGACAATATGATACAGTTTGAAGAATTAAAGCTGTCGCTGGAGGAACTGGAGCCGGACATTAAGGATCTGAAGGAAGCTCTGGGACTGGAAGCGATGAAAAAGGAAATCGGCGAGTTAGAGGAGGCTCAGACGTCTCCGGATTTTTGGGATGATATGGAAAAATCTCAGAAGATCATTCAGCGAACCAGTATGCTGAAAAACAAGGTTTCCGCCTATGAGACTCTGGTGTCCGGCTATGAGGATGCCCTGACCCTCATCGAGATGGGTGACGAAGAGGAGGATCTTTCTATTCTGCCGGATGCCCAGCAGGAGGTGGAAAAGGTCAGAAAAGAGCTGGAGGAGCAGCGCCTGGCTACCTTGCTCACAGGAGAGTATGACGCTAATAACGCGATTCTGACCTTCCACGCCGGCGCCGGCGGCACTGAGGCTCAGGACTGGGCGGAGATGCTTTACCGAATGTACTGCCGCTGGGGCGAGCGCCACAATTTTAAGGTGAAAACCCTGGACTACCTGGATGGCGAAGAAGCGGGGCTGAAAAGCGCCGTGGTTCTTATTGAGGGCCTCAACGCTTACGGCTATTTGAAAAGCGAGGCCGGCGTCCACCGCCTGGTGCGGGTTTCTCCCTTTGACGCTTCCGGCCGCAGGCATACCTCCTTTGCCTCACTGGAGGTTATGCCGGAAATCAATGAGGATGTAGAGGTGGAAATCGCGCCGGAGGATATCAAAATGGATGTGTACCGGGCCAGCGGCGCCGGCGGGCAAAAGGTGAACAAGACCTCCTCTGCGGTCCGATTGACCCATATCCCCACGGGAATCGTGGTGTCCTGCCAGGTGGAGCGCAGCCAGCATCAGAACCGTGAGGTGGCGATGAAAATGCTGGCCTCCAAGCTGATGGAGATCAAGGAGCGGGAGCATTTGGATAAGATTTCTGATATTAAGGGCGTTCAGAAGGAAATCGGCTGGGGCAGCCAGATTCGTTCTTACGTGTTCATGCCCTATACCCTTGCTAAGGATCACCGGACCAATTACGAAATGGGCAATATCAATGCGGTAATGGATGGCGATATCGACGGCTTTATCAACGCTTATTTAAAACAGGAAAGCCTGAACTCTTTGGAAAAGAACGATTAATTGGGCAATCACTTTTTATTAAGCATAAGTGTTTTCAAGAGGGCGATTCGTTTCTTCCTTTGGAAGCGTTAAGGGCTCTAAAAGATGACTTTGTTCCAATTTGTGGAAAACTTTCACAGTGCCTTGATAGGATAGAGCTTTCGCTTTTCCTTGCCGCGATTCTGTTGTTGTGGTGTAATGACGCTTTTTGTTCATTAAGGAAGTATTGAAAAGAAATATAGTGTAAAACTTTAGTTTAGCCTGCAAACAAAACCTTTGCGGCTGGGAAGTATTTTCAGGGGAGTTATTAGTAATGAATCAAAAAGATTTTAGGCTGAGAATTGATTCCACGAATTGTACTTCCATGATTGCGGGAACAGCTTTTTTAGGAAAAGATAAATTTGAGGATACCTGGTGGTATCGCAGCCTGGAATTTGAAAGCGGTAAAATATATGCGCTTATTAGCGAGTATGGACAAGGATGTAGGTATCTCTCCTATTTGTTGGGAGGAAGGGTGGATTTTGAGGACTTAAAGGTATACTTAAACGAGAACGAAGTCCTCCCCAAAGACTTAAGCCTGATCAGTTGGAATTTGGAAGCGTCCGGTGAAAAATATGGAAGATCCACTGCGCGAAAGGAAATCGAGCAGGCGCTGTCCCAAAACAATTCAAAGGAATCTCTTGAGGATATACAACAGAAGTTCCTGCTCACAGAAGAAAGGCTTGATGTGAAATTGTCCTGGCTGAGCGGGGAACGCTGGAGAGCCTCTGCCGCGCTGGGATATGCCAAAGGCAAAAAAATATTCTTTTCCCCCTATGAAACGAGTGCGTTTTACAACCGTATGTGCGGTTCCTGTTTAATAAAAGCTTTGAGAGAATTAACCGCAGCCGGCGCCATTGTTTTTCTGGCCGCAGGCTCTGACTACTTTGTAAAGCATATTGTTGATGAATGCGTTTATTTAGATAAGGAATTTGATATTGACGGGTTAAAGAAAGTGTATCAAGAATTATTTCATAATGCGGATTGGATTCATTAAAAGGAATTCTGATTCGTTGATCACTGAAAAAGGTATGGCTATAGTGCCATACCTTTTTTTCGTTAACATTGGTAGAACGAGTGGATAAAAGACCTTGCATAAATAAGTGGAAGCCAGCGGTGAGATAAAAAATCTATTACTCAATAAAAATTTTATATTTAAATTTCTCAGAAAATATAGAAAAGATTAAAGATTGCGCCCCTCTTTAATAAAATCTGTTTGAAAAATTCTTAACATTTTCAAAAAAGGATGAAATCTTATGAGTACTACCCAGCTTCCCGCTCCTTATGTTCCAGCCGGAAAGATTTAGAAAAATTTCAAACACCCAGGCTGTTTCGAGTCGTGTATCTGATTTAAACGTCCAATATTGCAAACGCTGCCACGGCTTTATACAGCACCTTTGTCCTATGCTGTATACCGAAAGAGGTTTTGATTTATGGCTTCGGCATCTCCATGTTTCTTCATCCTCCTAAGGACAAAATCAAAAAAGATTTGTGAATACAATTCATTTACCGAATCAAGCGCTTTTTTTGGCGGACGTCGCTGCCTAGAAATTCCAGGCGGACGTGGTTGCCCATAATTCGGGAAACCAGACGCTGGCTGTACTGCTTTTCTAACTCCCGCATGGTCAAATTAGTGCTGATAATGGTGGGCCTGGAGGCCATCAGCCGGGAATTGATCATATTGTAGATCGTGGAGCTGGAAAAGCTGGTGGGAAATTCCGTGCCCAGGTCGTCCAAAATCAGGAGATCGCATTCCAGCAGATATACGTCGCTTTCATCGGCGCTTCCCCGTGCGGAACGGAACCGTTCCTTTTCCAGCTTGCCGATGATATTAGGAGCGGAGCAGTAAATGACGCCAAACCCCTTACCAATGGCGGCTCTCGCGATGGCTAGGGAAAGATGGGTTTTTCCAAGGCCGGTGGCCCCTTGCATCAAAAGGCTTGGAGAAAGCTGGGGGTCGAAGTTGGCGGCGTAATTTTTACAGTACCGGTAAATGTCCTCCATTCTCTTTTTGGGCGGTATCCCCCCATCCTTCAGAGGGACCTCGCCGTAATAATCCAGAGAAAAGGTGTCAAAGGAGGACAAGGAGAGGGGGGAAAGGGCGTTCAGCCGCTGGTATGCTTCGTCCCGCAGCAGTTGTTTCATGCAGGAGCACATTTTTCCGTCCACATACCCTTCATCCTTACAGAGAGGACAGGCGTAGCGGATTTCCAAATAGTCCTCCGATACGCCGGCGGACTTTAAAAGAGCGGCAAGCTCCGACTGTAGGGCTTGGTTGCTTTCCTTGAGCCGTTCCAGCTCCAGCCTGGCATTAGAGCCGGTGAGAACCGCTTTTGCGGCCTTCGCCGCGGTGCGGGAAAGCTCCCGTTCGATTTCCAGCGCCCGGGGGTAACGGGAAAAAAAGCTCCGCCTGCGCTGTTCCGCCTTGGTTATGGATTGCCGTCTGCGCTGCTCCATAGCCCGGTTGGCGGCTTCGATAATTTCTTTGGAATATCCCATGGCCATCCCTCTTTTCAATCATCAAAAATACTGGAACGCTCATAAGCCTCTAAATCGTAAGAGGGGGCCTGCTCTCCGCCGGCAGCCTCCTGGAAGGGCTTCTTTTCATTCTGTGCCTGCTCCAGAGTCTCCACGCCCTCTTTTTTCCAGCGCTCCAAAATGCTGTTCATATACGGAAAAGAAAATTTCCCCTTGGCGTCTACATTACGCTCATAGGCCTCCCGGATTAAATCCTCTGAGAAACGCCATTCGTTAATCCAGCGGTCCGCGAACTGAGCTTCCTTAGCGGTGGGGGATCGGCGCTCCAAACCCAAAAGCCGCTGGACTGACGACCAGGCCTTTTGGCTTTGATCCAGCTGGCGGATCTTCCGCTCTGCCAGTTCCAGGGAATCGATGCCCTCGTCCGACCACCGGATACCAGTTTTTTCTATGTATCTCATATTGCCTTTCCCAATGCTGGAGGCATATTGCAGCAGCATCAGAATAACGTCTACCGGCAGACCATCCGTGTCATGAAGCATTAAAAGGGTGGCGCTGTCCCCGTTGGATATGGTTTTTCCAAGAATAACCTGGGCTTCCTGCAGGAGGAAAGCGATGTCGCTGTCCTCCTGAGCGCGTTTTGCCACAAAAAGGCTGTCCGGCTTTTGGGGCCGGGACAACGGCCTGGAGGCTTTTGGCGGTTCTGACGCCCGCTGGGTGACTGCTGTCGGCCGGTTCTCTCCTTGAGCAATGGAGGAAACCGGAGAACCCTGCGGAGCGGCAGGCTGAGCCGCTGGGACAGCTTCTTCTCGGGAACTCCGGCCGGGACCGGTTTGTGCCGGGGAGAAGGTTCCGCCGGAGACTGCGAGCAGCCCGGTTTCCGCCCAGTACTGCATGGCGTCCTTTACATCTGCGGGATGCATATTCAGCGCTTCTCCCACAGCCTCCGCCTCGAAGGGGGAGCCCGCGTGCCGAAGCACCCAAAGAAGCACCTTCAGCTGGGCGCCGCCGGCTAGTTTTAAATGCTTATCGACCACATCGGAAGGAACGGCAAAAATTGACTGCCAGCTTCCAAGGTTGATGGAATAACTCATAAGGGAACCAAGCCTTTCCAAAAATGAGCCGCTTACCCGAGCTTCGGGGCGGGCTGTTGATTGTTCTCCTATTATAGCATAAGTTTCGACAGGATGGCACCTCTCCGAAGAAAGAAAATAATTTACCATAGGGCTTGACAAAAGCGGCGGAGTTCTATATAATAACTTTTGCAATATGGGTTTGCGGATGTAGCTCATCTGGTAGAGCGCCACCTTGCCAAGGTGGAGGTAGCGAGTTCGAGCCTCGTCATCCGCTCCAGTTTAAAAAGCTGAGCATCTTTATAGATGCTCAGCTTTTTTGCTTTGCCGCCGGCGGCTAAGCTTTGCGTGATGCGGCCGGAAGAAGGACTGAGTTTTCCGACGTAACAGTGAGCGGGATAAAAGCAGGCGGATTCCTTCCTTGTCAGGCTATCCAACAATAATGGGACATTGCGCCGGGGGCAGGGAACACAAGGCTAACCGGGAGTTGCTTGGCGGCGTAGAAAATGCAGGTTGATTCGCAAGAAATAAGGCGGCGCTTTTCCGCCAGAAAGTTCCGAAGGAGGCGGAAAGGTAAAGTATCCGGCGTGTTTGCTTGTTTTCTAAGGAATTTTGTACTATAATAAATTTATTAGAAAATAATATCAGAAAAATATGTAAAGATTGGAAGGTGAATTCCGTGGCGGCAGATTTGCACTGTCATACCAAAATGTCAGACGGTTCCGCCAGCATCGACGAGGTGGTGCTGATGGCGAAAAAGCTTGGACTTAAAACCATTGCGGTCACGGACCATGACACGTTTGCCGGGGCAACCAGAGCGTGTGTTTATGGCAGGCGTCAGGGAATCGAAGTGATTCACGGCGCGGAAATATCCTGCATTGATTCGGCCAGAGGGCGGAAGGTGCATATTTTATGCTATTTATGTCAAAATCCGGATCGGCTGGAAGGGGTTTTCAAAAGGACGAAGGAACGCCGGCAGAGGGCCGCGGCGCTCATGCTGCAAAAGGTGATGCGCCAGTATCCTATCACGCCGGACATGGTTTCCCGAAGGGCTCAGGGAAGCACCAACATCTATAAGCAGCACATTATGCACGCGCTGCTGGACGCCGGATATACCAATGAAATTTTTGGGGATTTGTTCCGCAGCCTGTTTCACCCTAGGGAAGGGAGCGCCTACGCTCCGGTAGAGTATCCGGAAGTAACGGAAATCGTGCCTAAGATCCATGAGGCCGGCGGCCTGGCGGTTTTGGCTCATCCAGCGGTTTATGACAGCTACGACGTCATGGAGGAGCTGCTGCCTCTGGGCTTGGATGGCGTGGAGGTGTGGCATCCAAGAAACCATCCAGACGACCCGGAGCGCTTGTCCGGATTCTGCCGGGAACATGGCCTGATCATGACCGGGGGAACGGATTTTCACGGGCTGTATACGAAAAAGCCGAATCCGTTAGGAACCTGTACTACTGGCGACGACCAGGTGGAACTGATGAAAAAGAGATGCGAAAAGTACCGAAAGCAGCCGCCAAGGGCGGACAAACGGTAATTTGGATAGGATTAAGCGTTATAAGGAGTCTTACTATGGAGTATCATTATAAAACCAAGGGAACCTGTTCCCGCAGAATCGATGTGGAATTGGAGGACGGCCGGATCAAGACGGTCAAATTTCACGGCGGCTGCAACGGAAATTTACAGGGAATTACAGCTCTGATTCAGGGAGCGCCCGCCCTGGAGATCATCCGGAAGTGTAAAGGCATCCAGTGCGGAATACGCGGAACCTCGTGCCCGGATCAGCTTGCCCATGCGTTGGAGGAGGCTTTGGCCGCTGAGAAATTATAGGAAGCGCTTGGAACAGATTAAAATACTATTTAAGCGGATAACGGGATAGACGGGGTAAGGCGCGTCTGCGCCGGTCTCCTGCCTCCGTTTGTAAATCTAGTCAGCAGGGAGGAATTGAAACTATGCCCGCAGCGATCTCCCATTATTTATTGGCTCGTAGGGTGCTGGATGATCCGGCCTTTGACAAAAGCAGGAGCTTTTCTCAAAACGCCTTTTTATGGGGCGCTCAAGGTCCCGACTTCTTTTTTACTCACCGGTTTTTCCCTTGGCAGAAGGGAGAAAGCCTGAAGGAGATTGGGGAGCGTCTTCACCAGACGCCGCCCTCGAGCATTTTTGATTTTGCCCAGGAATATGAGAACGGGGAAAGAGGAAACGACGTCTCCCTTTCCTACGTTTTAGGCTTTTTATGCCATTACGCCCTTGACAGCGCGGCGCATCCCTTTGTGAATTACAGTGCTGAAATGCTTCACGAGCTGGTAAAGCCATCTACTGTGGAGACCTGCCATCACGAAGTGGAGTCTAATCTAGATGTGGTTTTGCTGCGGTATGAGAGGGCGGAGCTGCCGACAGATTTCAGCTTAAAGAGAGCGGTACCAAGGGATGAGGGAGTCAAGCAGGAGATGGCCTCGTTTTATCAGTCTCTGCTGAGAAGGCTGTACGGAACGCAGGTATCTCAGGAGGTTGTCGCGCAGGCTGTGGAGGACTGCCGCACCGCCTTTGGGTGGATGACGGACAGAACCACATTAAAGAAGAAAATCCTGCTCCGGGTGGAGAAAGGAAAGCTGCCGACCCTTTCCTGCCATGTTCGGAGCATGACGGAGGAAACGGATTTTGATTATTCCAATGTGCTCCACCGGGAATGGCAATGGCCTATGGAAACCGGTGAGCTGCGGACGGAAAGCTATTTGGATTTATATGAACAGGCCGTTGAGCTCGCCAAGGCGCTGATCGCCGGATTTTTATCCGGGGCGTCTATGGGAGCGTTGACAGAGAACCGGCCGTTTTAACAGAAGAGGAGAACTAATATGGAACGAATCGCGAGTTTTTGCGTAGACCACACGAAATTAGAGCCTGGTATTTATATTTCCCGTATTGACGGAGATATTGCCACCTATGATATTCGCATGAGAAAGCCCAACACGCCGCCGTTTTTATCCAATCCGGTGCTGCACAGCTTCGAGCACCTGTTTGCCACCATTGCCCGCAACAGTGAATACGGCGGCAGGGTGATCTACTTCGGTCCGATGGGCTGCAGAACCGGTTGCTATTTTTTGGTAAGGAATATGGAGCCCCAGCAGGCTTTGGATTTGATCAAATCTGTGTTAAAGCAGATTGGAGAATATTCCGGCCCTCTGCCCGGGAATACGGCGCCGGAATGTGGAAATTATTTAGAACATGATTTGGAAGGCGCGAAAAAAGAGGCGTCGGAATTTTACGACTTGGTTCGTCATTGGACTGTCGAAAAGATGCGTTATGAAAAATAAAAACTAAAAAATATCTATAAAATTAAATAATAATTCTGGTTAGAATCTGTCATTATGGCTGATTTCTGTTTCTCAGGATTGCAATTCTGTAACAATTAGCTATAATAAATAACATACTGTTACAAAGTTGTAATTTTTTAATTGCCAAATTTGTCAGCTAGTTTTGTTCAGAGAGGGTGTCATTTTGATGCTGATTCAGCCGGAAAAAGCAGCGCTTGTAAAAGCGCGGCTGAGAAAAGCGGTTCATCTTTGTGAAAAGCTATGGACCCGTTTTGTGTCGGCGGGTGCGAAAGGCTTGAAGAACGCGGAAAAATGGGCGTTAAGAATTTTAAAACGAGCCGAAGGCTGGTTGGGAAAGCTTCCGGCGCAGGCTGTGAAGGAAAAGATAAAAGCTGCGTTTACCCAGGAGTGCCGTTCCCGGCAGGCGGTGAATCTTGTCATGCCGGTGGCCTGCGTCTTAGTGCTGGCTTCCGTGCTCAGTTTAGTTCCTTTAGCCCCCCGCGCGGCAGCAGCCGATCATGAGCCCGCGGCAGAAACGGCAAATCTAACCATAACGCCTCGATACGCCGCGGCGGAGATCGCGGAAGCAGAAGCGCTGGATATGCACGGAGAACTGGTAGAGGCTTGCGGAATTTACGTGGACAATAAGCTTTACAGCGTGATCGACTGTCAGGCCCAGCTGCAGTTTTTCCTGGATGCTTTGTTGAACCAGGAAAAGCTGGAGGATCCTGATGCGGAGGCCTCCTATGCCCAGGAAATCGAAGTGGTGTCAGGCCTGTATCCTTCTGGAAGCGTCAAAAGCTATGATGAAATCAAGGAAATTCTTTTGTCGGTGCTGCAAATTCAAGTGACCAAAACCGAGACCTATCAGGAAGAAATCCCGTTTGATACTGTCACTGTCAGCAACGATATGGAGTATACGGTGTTCAGCAATGTGGTCAACGAGGGTGCGGACGGTGTTCAGGAATGTGTGGATCAAGTTACTTATCTCAATGGGAAAGAGGTTTCCCGCAGTGCGGTGAAAAGAACCGTAGTGCAGGAGCCGGTCAGCAAAACGATTGAGACGGGTACCCGTACGCTTCCGGACAGTTATCCTGAGGGCTATCAGTCTGGACAGGGAAGCGGCGTCGCCACCGGCAGCTTTTTGTGGCCTCTGCCGTACACCTACCATATTACCAGTCCTTTTGAGATGCGGTGGGGAACCATGCATAAGGGAATCGATATTGCTGAAGGCGGCGTTCATGGCGCCACGGTCAGGGCATCGGATGGCGGCGTGGTGACCATTGCCGGCGACTTAAACGACGGCTACGGAAATTATGTGGTGATCGACCATGGCAATGGGTATAAAACCCTTTACGCTCACGGCAGCGCCATTTATGTTACTCAAGGCCAGTATGTTTCTAAGGGACAGCCGATTCTGGCGGTTGGAAATTCAGGAAATTCATACGGCTCCCACCTCCATTTTGAGATCATTGAAAACGGAACGGAAGTCAATCCATTGAATTTTGATTTTGAGTAAAACAGAATCTGAATTTTACTGGTAACCGAATATGGACAGAAAGATCTAAATGATTGTTTTTGTTGTCCCGAATTTAAAAGCTTAACGGCAGTGCGAAAAGCCTCTTAAACCTAATTGGCAGCGGTTTAAGAGGCTTTTTTATTTGTTTCAAAAAGTTTTCCATCGATTTAAGCGTGCTTCCCAGCTATCAGTTCATTTGTCTCTTGTCATGGGAAACGGGAAAAGGCGCCTCGGAGGAATCCTCCGAAGCGCCCTGGGGTTTGCGCGGTATTCGGAAATTGTTAGCAACCGCAGCCGCAGCCATCATTGCATCCGCAACCGTTGTTGCCGTAACCGCTGTTGCCGCAGCCGCAGCAGCACAGAATGAGGATTAAGATGATGATCCAAGAGCAGCCGCCAAATCCGTTGTTACACATAATGAAGTCCTCCTTGAATTTTGTTTGTGTTTTGTTGGCTTACAGTACAGTATACGGATGGAGCCTCATTCTGGTGACGAATTTTTTTACCCAAAAATTTGACATGGGATTTTTCCCCGGCGCTGTATAATAAATCCAATCGCTGGTAATAGTTATTTTATAGGAGGCGGGCTATGTATCGGTTTAACGGATTTACGCAAAAGGCCAACCATGCCATGAATTTGGCGATTCAATGCGCGGAGGAGATGGGGCATACCTATGTGGGCAGCGAGCATATTCTGCTGGGGCTTTTGAAAGAGGGCAGTGGAGTAGCCGCCGCGGTGCTCCGCGCAGTAGAGGTGGATGCCTCTCAGCTGGAGCTGCTGATGACCCAAAAAATCGGGCTGGGGATCAGGGGCGCGCTGGGCACCGAGGATTTTACCCCACGAACCAAGCGGATTTTGCAGATCGCCGTGATGCAGGCGGCCAGAATGGGCTTCACCTATGTGGGAACAGAGCATTTGCTTTTGGCGATCCTGGGAGAAAGCGACAGCTACGCGGTCCGTTTTTTGGCGGAGATGGGGGTCAGGTCTTCTGAGATCGTGGAAAAAATGAACGAACTGATGGGTGCGGAAACAGACTCGTCGGCCTCGGTTCCAAAGCAAGGGAAGGAATCAAAAATAAAATCTGCCACTAAAACCCTGGACCAATTTGGCCGCGATCTCACAGAACAAGCCAGAAAGGGAGAAATTGACCCTGTTATTGGCCGCCAGATGGAAATTGAGCGGGTGGTTCAGATCCTTTCCAGAAGGACCAAAAATAATCCTTGCCTGATCGGCGAGCCTGGCGTGGGAAAAACCGCCGTTGCGGAAGGCCTGGCCCTCCAGATTGTCTCCGGAAACGTGCCGGAGCTCTTGAAGGATAAAAGGCTGGTGTCCCTGGACCTGACAGGAATGATTGCCGGCACCAAGTACCGGGGTGATTTTGAAGACCGGATCAAAAACGCCATTGAGGAAGTGAAAAAGTCGGGCAATGTCATTTTGTTTATCGATGAGCTTCACACCATCATTGGCGCAGGCGCGGCAGAGGGGTCGGCGGATGCGGCGAATATTTTAAAGCCGGCCTTGGCCCGGGGCGACTTCCAGGTGATCGGCGCCACCACTATTGATGAATATCGGAAGCATATCGAAAAAGATGCCGCCCTGGAGCGGCGCTTCCAGCCGGTTATGGTGGGGGAGCCTACGGTCCAGGAAGCGGCAGCCATATTAAAGGGGCTTAGAGACCGGTACGAGGCGCATCATAAGGTGAAAATCACTGACGAAGCGATCGAGGCCGCGGTGGAGCTTTCCTCCCGGTACATTTCAGACCGGTATTTACCGGATAAGGCCATCGATTTGATTGATGAGGCGGCCTCTCGGGTTCGTCTGCGGTGCTATACCGTTCCCGATGACCTGCAGCAGCTGGAGGAAAAAAGCAAGGAGCTGGAGCAGGAAAAGGCGGCGGCGGTTAACTCCCAGGATTTTGAGCGCGCGGCCTCCTTACGGGATGAGGTGCGGCACTTAAAGCAGCAGCTGGAAGAGCAAAGAAATCAGTGGAGGGATAAAAACGAACGTTCCGGCGACGAGGTCACCGCCAAGGATATCGCCCAGATTGTCTCCAGCTGGACCGGCGTACCGGTGGTACAGCTGACAGAGGAGGAAAGCCAAAGGCTTTTGCGGCTGGAGGAGATCCTCCACCAGCGGATCGTCGGCCAGAAGGAAGCGGTAGCGGCGGTGGCAAGGGCCATTCGCCGCGGAAGGGTAGGACTGAAGGACCCCAAACGCCCGATCGGCTCTTTCTTGTTTCTGGGCCCTACCGGTGTAGGAAAAACCGAACTGTGCAAGGCGTTGGCTCAGGCAATGTTCGGTGATGAAAAGGCCATGATCCGCATGGATATGTCGGAATATATGGAAAAGCACACGGTTTCCCGGATGATCGGCTCGCCGCCTGGCTACGTCGGTTATCAGGAGGGGGGACAGCTCACGGAGAAAATCAGGCGCAAGCCCTATTCCGTGGTGCTGTTTGATGAAATTGAGAAGGCCCATCCGGATGTATTTCATCTTCTTCTGCAAATTTTGGAGGATGGGCAGTTAACAGACTCCCAGGGCCGTACAGTAGATTTTAAAAACGCCGTGGTGATTATGACCTCCAACATTGGTGCCAGGCTGATTACGGAAAACCGTCTGAATCTGGGCTTTTCAGCGGACAACAGCCAAGAGGCCGATCAAAAAGTCATGAAGGATAAGATCATGGAAGAACTAAAAAAAGCCTTCCGGCCAGAATTTTTGAACCGGATCGACGATATTATTGTTTTTCAAAAGCTAACCCAGGAGGAAATTCAGCAGATTGCCGTGCATATGCTGAATGACCTGAAAGCGCGGCTGGAGCCGCTGGGAGTTTCCCTGGAATTTACCGAGGAGGCGGTGCGGACGATTGCGAAAGCGGGCTTTGACCCAGTATGTGGCGCCCGTCCGCTGCGGCGGGAAATTCAAACTAAGGTGGAGGATCCTTTAAGCGAGGAACTGCTGGCGGGCGATCTCAAGGCTGGAGGGACGGCGGTATGCGACGCTTCCGGGGGTAAAATTATTTTTCAAATTCAGGAAAAAAGGATTGACTAATTTTACCAAAGGGAGTACAATAAGGATAAATAAAATAAGAATTATTCTTATTTTTAGAATTAAAAAAGAAAGAGGTATGCGAAATGGAATTAAAAGGATCGAAAACAGAAGCAAATTTGATGACAGCGTTTGCCGGCGAATCACAGGCCAGAAATAAGTACACTTACTTCGCCTCTAAAGCGAGAAAGGACGGATATGTCCAGATCGCCAATATTTTCGAGGAAACCGCCAACAACGAAAAGGAGCACGCGAAAATTTGGTTTAAGCTGTTGGAGGGTATCGGCTCTACGCCTGAAAACCTTTTGGCTGCCGCTGAGGGAGAAAATTATGAGTGGACCGACATGTACGCCACCTTTGCCAAGGAGGCCAAGGAGGAGGGCTTTGACCGGATCGCCGCCTTGTTTGAGGGCGTTGCCAAGATCGAAAAGGAGCATGAGGACCGCTACCGCGCGTTGCTGAGCAACGTGGAGGAGGGCAAGGTCTTTAAGCGCGGCGATGTAGTGATCTGGCAGTGCTCTAACTGCGGCCATATCGTAGTAGGCACTCAGGCGCCGGAAATTTGTCCTGTGTGCTCTCATCCCAAGGCCTATTTCCAAATTCAAGCGAAGAATTATTAATCCATTAAAATCCGCGTTGAAAACAGTTTGGTAAAGCTGCTCCTCGGGATGCTGGACAGGGCAGAAGGAGGAAAAAGCGCCGAGAAATGGAAAAATGTAAAAATGCGCCGCAAGAAGTGCGATGGCGCAGGCGTTTAAAGCAGGGTGTGTGATCACACACCCTGCTTTTGTGTTTGCAGCCAAATCCGGAAAACGTCTTAAGATATCCTCTGAGGATGAGTTTCCCATGCGGTAATGGCTGGCCGCCCAGGGAAAATTGAGAGAATTGAGAGGGCGCAACCGGTAGGACCGGAAAAATACGTCAGCCGTTTTTATCTGATGAAAGCTTACGCAAGCAGCGATCCGCTTCCTCGCGGGTATAGAAAACAAAGATTTCTTTGCCGTCTTTATACTTTTCCAACAGCTCATAAATATGAGGGAGCTGATCCTTGGGAAAGTCTACAATCCATTGTTTGAACTCTTCGTCCATTTCAGCTTCGATCCAAGGAAAGTCTTCCCGCTTTTTGCCTATGCGGGATTTGGCCCCGGAAAGGCAGACCTCCAGTGGAAAATCCAATAGGAATACGGTGTCGCAGCTTTGCAGCCGCAGTTCCAATGTCCTGAGATAATTTCCGTCAATGATCCACTGAGTTTTTTCCATCATCTCGTTCAGCCGCAGGTCAAATTCCTCTGCCGCAAGATTGGTTTTATCCGGCTTGTGCCAAAGAAGATCCAGATAATACAGCGGCAGTCCTGTAACCGCGCTTAATTTCCGCGCAAAGGTGCTTTTTCCCGCACCAGGACTGCCAATTACCAGTACTTTTAACATAGCTTATCTCACTTCAAATGTTTATCGGAATTTTGTCCGGCACCCCCGTGCTTTGAGGAAAGGAAAGGCCGGAAAACAGAAATTGAAAGATGCTTGAGACCGTTCGGGAAAGCCCCCTTGCCTATAAGATAATCTGACGGAATCCGCAGCCGAAAGGATATCCCGCGGCCCTGAAGGTAATTTCTAGAAATGATTTTCGAGGAGGAAATCTGTGGTGACCTGAAAAATTTTAGCGAAAGCCCGCAGCTCAATATCCGTAACAAACCGCTGGCCGCTTTCAATCCGCTGAATTGCGTTTTTATCCAGGTCGATTCCCGCCAGCTGGAGTTTGTCCGCTAAAGCCCGCTGAGACACCTTAGGAGTCATCTGCTTGCGGAGAAGCTGAATTTTCTCGCCGCAAAGATTCAATTTTCCATTGCTGTTTCTGTTTTTATACACCGCGGATTCCTTCTTTTTGACATTTAGTGATTGTCATTTTATTTAGTATATGGTAAAATGTTGAAAAATATGACATCTAGTAAATGTCAAAAAGAATGCGGAGGCTGAAATAATGTGCTTTTATTTTGTTCTTTTCTCTTATGGAATCTATTTGCGGATGATCGCTGACATCCTTTTTAGGCAGCCGGTTACGGAACAGGTTTTCCGCTGCCTTCAGCAGATAGGGGAAACGACTGCCGCGCTTCTGGGACTGCCGTTCTAGCGGCAGGCTTAGAGGGCGGCGACAAGGCCGGCTGAATGCCATTGCCTAGAGAAAGGATAAAAAAAGAGTAAGGCGGCTAAAGCCGCCTTACTCTTTTCGTGTGGATGCGCCCAGAACTTACTAGTGAAAGCGTTTTCCCATCGCTTGAACCAAATAGGCCACCGGAATGCACAGAAGAGCCCATAAAAAGGTATACAGCAGGCATACCTGGCCGAACAGGTTCAGAGGAAGAAAGGAATAATCCCAAACGTCCATCTGGAGCCATAGGTTCACAATACAGCCTGCGGCGAACTCGATGGCGGTAATGATGGCGGCGCCCGCCGCGCATTTCTGCCAAAGCTTCGCGTGGGTAATCCGGCTGAACACCCGAAACAGCACCACAAAGCAAATACCGCCGGTGATTATCATGGTCCAGTGGGTATATCCCCGCCAGAGAATTTCGATTAAGGCGTAGGACAGGCCGCCGATGGTGAAAATCGCGATATCATTTTTAAGACGCTTTTTCAAATTTCATCACCGCAGTTATTGTTTGCGGCGATGGAATTTTTATTCGGCCCTTTGAGAGAAAACCGCCAGCTTCAGAAGCTCAGAGCTTCTCTTCATAAATTCCGAAAGCTCGTCTGCGGAAAGCCGCTGGTTGGACAGCATGGCCAAGTCGTAAACATATTTGCAGACCAAGGGCTTTTGTTCCTCTGGCAGAGAGGTGATTTTTTGGACGATATCATTCTGCGCGTTCAGAACCAAAGTTGTTTTGGCCTGGGCGCCGGCAGGAAACATACCGCCGTACATAGCGCTCATATCGTTTAAACGCCGCTCGTACTCGGAAACCAAAATAATGGCCGGAGTTTCCTTGGATTTCAGATTTTCCGCCTGAACGTCCAGATCCTCTTTCCCTACGGCCGCCTTGAACTGTTCGCATAGAGCCTTGACGGCTTCCTCGTCGGGCTTTTCTCCGTCGGTTTTCATAGAATCGGAAAGATCGGAGTCGATGCGGGCGAACTTTAAGCCGCTCTCCTTATACTCCAAAAAGCTGATGAAGTGGCTGTCAATGGCGTGGGTGAGCAGGACCGCGTTCATGCCGTTTTCCTGGAACAGGCGGATATACTGGGCTTGGACGTTTTCATCGGTGACATAGAAAATCTGGCCTTCGTTTTCCTTCCGGTATTCCTCCAGGGTCCTGTAATCGTGGTTCAAGGTTTTAAACAGCACGATATCCTTTACCCGGTCGTAAAATTTTTCATCCTTGATGCAGCCGAACTTAATAAAGGGAGCGATATCCTCCCAGTAGCCCTCGAAGGAAGCACGGTCCTCCTCGAATACGGAGTGGAGCTTATCAGAAACCTTTTTGGTGATGTGGCGGCTGATTTTCTGCACGTCGCCGTCGTTTTGCAGAAAGCTTCTGGAAACGTTCAAGGGAAGGTCGGGACAATCAATGACGCCTTTCAGCAGCATCAGGTATTCCGGCACCACTTCCTTGATGTTGTCGGCGATGTAAACCTGGTTGTTGTAAAGCTTAATCTCTCCCGGCATGACCTGAAGCTTGTTGCTCTGCTGAGGAAAATAGAGAATCCCCTTCAAATTAAAGGGATAATCCACATTCAGATGAATCCAGAACAGGGGAGGATTGAAATCCATGAATACCTCCCGGTAGAAGCTTTCATATTCCTCTTTGGTGCAGTCCTTAGGCTTTTTCAGCCACAGAGGCTGGGGGTTGTTTACCGGCTTCTCCTCTGTTTTGGACTCCTCGCCGGATTTTTCCTCCTTTTGGGATAAGTCCTTTTTCTTGGGGTAAAAATAAATCTCATAGGGCATAAAATGACAGTATTTATGAAGCATCTCCCGCAGGCGGAATTCCTCCAGAAATTCCTTGGAATCCTCGCCAATGTGCAGGGTAATGGTGGTGCCGTGGCATTCGCGGGCTCCCTCGCCGATTTCGTAGGTGTCGCTGCCGTCAGAGACCCAGTGCACTGGCTTGGCGCCGGGCTGGTAGGACAGGGTATCGATTTCCACCGAATCGGAAACCATAAAGGCCGAATAGAAGCCTAAGCCGAAATGGCCGATGATGCCGGCCTCCGCATCGGTTTTGTCCTTGTATTTTTCGATGAAATCCTCCGCGCCGGAAAAGGCGATTTGGGTGATGTATTTTTCGACTTCATCCTCCGTCATACCGATGCCGTTATCCGAGACGGACAGAGTTTTAGCCTCTGGGTCTATTTGAATCTCAATGCGGCCTTTTTCCTCCCCGGTATCAGCCTCGCCGATGGCGTTGAGACGCTCCAGCTTCTTGATAGCGTCGCTGGCATTCGATACCAGCTCTCTCAGAAAAATGTCTTTATCCGAATAAAGCCATTTTTTAATAATCGGAAATATTTTTTCCGACTGTACTTTAATTTGTCCTTCGCGGGCCATATTCATTCCTCCGTTTCAAAAGAGATTAGCACTCTTGTGTAATGACTGCTAATTTATAGTTATCATTGTACTCGTTCTCAGAAAATTGTCAACCCAAAGAGAGCGGACACGGGGAAAATTAAAAAAACGTTCACAAGTGAGCCGGGGAATTGGCGTTATGATAATAAAAAGAAAGAGAAAGCAGGGAAAAGCGTCTTTTCCCGCAATGTTAAGAGAGGTTTTCTATGAGAAGCCAAGAAGAAATGCTGGCCATAATATTAAAAAAAGCGAAGCAGGAGGAGCATATCCGGGCGGCTTTGCTGCAGGGCTCCAGAGTTTCCAAGGAGGCCAAGCCCGACTGCTTTCAGGATTACGACGTGGTGTTCCTCGTGGATGCCATGGAGCCGTTTCTCAGCAATCCCCGCTGGATCGACTGCTTTGGCAGACGGATCATCATGCAGATCCCAGAGCCTCCTACCCGGACCCGAATGACCTATTTGATGCAGTTTGCCGATGGAAACCGTATTGACCTGACTCTGGTGAGCCGGGATGCCCGGGACACAGATCCGCGGGTCTGCGGCATGGTGCTTTTGGATAAGGATGAGCTTTTTCTTACCCCGCCCCCAAAAGAGGACCCGTTTTTGGTGAAAAAACCCACCAGACGGGAATTTGACGGCTGCTGCAATGAGTTTTTGTGGGTTAGTATTTATGTGGCCAAAGGGCTGTGGCGGGACCAGGTGCTTTACGCCCAGGCTCATCTGAACGATCCGGTGCGCCTTGAAATGATGAAAATGCTGGACTGGTACATCGGCGTGAATACTGATTTTTCCGTTACCACAGGAAAATGCGGAAAGTACCTGAGGGAATACCTGGATGAAAAAAGCTGGGTAAAGCTTTTGAAAACCTACCCGGACGGAAAAAGGGAAAATATTTGGGAGGCCCTGTTCACGATGGGCGATATCTTCCGCACCGCGGGACGGGCGGTGGGCAGAGCGCTGAAATACCCGTATCCGGAGGGGGAGGACCGCAGAGTCAAGGAGTATCTCCATCATATTCACGGCCTGCCCTGTGACGCCGCTGAAATTTACTGAGCCGCTCGTGGAAAGAAAATAGGCGGGGCGCTTCAACGGATATGCGGCGGGGTGCGGAAGAGAGGCGTCCTTGAAACCGGAAAAGGCCCGCGGCACGCCGCAGGGCTTTTTGGAATCCCTGGAATTCTGTAAAAAACCATGGAAATCAGAGCGGGGATATGGTATAAATAGAATAGTGATTGTAAGAAAACAGCTTCAGGGGAACCCCCTGATTACCGGCACGGAGCCTGCGGGTAACGGTTACCGGCGGGATCGTGCCGGATCAGCGTTTCGAAAGGTGGAACCTTATGCAGCAAACCATTCCTGCAGAGGAAGTGAAAACCGTACAGACGGAGCATTTTCTCTGCCCCAACTGCGGGGGCAATTTAAGATACGATATTAAGCGGCAGCTTTACTGCTGCGAATCCTGCGGGTCGCCCGACGAAATCATCCCGCTTCATGAGGGGATTCGTGAATATCCGCTGGACGGCTACCACAGCCGGGAGGCCCAAAACGTGGCGTTTGAGGGAGCTTCCTGCGTGTTCTGCCAGAACTGCGGCGCCCAGATCCTGTTCGGCCAGTACGATACGGCCACGGTCTGCCCCATGTGCGGATCTACCCAGGTGGATGTAAAAAAGCAGGAAAGCGGTATTCCGCCCGAGGGTATTGTCCCTTTCCGGCTGGATCAAAAGGAAGCCCAGGAAAAGTTTCATGCCTGGATTAAAAAGCGGTGGTTCGCCCCGAATTCTCTGAAAAAGACCTATCAGGAGGGCAGGCTGACCGGCCTGTATATTCCCTTTTGGACCTACGACGCCAAGGCCGACGGATGGTTTACCGGCAGGGGAGGACGCACCAGAACCTACCGTGATAAGGATGGCCACACCCATACCACTACCGATTGGTACCCGGTCAGAGGCTCCGTAGGGCAATTTTTCAATGATCTCCAGGTTTGCGCCAGCGAGAAAAGCAACAGCAAATATTTAAACGATGTGATGCCTTACGATACAGTTAACGATATCAAGCCCTATTCGCCCCAGTACATATCCGGTTTTCAGGCGGAAAAGTACGCCTGGCGGGGCGACGCCTGTTTTCGGTTGGCCGAGCGGATGATCAAGGACGCGTTGGAAGCTCAGGCGAGGGATTCGATCCTTGCGATGGGCTACGATCAGGCACAGGTCCTCGAAGTTCAGTTCAGCTGTTCTAATGTGACCTACAAGCATGTGCTGCTGCCTCTATGGAGCGCGGTGTTCAGCCACAAGGGCAAGCTGTATCAATATCTTATCAACGGGGAAACCGGCAAGGTCAGCGGCGGGCGTCCCTACAGCGCGCCCAAGATCGTCGCGGCGGTTTTGGCGGCGATAGCGGTTTTGGCTGGCCTTTATTTCCTGATCGAGTCTACCGGCGCCTATGCGGCGGAATATCACCCGCCGGCGGCTCAGAGCCAGGCTCAGCAGGTGGATTTGACGGAGCCTGGCTCTCCGGCGGAGGAAATCCTGTCCCGGGTTTCGCTTTCGCCGCTGTGGGATGAAACAAAGGCGGATGTTTAAAACAATTCTCAGGGGCTGGCCTGAAGCGTGCAAGGATGATTTTCAAAAAGGCCGAAAGGAGCGTTCCAGGCTGACCGCTGCTTTTGAGGGGCAAAGCCTCGGATCAAGGCCGGCGGTGACAGCCGGAAAACAGCTTTCGCGCCGGGCGGTGAGGAAAACGGGCTGCGAACAGAATAGCGACAAGATGCGGAAAGGCGCTGTCAGCCCGGCAGCCGTCCGGTTAAGGGTGTAGGACGGGTGAGAACAATTCAGGGCTTTTATACTTTAAAGCCGTTTGACGGCGGCAGGCTCCTTTCAGCGTGTTCAGCGTCCGGGAAACCCGGGGATTATGACATTTTTCTTTCAGTGAATCCATGCGCCGCACAGAAACCGGTGCGGAAAAATTATAAAATTGGGAAAGGCAGGAAAACAGCGTATGGCATGGTTTGGACAAGGCAGGGACACCATCGAATGGAACGAGTTTCGGGATGACGTTTTGTTTTATAGATGGCCCAATACGGAAATCAAGAAAGGGGCCAGGCTGGTGATCCGTCCCGGACAGCGGGCGATCTTCTTCGCGGGAGGCCAGCTGGAGGGCGTTTTTGAGCAGCCGGGCACTTATGATGTGGAAACGGATATCACTCCTTTTTTAAGCAGCCTAAAGGGCTGGTTTCAGCTGAGAGGAGACACCGGGCTGCGGGCGGAGGTATACTTTGTCAACGCCAAGGAGCTTTTGCTCAAATGGGGAACCCGTCAAAGGATCATGATCCCTACCCAGGAGGTGCCATCGGGTATCCCGGTAGGGTGCAACGGCAACCTGATTGTGGAGTTCAGGGATTATGTCCAGTTTATCAATAAGATCGCCGGGGTAAAGAGCACCTACAGCCTGTCTGACATTTCCGAACGGATTATGGGAGAGCTCAGCGGTATTGTAGCGGAAGCTGTTTTAGAGGGCCGGCAGAACGTAGGGCTCAACGCCCTTGTGTCCCTACAGGCCAACAGCCGCCGGCTGGCGAAGCAGATGTGCGCTGAACTGGACAAGGAATTAAGCGACATCGGCATGGGCGTGGCGGATCTGAACATTTTGAGCATCAACTACCCGCCGGAGGTCCAGAAGATGGCGGAAAAGGTGGCGTCTCAAAGCTTTGTGCAGGACGTGGGGAAATACGCCTCCGTTTCCATGGCGGACAGCTTCGACAGCCTCAACGGCGGCGGGAATTTCGCGGCCATGGGCGCGGCGATGGCGATGGGCCAGCAGATGGCGCAGCAGATGGCGGGCGCGGCTCAGTCCAAACCGGCTGTTCAGCAGCCGCAGCCTTCTCAGGAGGCTGGCACATACGTCTGCACCGGCTGCGGCAAACACTATGCCAGCCCGGCAAAATTCTGCATGGAGTGCGGCAAACCGGTAGTGCGGGAGGCTCAGAACGCTCCTCAGGGGGATCGGTTCTGTCCTAACTGCCGGAAAATGGTCAGCGGAAAATTCTGCCCGGACTGCGGTACCCAGACGGTATAAGGAAATCCCAGCGGCCTGTCTGCTCCGCCGCGCGGCTGAAAGCGCGTCAAACTGCAATTTGTCAAAGGCCCTCTCACCGCTTTCGCGGGCTTTAACAAGGCGGAAAAACCCAAACGGTTAGGGGGAAAAGCCAGGGACAAAAAAGCGGCCCCTTTCCAATGGGTCAAGGGGTTCCGTGGAGGAGACGCTGTCACCCTGGCCAGGAATACGGCGATGTCTTAACAGGTTCACATTTACAGCAGTTAAAATAGAAGAGAAGTCAAAACCATGGGCGGGGCGGAAAACGCTCCGCCCGCTTCTGCTTTTGGAGGAATCAATCATGAGCGGTTTTGTCCATTTACATTTGCATACCGAATACAGCCTGCTGGACGGCGCCTGCCGGATCAATGAGTTGATTGATACGGCGGTAAGCCAGGGGGCGGCCTCGGTGGCCATTACCGACCACGGCTCCATGTACGGCGTGGTGGATTTTTATAAGGCCGCCAAGGCCAAGGGAATCCATCCGATCATCGGATGCGAGGTATACGTGTCTCCCCGGAAGCACACCGACAAAATCCATGAGTTTGATTCGGAAAACAGGCACTTGGTGCTTCTCTGCAAAAACAATACCGGCTATCAAAACCTGGCGGCTATGGTGTCGGAGGCCTGGATCAACGGCTTTTACAATAAGCCCAGGGTGGACGACGAAATGCTGGAGGCCCACAGTGAGGGCCTGATCGCTCTTTCCGCCTGTCTGGCGGGGGATATTCCCCGGGCCCTGGTGCGGGGAGACTATGACGCGGCCAAGGAAAAGGCGCTGAAATACAACCGGATTTTCGGTCAGGGGAATTTCTATTTAGAGCTTCAGGATCATGGGATCCGGGAACAAAAGCAGATCGCGCCCATGCTGATTGCCTTGTCCCAGGAGACGGGGATTCCCCTGGTAGTGACCAACGACTGCCACTATATTCACAAAGAGGACAGTAAGATGCATCAGGTCCTCCTGTGTATCCAGACCAACCATACCCTGGAGGATGACAATAACCTGGAATTTGGTTCCGATGAGTTTTATTTCAAAACAGAGGAGGAGATGCGCTCTCTGTTCCCACAGGTGCCCGAGGCCTGCGACAACACGGTGAAAATCGCGGAAATGTGTAATGTGGAATTTGAATTCGGCAACACCAAGCTGCCCCATTTCGAGGTGCCTGACGGACAGGATCATTTTGAGTATTTCCGGGACCAGTGCTATGAGGGCTTTGAAAAATATTACGGTGCGAACGTCGACCCCTCTATCCGGGAGCGGCTGGAATATGAGCTGAACACCATCAAAACCATGGGCTATGTGGACTATTATCTCATTGTCCACGACTTTATCCGCTACGCTAAATCCGTAGGGATTCCGGTAGGGCCGGGAAGAGGCTCCGGGGCGGGAAGCATCGCCGCCTACTGTATCGGGATTACGGGTATTGACCCTATCAAGTATAACCTGCTGTTCGAGCGGTTTCTCAACCCGGAGCGGGTCAGTATGCCCGACTTTGACATCGACTTCTGCTATGAGCGCCGCCAGGAGGTCATCGACTATGTGGTGCGGAAGTACGGCGCAGACCACGTGGCCCAGATCATCACCTTCGGCACAATGGCGGCCAGAGGCGCTATCCGGGACGTAGGACGGGCTATGGCCATGCCCTACGCCGCGGTGGATGTGATCGCTAAGCTGGTGCCTATGGAGCTGGGAATCACCCTGGAGCGGGCGCTGAAGGTTTCCCCGGAGCTGAAAGCCCGGTACGACGCCGACCCCCAGACCCGGGAGCTGATTGATATGGCGAGAAAGGTGGAGGGGATGCCCCGGCAGGCGTCCACCCACGCGGCCGGCGTGGTCATCACCGAGCAGCCGGTCAGCTTTTATGTGCCTCTGGCGAAAAACAACGACGCCGTTGTCACTCAGTATACCATGACCACACTGGAGGAACTGGGGCTTCTGAAAATGGACTTTTTGGGCCTGAGGACCCTGACGGTGCTCAGCGACGCGGAAAAAATGGTGCGCCGAAAGAAACCGGATTTCTCAATCGCCCATGTGCCGGATGACGACCCGGCGGTGTACCGGATGCTGGCGGAGGGCAGCACCAACGGCGTATTCCAGTACGAATCCGGCGGCATGAAGAACGTGCTGGTCCAGCTGGGCCCTCAGTCTCTGGAGGATCTCATCGCCGTGATCTCCCTGTACCGTCCCGGCCCCATGGATTCCATTCCCAAATACATCGAGAACCGCCACCATCCGGAGCGGGTAACCTATCTGCACCCTCTGCTGGCCGGCATTCTGGACGTGACCTACGGCTGCATTGTTTACCAGGAGCAGGTCATGCAGATCTTCCGCACCCTGGCGGGATACTCTTTGGGCCGGGCTGATATCGTTCGGCGGGCGATGTCCAAGAAAAAGCACTCGGTGATGGAAAAGGAGCGGAAAATTTTCATTGAAGGCCTGGTAGGCGGGGACGGAACCGTGGAGGTGGAGGGCTGTATCCGGCGGGGGGTCAGTCGGGAGATCGCGGAAAAAATCTTCGCCGAGATGGAGAGCTTCGCCTCCTACGCATTCAACAAATCCCACGCCACGGCCTACGCCTGGGTCAGCTACCAGACCGCCTATATGAAGTACCATTATCCAAAGGAGTTTATGGCGGCCTTGCTGACCAGCGTGCTGGACAACGCCAACAAGGTGGCGGGCTACATTGAGGAATGCTCTAATATGGGTATTCAGGTTCTGCCGCCTAACGTAAACGAAAGCGGCAACGGCTTTACCGTTACTCATGGGTCCATCCGGTTCGGCCTGCTGGCGATCCGAAACCTGGGCCGTGGCTTTATCGCCCGGCTTTTGGAGGAGCGGGAGCAGGGAGGAAAATACACCTCGTTTTACCAGTTCTGCAAGCGGCTGCATGGCAGGGAAATGAACCGCAGAACTCTGGAAAGCCTGATTAAATCCGGCGCCTTGGACGGCCTCGGGGCCAACCGCCGGCAGATGCTCGCGGTGGCGGAAACCGTGCTGGACAACCTGGACGCGGAAAAGAAGCAGAATCTAGATGGCCAGATCGGCTTTTTTGAGGCGATGGGGCAGGCTCCCAGGGATGAAATTGCCTTTCCTGATGTGGAGGAGTTCCCGGCTTCGGAACTATTGTCCATGGAAAAGGAGATCACTGGCATGTATCTTTCCGGGCATCCGATGGCCGCCTATGCCCAGGCGGCGGCAAAGCTTAACGCTGCCAAGATCGGAGAAATTGCCGAGGCTCACGGGGAATATGACCGGTATCATGACGGTACTAACGTGACGCTTCTCTGTATTATCAACAGCGTCCGGCTGAAAACCACCAAAAACAATTCCACGATGGCCTTTGTCCAGATCGAGGATTTGTACGGCGGGATAGAAATGCTGGTGTTTCCTAAGGTGCTGGCTGAATTTGGCCATCTGCTGAAGGAGGGCTCTGTGGTTCAGCTCAAGGGCCGGGTCAGCGCCAGAGAGGAAGAGGAGCCGAAAATCATCTGCGAGCAGGTGCTGCCGCCTCCCGGCGGGGAAACAGAAAAGAAAAGCAGGCGGCCGGGGCTTTACCTTCGGATGCCGTCGGCCAGCTCAAGGGAAAAGGAACGGGCTGTGCTGCTGCTGGAAATTTTTGAAGGACCCACCCCGGTGTATTTTTACTACACGGATCAGAAAAAGTATTTGAAGGCCCCCGCCAGCCTGTGGGTGGATAACAACCCGGTGCTGCTGAAGGAGCTGCGCTATCAGCTGGGAGAAAAAAACGTGATCGTCATTGACTGATACAGAGGAAATATGGTAGTTTTCCGTAAAAAAATATTGGAAATATGTTCCTTTTGCAGAAATAAGGGGATATGGGAAAGAAATCCATGGTTGTGAGATGATTGTCCATATTGCTCTGTTGATTCTCTAGCATTTTCTGCTTATAATAAATATGATAGGTTAAGATGTTAAGGATAGGTCGGCGGAAGCGGCAGGGCTTGTGCCCTTCGGCTGATATTAGCAGCAATGATTTAAGATTTGGAGGGCTTGTCATGAGTATGAATTCCATAGCCGTATTGACCAGCGGAGGGGATGCTCCCGGCATGAACGCGGCGGTGCGCGCCGTTGCCAGAACGGCCATCGCGAATGGAATCAGGGTCATCGGCGTACGCAGAGGCTATAACGGCTTAATCAGCGGGGATGTTTTTGAAATGAATCTCCGCAGTGTTTCCGATATTATCCACCGGGGCGGCACGACCCTGTTTACCGCCCGCAGCCCGGAATTCAATACTCCGGCCGGCGTGCAGAAGGCGGCGGATACCTGCCGTGATCTTGGCATCGGCGGGGTTGTGGTTATCGGCGGCGATGGTTCCTTCCGGGGCGCCAGAGATTTGACCAACGCGGGAATCCCCTGTGTGGGTATTCCCGGCACCATCGATAATGATATCCAGTGCAGTGAATACACCATAGGCTTTGACACCGCTATGAACACCGCAATGGAAATGGTGGATAGAATCCGCGATACCGCTCAGTCTCACGACCGCTGCAGCGTGGTAGAGGTGATGGGCAGAAGGTGCGGGGATATCGCCTTGCTGACCGGCATTGCCGTAGGCGCCACCTCAATTTTGGTGCCGGAGGTAGAGTATGATTTCCAAAAGGATATCATCGACCGGATGCAGTTTACCCAGATGACCGGCAAGAAGCACTTTATCGTGGTAGTCGCCGAGGGCATCGGCGGCGTGGAGCAGCTGGCCAAGGACATTGAGGATAAGACGGGTATTGAGTCCAGAGCCACGGTTTTGGGCCATGTGCAGAGGGGTGGTTCTCCTACGCTGAGAGACCGTGTGGTGGCCAGCGAGATGGGTTACAAGGCAGTAGAGCTTTTGGTTCAGGGTAAGAGCAATCGCGTGGTAGCGATGCGGCATGGAGACATTGTGGACTTTGATATCACCGAGGCTTTGCAGATGAAAAAGCAGTTTAACAAGGAGCTTTATGATATCGCCCTTAAAATTTCCATTTAATCTGCTTGAAATTTTCGACGGAAAAAGGCCGGCTGGGAGTTATCCCAGCCGGCCTTTTTAGGTTTCTGCTTGCGGAGCCGCGCGGCTCATGGCTTTTATGCCCGTCTCCCAGAAAGCTTTCCTTTTGCGGCAGCCTATTTCACCGTTTGATTTGCGGCGGATTTTTCCGCCGCTGACGGCTCTCAAGCACCTGGCGTTACCTCGCTGGAGGCTCCCTTTGTGCCGTTAATCAATAAAGACGGCGGCATTTAAGCCTGCGGAAGCAGAGAAAGGCCAATAATCCTGGAATTTGATTTTTACTCTAACCCCGGCCGATTAAGAACGCAGCTTCAATTCTTCCGCGTAAGCTCGTATTTCTTCAGCAGAATGAAATTCCTCCGCTCTCTGGTTAATCGCTTCCTGCACTTCTTCGGGCAGACTGGCGAAATAGTTTCCTAAGTCCATATCCTCTGCAAGCCGATTGCTGAAAAGGATTGCTCCTCCGTTAAAAAAATTATCCATTTTATCACCCCGGCATTATTGTTTGTCAAAAAGACGGCTTCATGAGATGTATCATTTAGCAATTATGGAAATTTTTTCGAAACGCATGGTTTTACCGGAAAAGAAAAATGGGACAAGGAGTCGCTTCATACATATTATAGAAATGGGCAGAAAACGCTCCAGAAGCGAAAGGAGAAATTTTTATGGACAAAAGGGGAATTGACGTTAGTTCCTGGCAAGGGGTGATCGACTGGGACGCAGTGAAAAGCAGCGGCGTGGAATTCGCCATTCTGCGTTCCAGCTTTGGCTCGCCCAGCCCAAGCCAGGTGGATAATCAATTTTATAACAACGTAAAAGGAGCCCAGGCCGCCGGGATTCCCATTGGCGCTTATCATTACGGCTATGCGGTGACTGAGGAAGAGGCTAGGAACGAAGCGGGCTTTTTCCTCGACACAGTAAAGGGAATTCGATTTGAATACCCCTTGTATTACGACGTAGAGGACAGCGCTACCATGGGGAGTCTGGATCGGGACGCCTTGACTAAGGTGATCCGGGCGTTCTGTGAGACGGTGGAAAAGGCAGGCTATTATGTGGGGATTTACGCCAGCCTGAATTGGCTGACCAACAAGTTTTATCCGGACCAGCTTCCCTATGACGTGTGGGTGGCTCAGTATTATTCAGAGGATCAGTATGACGGCCATCACGGCATGTGGCAGTATACCAGCGGGGGAACCGTTGGCGGGATCGCCGGCAAGGTGGATATGAATATAGCCTACCGCGATTTCCCGAAGCTTATTAAAGACAAGGGACTCAACGGCTGGGGCTCCGGGGAAAGCGGCGGATCAGGCGGCTCGGAAGAAGGTTCCGGCGGAGAGCGGGATGATCGGCTGGGAATCGGCCACTGTGTGGCGGATGTGCTGAATGTCCGTTCCGGGCCGGGAACCGACTACCCGGTGGTGTATCAGATTTCCACAGGAAATATGGTGGATGTGCTGAAGATCAGCGAGAACGGCTGGCTTCAGATCAATTGTCTCCACGGCGTGGGCTGGTGTGCGGCTCAATATATCCAATGGTCTCCCTTTGAATCCCAGCAGCCGCCGATTGGGATCGGCCGCTGCACAGCGGATGTATTGAACGTCCGCACAGGAAGCGGCCTGGACTATCCGGCAGCGTTTCAGCTGTCCCAGGGGAATATGGTCGATGTGCTCACAGCCAGCGGCCAGTGGCTTCAGATCAACTGCCTTCTGGGCTCCGGCTGGTGCGCTTCCCAGTATATCGACTGGTTCCGCACCAATTTGCAGGTGCCCGCCATCGGCGTGGGAAAATGTACGGCGGATGTGCTCAATATCCGTTCGGGTCCGGCCACGGATCTTTCCGTACTGTTCACTATTTCCGAAGGCAATATGGTGGATGTGCTGGAGGATAACGGCAGAGGCTGGCTTCGGATTCGATGCCTTCTGGGTACAGGCTGGTGCTCCGCTCAGTATATTGACTGGAGCAGGCACGACAAATAAAAAAGGCAAAAGCTCTCAAAAAAGCGCCGCGAAAATCCGCGGCGCTTTTCCGAAAACAATTCTTGCCTGACTTTCTGGTATGGCTTCAGCCTCTGCCCGGCTGTTCCATGTTGGGATAGATTAGCTTTAAAAAGGAATCGGGATAATGATTGTCGAGAAATTCCGTGATAATGTTGGTGGATGGCACGCCGTTGTGCCGGTCTGTTTGCCGGCGCACCGCAGCGGCGGAGATGACGATATCGAGGACCATCAGTACGATCAGAATCCAAGTGATTATAGTACCGGCCTTTACCGGCAAACGTTCGATATGCCGCTCTAAAAAGGGAAGCACATGCTTCATAAACACCAAGCCCAAAACGCCCCACATTACCGCGAAAGAAAGGCTGGTCCGGCCGTTAAGATTCAAAGGCTCGTTGCTGTATTCCCAGGAAACGGTGCCGAAGGCCATCTCCTGCACCCAGGAACAGACATATTCAAACAAGGCGCCGACCACGGCGCTGACCAAAAAGATGATGAAGCTGCTGGAATGCTTAAACCGGTACATCACTAAAGTGAAAAGCACGGCGCCTAAGCCGTAAACCGGGGAAAAAGGACCGTAGATCAAGCCTTGCCGGCTTTCAAAAAAGCCCTCGTTCAGATAGCACCAGAGCATTTCCACCAGACAGCCAATCACGCAGCCTACCAGGAATATCCAAAACAGCTTGTAGAAGCAAAGCCCCGTGGCGAAGCCGGCGGCCGGCGGCGTGCGCCGGGTTTTTGGCGAGGAATGCAGCACCTGCATATTTTTGTTTTTCATAGGCTTCTCCTTTGTTCTGTAATTTTATATGAGGGAATAGGGGGAGCGTCATATAGTAGGTAGTAGGACACAGTGTACCATAAATCGACAAATTCGTAAAGCTGCTGAAAACTTCTTGTTTTTGATTGTTCAGGCCGGGCTTTTTGTGTTACAATAAAATATGAAAAAAGCAGGCACTCCATACATAGGTTAAGAAAAGGAGAAGTTATGGGCTATAAAGAGGATTTTATCAGTATTTATCAGGAGCATATCAGCCGGGAGGGCTCCAAGGAGCTTTTAGAATGGCTACAGACCACAGACTTTTTTACCGCTCCGGCCAGCACAAAATTTCATTGCGCATGCACCGGAGGATTGGTGCAGCACAGCGTCAAGGTGTATCAGGTGATGATGGAAAAGCATTTTGAGGAAGGCGCGGATAATCCGGAAAGCTTCGCGGTCTGCGCTCTGCTTCATGATTTGTGCAAAGCCCAGTTTTATAAATGCTCTACCCGGAACGTGAAAAACGAAGAAACAGGGCAGTGGGAAAAACAGCCCTATTTCAGCGTGGAGGATATGTTTCCCTACGGTCACGGGGAAAAATCCGTATTTCTGATTGAACGGTTTATGCGGCTAAAAACCTCAGAGGCTATGGCGATCCGCTGGCATATGGGCGGCTTTGACGATACTGCGAAAAGCGGCGGCTACGCTATCAGCAATGCGTTCGACAAATATCCCATCGCCGTAAAGCTTCATTTAGCGGATCTGGAATCCACCTATCTTAGGGAAAAGGGTACGTCCTCGGTCAACCGCCGGTAAGCGATCCGGCGGGACAGACGGCAGCGGCCCCGGCGCGCGGAATTTCCCCCGCGTGCCGGGGCTTTTTCTGCCTGAGACTTTGATTTTTGGCGGGCTTCGCCGGGGACAGACGCACAGAAAGCGATTTTGAAAAGCCTGAAAGGACTTAGCATCGAGGACCAAATTTCAAGCCGTTTTTTGTGGATTTGAATTTACAGGAAAACGACTAAAAAGACAGGCGCTTACATAAGTATAAACCAGAAGAATACTTGTTGGAGGTGCGGTATGAAATTTTGGAAAAGGGCTTTATGCCTGGGGCTTGGAGCTTTGCTGGCGGCGTCTGCCCTGCCGGTGGCGGCGGGAGCGCTTTCGGAGGAGGATCTGACGGCACCCAGCGCTGTGCTGATGGAGGCGTCTACCGGAAAGGTGTTGTTTGAGAAAAATTCCCATGAGGTCAGGGCCTGCGCGTCAATTACCAAGGTGATGACGCTGCTTTTGGTCATGGAGGCCATTGACCAGGGCAGGATGTCTTTGACGGATACCATTACAGCCAGTGAGCATGCGTCGTCAATGGGCGGATCAGATATTTGGCTGGAACCGGGAGAAACCATGTCCGCTGACGATATGGTAAAGGCTACGGTGGTGGCTTCGGCAAACGATGCGGCGGTCGCGCTGGCGGAGCATCTGGAGGGCACGGAGGAGGCCTTTGTGCAGAAGATGAACCAGCGGGCGGCGGAGCTGGGGATGAAAGACACGGTTTTTAAAAACTGCAACGGCCTGGACGAAGAGGGGCATGTAACCAGCGCTTACGATGTAGCGCTGATGTCTCGTGAATTGATCAAGCACGAGAAAATTTTTGATTATACCACTATTTGGATGGATACCCTAAGAGAGGGGAAAACCCAGATCGTAAATACCAATAAGCTTTTGAAAAGTTATAACGGGATCACCGGCTTAAAGACCGGCACCACCGGCGGCGCGGGAAGCTGTATCACCGCTACCGCGCAGCGAGACGGGCTGTCACTGATCGGCGTGGTGCTGGGCAGCGCTACGGGAAAGGAGCGTTTTACCGACGCTGCGGCCTTGCTGGATTATGGATTTTCCAATTATATGATTTACACCCCGGGTCTGCCGGAGGAGGCTTTGCAGCCGGTGCCGGTGGCGAATGGGATGCAGTCCCAGGTCGCGGTTGAATCGGCCGTTTCGGGCAGCGTTCTGCTGACAAAGGGCAGGGAAAAGGATCTAAAGACAGAAGTCAAACTGTCGGAATCGGTGGAGGCGCCCGTGGCTAAGGGCCAGCAGCTGGGAAAAATTGTATATACCCTGGACGGCGAGGTGCTGACGGAATATCCAATTACCGCTGCTGGAGATGTGGAACAAATCAGCTTTTTTTCCGCATTGGGGATTTTAGCCAGAGAGCTTCTGCGGCTGTAAAGCAGCGGAAAAGCGCGGAAAGCCCGTGTCTGCTTTGGATGAAGAAAAGGGGGTATAGCAGTTGGAGTTTTTTCAAAGGATAAAAAATATACGGCGAAATTTTGACGAAATCGTTAAATTTCACAAAAACCGGACAAATAGACCTGGCTGTCCTTGCAAATTGTGCCGGGATATTGTAAAATAAAAAGTATCAAAAGGGCGGCGGAAGCGCCGTGGATCGAGGAGGTTCAATTATGGCTACAAAACTCAGCGCACAATACCTGGAGGGCTTTGTCAAGCCCCAGGAATGTGAAGCAATGGCCCCTCAAGTCAAGCTGGCCCATGAGGCCCTTCATGCCGGAACAGGCTTAGGCAATGACTTTTTAGGCTGGATCAAGCTTCCTACTGATTATGATAAGGAAGAATTTTCTAGAATTCAAAAGGCTGCGAAAAAGATTCAGTCCGATACGGATGTTTTTATCGTAATCGGAATCGGCGGCTCCTATCTGGGAGCCCGGGCGGCCATTGAGTTTTTAAAATCCCCAAACTATAACGCTTTAAAAAAGGATACTCCGGATATTTATTTCGCGGGTAACAGCATCAGCTCTACCGCTTTGGCTGAACTGATCGACCTGTGCGAGGGGAAGGACGTCTCCATCAATATGATTTCGAAGTCCGGAACCACCACGGAGCCTGCGATCGCATTCCGGGTTTTCCGGGAACTGCTGGAGAAAAAATACGGCAAGCAAGGCGCCAGGGAAAGAATCTACTGTACGACCGACAAGGCGAAGGGCACTTTGAAGAAGCTGGCCGATGAGGAGGGCTACGAAACCTTTGTGGTTCCTGACGATGTCGGCGGACGGTTCTCGGTGCTGACAGCCGTCGGCCTGCTGCCGATTGCGGTGTCCGGATGCGATATCGACGCTTTGATGTCCGGCGCCCGAAAGGCCCAGAATGACTTTATGGAGCCTGACCTCAATAAAAACGACTGCTATAAGTACGCCGCCTTACGGAATATCCTATACCGCAAGGGAAAAGAGGTAGAGGTTCTGGTCAGCTACGAGCCGTGCTTCACGATGATGAACGAATGGTGGAAGCAGCTTTACGGCGAGAGCGAGGGCAAGGACCAGAAGGGCCTGTTCCCGGCCTCGGTGGTGTTTTCCACAGATCTCCATTCTATGGGGCAGTTTATTCAGGATGGCAAGCGCCTGCTGTTTGAGACAGTGGTGCTGATTGATAAGGCCAAACGGGAAATCGTCCTGAATGAGGATAAGGACAACGTGGACGGATTAAATTTCCTGGCCGGCCGCTCCATGGCCTATATTAACGAAAAGGCCTTTGAGGGCACGGTGCTGGCCCATACTGACGGCGGCGCTCCCAGCATGGTGCTGCATATGGAGGAAGCCACTGAATTTGAGCTGGGTTATCTGATTTATTTCTTTGAAAAGGCCTGCGCTGTTTCCGGCTATTTGATGGGCGTCAATCCCTTTGACCAGCCTGGCGTAGAGAGCTATAAAAAGAATATGTTCGCCTTGCTGGGCAAGCCTGGTTATGAGAACGAGAAAGCCGCTTTGGAAGCAAGACTTGCAAAATAGCATGAAAAACCGCCGGTGGCGGAATAAATATACAGGAGGAGTATCCTATGATAACTCTGATTATTGGGAATAAAGGTTCCGGAAAAACAAAAAGACTGATCCAGCTGGCCAATGAGGCTGTGGAAAAGTCCAACGGCAATGTGGTAGTCATTGAAAAGGGCGCGAAGCTCACCTACGACGTATCCCACAAGGCCAGGCTGATCGACATCGAGCAGTATAATGTCAGCGGTTTTGATGCGTTTTACGGCTTCCTCAGCGGTATTTGCGCCGGAAATTATGATGTAACCGATATTTTTGTGGATTCCACTTTGAAAATCACCGGACGGGATTTTGAGGCTCTGGCCGACTTTGTCGCCAAAGCCAATGAGCTTGCCTCGCATTCCGAGGTGAAAATCGTCATGCTGATCTCTGCCGACGCCAGCGAGCTTCCGGCCCGGATCGACGCGGACTCTGTTAAGATCTAAGCCAAACGCTGTTAATAAAAAACGCCAGGTAAATTACCTGGCGTTTTTTATAGCTTGAATGCTTCAGCGGAGACTATTGACGGCCCCGCGAGGAATTAACCAGAGGAAGCAAGCAATCCGGCTGAATGGAGTGAAAGGCCGGCAGCGAAAAAGCTGAGCATCAGGCAGGCCGCCTCCGCCAGCTTTTAAACGCCGTCGCGGCGCTTGGTCAATTCCTGAAGCGTGATCTCGTAAGCCCGAAGCGGATGAGGATTATCCATCGGAGAAAGCTCAAACTGGGGCTGCTGCCTTTTTCCAAGCAGATCGGTGATATAGTCGAGAAAGCTGGGATTCTTGACCAGAATAGGGCCGGTCAAATGGGTGCCGAACACATTTCCCAGGCAAAGGCCCTCCCGAGGGTCGCCGGCTTGGTTGCCGGGGCCCATGGAAACGGTAAACAGCGGGGCTTCGATCCCTTTGATTAGGGTGCATTTATTAACAAAGCCCACGACCGGTTCCTTGATTTGCGCGCATTGGCAGATTACGTCGCCGGTGATGCGGGCATCGGTTTCCTGAACGGTAAATTTTGAAAAGCCGAGGGCAGGATATTCCCTTCCGCTTACATCCGTGATGGAACTGCCCAGAAGCTCGAAGGCGTTGCCGGTGAACAGAAGCACCGAACCCTGCCCTATGGCGGAGGCAAGCTCTCCGCGGTGGGGGAGAAGATCCGAGAGGGCCGCCTTTTGACTGCTTTCCATGCCTGCGCCGAGATAAATAAAATCATATTGAGAACAGTCAAAAGCATCTCCCAGGGTTTTGCGGTCCACGGTGATCTCAAGCCCCTGGCCTTTCAGCCGGCTGGCTAAGACCGCCATATTGGCGTATTCTCCGTATAAATTCATCAGATCATAATACAGATGGAGCAGTTTCATGGTTTGGCCTCCTTTTGCGGCTGGACATGGGAAAGGAATTTTCCCTTATCGGAAAAGCAGGTGACAGCCAGAATTTCGCCCACGGCATTTTCAGCCAGCCAGGAAACAGCCTCTCCGATATCGCTGATGACGGTGATTTTCTCCTGGGGAATTTCAGTGTAATCAAACCGGGTCGCCAGATCATTGCAGTAAAGACCGGCCAAAACGATCCGCTGGACATTTTCGCTCTTTAAAAGCTCAAAGTCAATGTCCCAAAGCCAGGAGACATCCGAGGTGAAATATTTGCGGCTCACCGCGTCTACGATAATAATCACGGTTTTCGGCCGGCCGCCGGCCACCGCCGCCCGCAGGCTCTGATCGTAGGAAACGGAATTTTCGTGCTTGGAGGCCAGCAGAACTCCCGGATGCCGGCCGATTGCAAAACGAACGATCCTGCCGTTTTGCAGGGTGTAGTCGCTGATGCTCCGCACTATGGACTCCGGCGCCACGCCCAGCAAAGAGGCGGCGGCAAAAGCGGCCAGAGTGTTGTACATCATGTAAAAGCTGGAAAACGCCAGCCGAAGCCTGTATTTTTCATTGATCACCACAGAGCTTTCATCCAGATCGGCGCTGGTGACCGTATAGGCGGTGGGACAGCTGCGAAGGCCGCAGCTGGGACAATGAAATTTTCCGATGTGGTTATAATGATAAAACGCATACTCTAAAGGCTGCTTGCAGTTGGGACAATATTTTCCATCATTGTAAAGGGAGGTGCAGCTGTCGGTGGATTGGGGAAGCCTGTCCGCTCCGAAATAAACGGTGTTGTCCCGTCCCAGGCCGAACTTGGAAACCAGCGGGTCGTCAGCGTTGAGCACTAGCTGGGTTTCGGGACGGATGCTTTCCTCGATGGCGTGGGCTACCCATTCCGGATGGCCGTTCCGGGTCAGCTGGTCCCGGTAAAGGTTGGTGATGATGTAATGGGTTGGAGAGAAATACCGGAAGGTATATTTGGCGAACCGCTCGTCGCTTTCAATTAAAATGATCTCGGGCTTGACCTTGCCGGAAAAAGTGCAGTGCTCCAGAATCAGGGTGGTAACACCCTCGATCTGATTCGAGCCTTCCTTGTTGTAGGCGAAGCTTTTCCCTGCATCCTTCAGGATGCGGGCGATCAGCTCCACGGTGGAGGTTTTGCCGTTGCTGCCGGTGACGGCGACAATATAGGGGGGCATTTTGATTTTACTCAGAATATCCGGGTCGAGCTTTAGAGCGATCTGTCCCGGCAAGGAGCTGCCCCGGCCGGTCAGCCTGCCGATCAGCCGGATCGTTTTGCAGACAAGAATCACAAAGAATTTTTTCATTCGTCAGGAAACCTCACTTTACTGGTTATACTGCTAAGAGAGAAAGGTAAAAGCGGAGCTTAAACAAGGAAGGGAAATCCCTTAAAAGGTGGCATTGCGTTTTGGGTAAAAGGCAGCGTCGTTAAGCTGCGGGACAAAAACAGAGCAAGCTGTCTGCCGTTTTCCGCCGTGCGCGCTGCTGAGAAGGAACCGGGCTCCCGCGCTAGGGTTATTATAGCATGTTTTCGGTTTCCTGCAAATGGAAACTGAGGGGAATTCCTAAGATTTTAGTTGACAAAGGGAACAAGAACCTTTATAATACTTAAGGTGTAATAGGGAGGATTATTTTATGCTGCTTGAATTAAAAAACTTGTTTTTAGAGGATGGCGGTAAAAAAGATCTTCATTATGAAATGGATTTGTCTCAGGTCGTCTTTTCGGGCGTGCGTCCGTTTATTACGCCGGTTTCGGTAACGGCGCAGGCTGAGAACCGGGCGGGAGCGATCCATTTAAAAGCGGATGTTGCGTTTGATTTCCGCTGCCCCTGTGACCGCTGTGCGGCGGAAACACAGAGGGCATACCGGTTTTCGTTTCAGCATGTTCTGGTAAACGCCTTAAACGATGAGGAAAACGACACGTTTCTTCTGGTGGAAAACGAGAGCATCGAGCTGGACGATCTGCTGCGGGAAGATATTTTGCTGGAATTGCCCACAAAATTCCTGTGCAAGCCGGATTGCAAGGGCTTGTGCCCTCAGTGCGGAAAAAACCTGAATGAAGGGAAATGCGGCTGTTCTGCGCGTCAGGTGGATCCCCGCTTGGAGATCCTAAAGAAACTGATAGACTGAGGAAGATTCCTTCCGACCTTTAATTCTGTAAGGAGGTGCTGACAATGGCGGTACCCAAGAGAAAAAGCTCTCACGCAAGAAAAAATACCAGACGTTCCAACGTTTGGAAACTGGATGCTCCTGCTTTGATGAAATGTCCTCAGTGCGGCGAGTTTAAAACTCCCCATAGAGTTTGCGGTAGCTGCGGTTACTACAAGGGCAGGGAAGTAATCAAAAAGGAAGCGTAAGCTGCTTTTTGATTTTTGAAAAAACAGAGGGGGAGAAATCCTTCTCTATTTTTTTATCTGAAAAAATAGAGAAACCGTAAAAACCTCAGTTTTTAGCTTTCATAGAAACACGGGCGGAAAGGGATGATCTTTTGGCGGTCACCATCAGCGGGGTGAGAAAGCACAGCCCGGCCTACCGGCATGGAATTCAGGCCGGGGAAAGGCTGCTGACCTTAAACGGCAATGAGATTATGGATGTGCTGGATTACCGCTTTTACCAATTGAATACAGCTTTGGTCCTGGAGTTGGAAAACAACCGGGGAGAACGCCGTACGGTTTCTTTGAAAAAGCCGGAATATGAGGAAATCGGCCTGGAATTTGAAACCTATTTGATGGATCGGCAGCACAGCTGCAAAAACAAATGCGTATTTTGCTTTATTGACCAGCTTCCGAAGGGCCTGAGGAAAAGCCTTTATTTTAAGGATGACGATTCCCGCCTTTCCTTCTTGTTTGGCAATTACGTGACCCTGACCAATTTGACGGAACACGAAATTAGCCGTATAATCAAAATGCACATCAGCCCTATGAATATTTCGGTTCACACCACCAACCCGGAGCTTAGGGTGAAAATGATGAAAAATCCCCGTGCCGGCGAGGCGCTTTCGATTATCCGGCGGTTTGCTCAGGCGGGGATCAAAATCAACTGCCAGATTGTTTTATGTCCCGGCTATAACGACGGCGAAGAGCTGAAGCGCACGTTAAGCGATCTGGAAACCATGTGCCCCCAGGTTCAGGCGGTAGCCGTTGTGCCGGTAGGAATCACCAGATACCGGCAGAATCTGCCTGAGATGCGTTCCTTTACCAGGGAAACGGCGGGGGAGGCCATTGATTTGATCGAAAGCTTTGGGGAGAAATGCCTTCAAAAGTACGGAACCCGGGTGGCTTATCCGGGCGATGAGTTTTATTTAAAAGCGGAAAGGCCGCTGCCTCCCGCTGGGTTTTACGAGGATTTTTCCATGCTGGAAAACGGGGTGGGGCTTTTGCCGCTGCTAATGGATGAGTTCTACAGCGCCCTGGAGGAAGCCGGGGAGACCGGGGGAAGGAAACGGGAAATCACCATTGCCACGGGAATGGCGCCGAGGGAATATATTCGAGGCTTTTTGGATGACGCAATAAAAAAATTCCCACACATTTCCGGACGGGTGACGCCCATTGTCAACCGCTTTTTTGGGGAGACTATTACCGTCTCCGGCCTGGTGACAGGAACGGATTTGATCGAGCAGCTTTCTTCCGTAGACTTGGGAGACGAACTGCTGATTCCTGCCTGTATGCTGCGGCGGGAGGGAGATTTGTTTTTAGATGACGTGAGCCTTCAGGATGTAGAGGCGGCCTTAAAGGTGCCGGTGCGTCCCGTGCCCAATGACGGCTACGCATTTTTGGATGCCATATTAGGGAGTGAGTCATAATGTCAATGCCAGTTGTTGCTATTGTAGGCAGACCCAATGTAGGGAAATCGACTTTGTTTAATAAATTGATCGGTCAGAGGGTAGCCATTGTCAACGATACCCCCGGTGTGACCCGTGACCGGATTTACGGAGAGTGTGAGTGGAGAAGCCGGAAGATCACCCTGGTGGATACCGGCGGAATCGAACCTTATTCCGACGACGTGATTTTGTCTCAGATGCGCCGCCAGGCGGAGCTTGCCATTGATACCGCAGATGTCATTGTGTTGGTGACGGACGTGAAAACCGGCGTGGTGGCCACTGACAGTGAGGTGGCGGCCATGCTGCTGAAAAGCGGCAGGCCGGTGGTGCTTTGCGTCAATAAATGCGACGGCATCGGAGAGCCTCCGGCGGAATTTTATGAGTTTTATAATTTGGGTCTAGGCGACCCGATCCAGGTATCGTCAGTCCACGGCCATGGCACCGGCGATTTGCTGGACGCAGTGTTTGAGCATCTTCCCGAGGAAGCGGAAGAGGAGGAAGGCCTTGAGAACATTCGGGTGGCGGTGATCGGCAAGCCCAACGCCGGAAAATCCTCCCTCATCAATCAAATCGCCGGAGAGGACCGGTGCATCGTTTCTGATATCGCTGGAACTACCAGAGACGCTATCGACACCCAAATTGAGAATGATTACGGCCGGTTCACTCTGATCGATACCGCGGGCATCCGCAGAAAAAGCAGGGTGGATGATGAGATTGAGAAATATAGCGTGATCCGGGCGCAGATGGCCATCGACCGTTCCGACGTATGCGTGATTATGATCGACGCCACCGAGGGCTTTACTGAGCAGGATTCCAAGGTGGCGGCACTGGCCCATGAGGCGGGAAAGGGTTGCGTCATCGCGGTAAACAAATGGGACGCCGTGGAAAAGGACGGCAGAACTATGCAGGAATACCGGAAAAAGCTGGAGGTGGATTTCTCCTTTATGGCCTACGCGCCGATGGTTTTCATCTCCGCCAAGACAGGCCAGCGGCTGGATCAGCTGTTTGAGCTGATCCAAAGGGTGGCTAACTTCAATGCCATGCGGATTACTACCGGTATGCTCAACGATGTTCTGGCTCAGGCGACCGCCCGAGTGCAGCCGCCTACGGATAAGGGAAAAAGGCTGAAGATTTATTATATGACCCAGGCTTCCACTAAGCCGCCTACGTTCGTGTGCTTTGTGAACCGGGCCGAGCTCTTCCATTTTTCTTATCAGCGTTATTTGGAAAACAGAATCCGGGAGACCTTCGGGATGGAGGGAACCCCTATCCGCTTTTTGATTCGTGAGCGGGGAGACAAATAAGAGAAAGGGAGAGGCGGTTTCTTCATGGAACAGGTGATAGCTTTACTCAGAGATTACGGCTTGCAGATTTTAGCGACTGTGGTCATCGGTTATTTGGTAGGGAGCGTCAGCTTTTCGATTATTTTTACCCGGCTGTTCGATAAAAAGGATATCCGGACCATGGGCAGCGGCAATGCTGGCTTTACCAACGTGCTGCGTTCGGTGGGAAAGCTTCCGTCCATTTTGACCTTCATATTCGATTTTGCCAAGGGCCTCTTGGCGGTTTACTTAGGGATGCTCATTTTCCAGGCATCCGGCGCGCCATTTATCGTGAAACAGTGCGGAATTTATCTGGCGGGGGTGGCGTGTATTCTGGGCCATGTTTTCCCGCTTTATTTTCACTTTAAGGGCGGAAAAGGGGTTCTTACATCCGCCGCGTTGATTTTAATCATTGATTGGCGCATCTTTTTAATTGTGGTCGGCGTGTTCCTGATTGTTTTTCTAATTTCCAAGATCATTTCCCTAGCATCCATCAGCGCCGCGGTCAGCCTGCCTATCGGCACTTTTTTGGTGACCTATTTTGCCGATTATCGGCCGAACCTGAGCTATAGCTTCGACAAAGGATATTCCTTGGCCTACGTTGTGGTTACTACAGCGTTTTCCCTGATTTTGGCGGCCTTGGTGGTGGGAAAGCACCATGCTAATATTGGGCGGATCCTGCGGGGCGAGGAAAAGAAGATTACCGCCAAGAAGCGGAAAAATTAAAATAAAGAGGCCGGCGTGGATAAGAGCTTTTTGCTTCACAAGCTCTTACCCACGCCGGCCTCTTTTAGATGGTATCAGCGAACCGCAGCTATGCTGTTAAAAAGTCTTTCCAGGCAGCGATAATAAAAGGGACCGGCTTTACCGGTCCCTCTCTTTTTATGGTTTTGAAAGGCTCGCTTTCTTCGTTGCCATTACACAGCGCGGGTAACCTTACCAGAACGCAAGCAACGGGTGCAGGCATAAATACGCTTCGGGCTTCCATTCACAATTGCCCGTACACGCTTAATGTTGGGTTTCCAAGTTCTGTTGGAACGTCTGTGTGAGTGAGATACCTGAATGCCAAAAGCCATGTCCTTGCCACAAATTTCACACTTAGCCATGAGTGTGCACCTCCTTTTAGCGCTATCGATAACGTTAGATATTCTATCAGATTTCGGCCTGGATTGCAAGCTTTTTTTCCGTAAAACTGAAAAACTCCCCCTTTTATTCTTATTTCGTTCATAAAAAGCCGATTCTCTTGTATTTTTTTTTGCCAGGCGATATAATACTAATCAAGTAAAAGGAGTGAATTTGCCCATGCTATGGTTTTTACAGCCTGGAGTTACTTTGGAAACAGTTTTTATGCGGGTCTTGTCCGTTTTGGTCATTATTTTGCTGGTGCTGCCTCTGCACGAGTGCGCTCACGCCTGGGTGGCGTACCGAATGGGAGATTCCACAGCGAAAAACCGGGGAAGGCTTACGTTAAATCCTCTGCCCTCCATTGATCCGATCGGCGCCCTGTGTATTCTGCTGTTCGGCTTCGGCTGGGCAAAGCCTGTGCCGGTGGATTCCCGTTATTTCACCAAGAACGCGAAAGCCAAAATGGCCCTTACCGCTTTGGCGGGGCCTGTCTCTAACCTGCTGGCCGCTTTCGTCGGCGCGCTGATTTTCTATTTAATCGCTTTTTTGACCGGCTATTCCACCAGCGTGATTATGAGCTATGTGGCCACCTTTTTCCTGTACTATATTACTATCAATATCAATCTGGCTGTGTTCAACCTGATTCCTTTGCCGCCGCTGGATGGTTCCCGGATTTTAGCGGCGTTTTTGCCGGACCGCATGGTGTATCAATACTACCGGTATCAAAATATCATTATGCTGGCGGTTTTTGTCCTGCTGTTTACCGGCGTGCTCAGCCGCCCTCTGGGCTGGCTTACAACCCAGGTTTACAATGGAATTATGAATTTGGCGGCTCTGCCTTTTTCATTCGCATAAATAAGGGACGCCGTTTATGGAAAAGCTATCCTATAAGCTTCCGGTGTTCGAAGGCCCTTTGGATCTTCTTTTGCACCTGATTACAAAGAATAAGCTCAATATCTACGACATTCCTATCGCGGAGCTTCTGGACCAGTATATGGAGCAGATCCGGGCCATGCAGGAGGAAGATCTGGATATCGCCAGCGAATTTCTGGAAATGGCCGCAAGGCTGGTTCATCTGAAAAGCGTTTCTCTGCTGCCAAAGCATGAGGAGGCCGAGGCCTTAAAGCAGGATTTGACCGGTCAGCTCTTGGAATACCAGGAGTGCAAACGGATCGCCGCCGTTCTGGCTCAAAGAGCGGAGTTTAATACCTTTGTCCGGCAGCCTGAGGCGGTGGAGTTTGACTCGGCGTACCAGAGGAAACACCATCCGGAGGAAGTTATGGCCGCGTATCAAAACGCTGCGGGCAGGGGAAAGCGAAAGCTGCCCCCGCCGCCGGAGGCCTTTTCCGGTATTGTCACCCATAGGATCGTGTCGGTATCCTCTAAAATTATCCATGTGCTGAGGTGCCTGTGGAAAAAGCATGAGGTGGAGTACGACCGGGTCTTTGAGGACAGCCGCGAAAAGTCGGAGCTGGTAGCCACCTTTTTGGCGGTGCTGGAGCTGGTCAAGGGAAAGCGAGTCCGGATTGAGGAAGAAAGCACAACGAGAAAATTGAAATTGTTAGGCGGTGGTGGTAAGGTTTGGAGATCAAGGAGTACCAAGCAGTCATAGAGGCGGTTCTGTTCGCCAGCGGCGAGCCGGTTTCCGTTGACCGGCTGGCGGAGATTTTGGAGCTGGACAAGCCTACTGTGCTGAAGCTGGCCCAGTCCCTTCAGGAGCGCCTGGAGCAAAAAGACAGCGGGGTATGCCTGCTGCGGATCGACAACCAGTTCCAAATGGCCTCCAAGCCGGAATATGGAGATATTATCCGCAAGGTGATGGATATGCGCCGGAATGTGCCGTTGTCCCCGGCGGCGATGGAGGTGCTTTCTATTGTAGCCTATAACCAGCCGGTGACCAAAGCCTTTATTGAGCAGATCCGGGGGGTGGACTGCTCCGGCGTGCTTCAGAGCCTGACAGTGAAGGAATTGGTAGAAGAGAAGGGACGCCTGGAGCTTCCCGGCCGGCCGCTGTTATACGGCACTACAGATAATTTTTTAAGATGCTTTCAGCTTTCCAGCTTAGAGGAGCTTCCGCCTCTGCCGGAAAAGGAAAAGGCCCAGGAGCCTTCCGAGGAGGGGGAACAGGAGGAGGAGCTTAAGCTATGACGGCGCTTTGGATTATCCTGGGGATTTTTGCTTTTTTGTTTCTTTTGCTGCTTTGTCCCATTACGCTGACTGCCGGCTACGAAACTCAATTGGAGGCTAAGCTGCGTTTTTTATTTTTCAGCTACCGGCTGGCGCCGAAAAAAGAGAAAAAGCCCAAAAAGAAGGGAAAAGCGAAAAAACAGGAGGAAGGCTCTCCCGCCGTCCAGGAGTCTAAGCTTAAGCAGCTGATTAAGGAACGAGGGTTTGCGGGCTTTTTACGGCTGATGAAGGAACTGGCACAGCTTTTGACCGAGGCCGTGAAAGACTTTTTAAGACACGCAAATGTGAAAGAATTGGAGCTTCGGTTAACCGCTGCCGGAGAGGACGCCGCGGATACCGCTGTGAAATATGGATACGCTTGTTCTGTGGTGTATCCTGTGGTGTCTATGATTACGGCGCTTTCAGGCTGTAAAAATTATAAGGTATCGGTAATTCCTGGATTTCGAGAAAAGGAAAGCAGTGTATTCTGCTATATCAAGATTCGTTTTGGCCCTATTTTTTTAGTGGCTTCAGGATTTAAAGCCCTGCATAAGTATTTTAAGCTGGTATTAAACCAGAAAAAAGTGGAAACCCTGAAAATGGAGCAAACAATCGCTGATTAAGCGAGATGGAAAATCGCCTTTAGATCCTAAAGGACTAGAGGGATGAGACGATTTTTAGAAAATAAGGAGGACTTGTCCATGAGCGACCATCCAATCGAAAGCATGATGAATACCACGATGGAAAAAATAAAGACCATGGTAGACGCCAGCACCATGATCGGCGATCCGATCACTACGCCGGACGGCACGGTGATCATCCCGGTTTCCAAGGTGTCCTATGGGTTTGCTTCCGGCGGTTCGGATTTTGTCTCGAAGAACGCTGCCAGCAAGGATTTGTTCGGCGGCGGGGCGGGCGCTGGGATTACCCTGACGCCGGTAGCGTTTTTGGCTATTCACGAAGGGGAGGTAAAGCTTTTGCAGGTGGATCCCTTTAACAGCACCGCCGACCGTGTGGTGGGAATGGTGCCGGATGTCGTGGATAAAATCAGCGGACTGTTTTCCAAAAAGGACAAAAAGAAAAAGGAACAGCCTGAGGAGAAGCCTGCCAAGTCCAGCATAGACGATATCGATCTCAGCGATCCGCTGGTATAACCGTTGAATAATCGGGCAACCATCTGCATACATGTGTAAGGGCAGGTGGTTGCTTTGTTAAAGAAAAGAATCAAATTATTATGCGCTTTGCTGGCTGCAGCTGGAATCCTTACCAGCGCGGGAACGCCGGCGGCGGCCAACGGCGGAGAGCCTTCCGTTTCCGCTAAGGCGGCGGTTCTGATGACTGCGGACAACAGTACGGTGCTGTACGAGAAAGCCGCGGAGGAAAAGCTGCCGATGGCCAGCACGACTAAAATTATGACGGCGCTTCTGACCTTGGAAGCGGCTCAGGCAGAGGACCGTCAGGTGAAGATCACCGATGAAATGGTCCGGGTGGAGGGCTCCTCTATGGGCTTGAAGCCGGGGAATGTGGTAACCCTTACGGCGCTGGCCCAGGGGATGCTTTTGTGCTCCGGCAACGACGCCGCCAACGCGGCGGCCATCGCGATCGCCGGTTCCACAGAGGAATTTGCCAAGCTGATGAACCAGCGGGCGAAGCAGATCGGCATGAAAAACACCAATTTTGTCACACCCTCCGGACTGGACGACGAAAATCACTATACGACAGCTTATGATATGGCTTTGCTGGGGGCTTGCGCTATGGAGAACCAAAGGTTCAGAGAGATCGCTTCCCAGAAAAGCATGCAGGTTCAGTTTGTAGAGCCGGACATGAAATACACCTTCGGCAACCATAACCGGCTGCTTACCGCTTATGAGGGGTGTATCGGGGTGAAAACCGGCTTTACCAAAAAATCCGGTCGGTGCCTGGTTTCCTGCGCCGAGCGGGATGGCGTCCGGCTTGTGGCGGTGACGCTCAATGCGCCCGATGACTGGAACGACCACAAGGCTATGCTGGATTACGGCTTTTCTAAGGTGAAGCAGGTAAGCTTTGACGATACAGCCTTAGGACTCCAGGTGCCTGTTGTCGGCGGCGTTCGGGATTCCATTAGCGTCAATGGGGCGTTTACCGCCGGCGCCTCCGTTTTAGCGGAGGAGGAAAGCGGGATCGAGAAAAGAATCGAGGTGCCCGCCTTTCTCTATGCTCCGGTGAGAAAGGGACAGACGGTTGGAAAGCTCACTTATGAAATAAACGGGGAGGTGCTGGCTTCAGTGGATTTGCTGGCGGGCGAGGACCTGCCGGCCCAGATCAAACAGAAAAGCCTGTGGGAACGGTTTCTGGATTGGTTCCGGTAAAAATGCTGTTAGACATGAGGAGACTGGGAGAACCCTAAGCCGTTTTTGATTTCACCAAACACAGCACAGCTGCCCGGCTGGCTTGAATGATGCGGATGACGGGTAAAATTTGCCAGGCATCGGCCATGGCCGGGGGCTTTCCATTTTGAAATAGAGCAGTGCGCGGCCAGACTGGTCGGGCCTGGATTAGAATTGCAACTCAATTTTAGGAGAAGTGAAACATGCAGGATCAAAAAATACGGCTGCAAAAGATGCTGGCCGATTGCGGGGTGGCTTCCCGCCGGAAGGCGGAGGAGCTGATCCAGCAGGGAAAAGTAAAGGTTAACGGGCATGTGGCCCAAATCGGTGACAAGGTGAACCCGAAAACGGATCATGTGACCGTAGCCGGACGCAGAATCGTGGCCAGCCGGCAGTATTACTACATAATGCTGCACAAGCCCAGAGGATATGTGTCCACCATGAGCGATGAAATGGGCCGCAAGTGCGTGGCGGAGCTGGTTAAGGATATCCCGGCAAGGGTTTATCCCGTGGGCAGGCTGGACCGGGATTCGGAGGGCCTGCTGCTGATGACCAACGACGGGGAGTTCGCCAACCTGATCATGCATCCCAGCAAGCACGTACCTAAAACTTACCGGGTTACGGTACGGCCGGATATTTCCGAGGAGCAGCTGGCGCTGATGAATGTAGGCATGGAAATCGATGGGGTGAGAACCGCCCCGGCGGACGCCTGGGTCATCAGCCGGGAGCCGGGCAGAGTGGTTTTGGAGATCATTCTGAGGGAGGGACGAAACCGGCAGATCCGGAAGATGTGCGAGCAGCTTGGAGTGGAGGTAGCCAGATTGAAGCGCGTTGCGGTCGGACAGGTTAAGCTGGGGATGCTCCAGCCTGGAAAGTGGAGAAATCTGACTCTGGATGAGGTCAAAAGGCTGGCCCCAGCCTTAAAACGATAAGAAAGCCGGCTTTGACAAAGCGTTTTTAACGGCGGTTTTATTACCCGTTGTACGGTCAAAATGAAGAGATAAAAACGATCTGAAAATGACATGGAAATGGAACTAATCAGCAAAAAGAAGGAGTGGTTGCGATGTTGACGATTTTACCGGAGCAGGACAAGCAGAAAAGCGGAGAAAGGCTGAATACCGCTTACGCGGCCAGCGGCTATGAGAAGGAGTCCGGAAAGGATCCGGCGCTGCTGGTAGTGCGGGAGGGAGGCAAGGAGCTTGGTTATATTGCCGTGGATGTGGACAAGACCTCTGTGCGGATCTTAGATTTCCAGCTGTATGGCTGTACGGATTACCGGGATATGGACGTGGACCAGTCGGAATACTGTGAAATGATGATCCGTTCGGCGGCCTCTTACGCCTTAAACCGAAACCTTTTCCATATGGAGACCAAGCTGGTTTCTATTTTCCCTTTGGTGAAGCGGTATGGTTTCCGTAAGGATGACGAAAGAATGGGGATGGAGATTTTTAAATTAATTAAAAACTGCAAAAATTGTTAAAGTTTTATCTAATATACCTTGTTATTTGACGGAATTTATACTATAATGTAAATCAGTTGCGTTGATAATTTCTCAGTAAAAAATGGAATGGAGGAACAAGGATGAGTATAGAAAGCAAGCTCGCTTTTTTGCAGGAAACCAAAGCGGCAAATGCACAGACGAAAGCCTATCAGCGTCTTCAGCTCCTTTTTGACGAGGGGACCTTTGTAGAGATCGACAGCTTTACAAAATCCGGAGACGGCAGGGCGGAGGCGGCTGCCGGCTTTGGCTCTGTAGACGGCTGCCCGGTATACGCGTTCGCCCAGAACAGCGACGTAGAGGGCGGCGCCATGAGCAAGGCTCAGGCCGCGAAGATCTGTAAGGTTTATGAATTAGCGGAAAAAACAGGAGCCCCGGTGGTGGGAATTTATGATTCCATCGGCGCCCGTTTGAATGAAAGCTGCGAAATGCTGGCGGCCTACGGCGATGTGATGCTGAAGGCCAACAACCTTTCCGGCGTGGTACCCCAAATCGCTGTGATCGCGGGCCCCTGTCTGGGAGCCAGCTCCATGATCGCGGCGGCGGCGGACGTGGTAATCATGTCTGAGGATGGCCAATTCGCTTTGCAGACCAACGGCGAGGGCGGAGACCTGAAGGAAGCTTCTGAGTCCGGCCTGGTTCATCTGACCGCTAAGGATGACAAAGAAGCGGTAGCCAAGGCCAGAGAGCTGATCACCCTGCTGCCCTCCAATAACCTTTCCGGCGCGCCGATCACCGATTTTGCCGATTCCGCCGCTGAAACCGATGGAGAATCCGGCGCCTCTATTATCGCCGCCGTTATGGATCAGGACAGCTTTATTGAGTTTCAGGCTGGATTCGGCGCCGGCTTTATCGCCGGCTTGGCCAAGCTGGGCGGCAACACAGTAGGCGTAGTAGCCAGCGAAGAAAAGACAGCTGACGGCAAAGCCTGTGAAAAGGCGGCCCGCCTCGTTCGCTTCTGCGACGCTTTCGCCATTCCTGTGATTACCTTTGTGAACGCTGAAAGCTTTTGCTGTATCAAGGCGGCCTGTAAGCTGACCAACGCTTATGCCGAGGCGACCACCGCGAAGATCTCTGTGATTACCGGCGAAGCCTACGGAGCTGTTTATATGGCCCTGGCGGGCGCTGCGGCCGGTGTGGATGTGGCTTATGCTTGGCCGACCGCTTCCATTTCCGCTTTGAATCCTACCACAGCGGCTGTAATGCTGTGGAGCGATAAATTGAAAGGCTCTTCCAATCCGACCGCTGACAGAGCGAAGCTGATCGCGGAATACAAGGACCAGGAGGCCTGTCCGTTTAAGGCGGCTGGCGACGGCTTTGTGCAGGATGTCATCGAGCCCAGTGAAACCAGGCTGAAGCTGTATGCCGCCCTGGATATGCTGGCTGGAAAGCGTGTGACAAGACTGCCGAAGAAACACGCCAACAATCTTTAATTCGTAAAAGCTTAAATTGGTAAAAATTAAAATTTAAGATAATAATGGAGGTTTCTCATGAAAAATTTAAAGATCACCGTGAATGGTACCGCATATGACGTACAGGTAGAAGAAGTAGCCGCAGGCGCCGCTCCTGTTGCTGCTCCCGCTCCGGCTGCCAAGCCTGCCGCACCCGCCGCTGCTCCTGCTCCGGCCGCTGCGCCCGCTCCGGCCGCCGCTCCGGTACCCGCCGGTGCTGAGACCGTAAATTCTCCTATGCCCGGCACCATTGTCAGCGTGAATGTTTCCGTCGGCCAGAACGTGAAAAAGGGCGATGTGCTGGTAGTTTTAGAAGCTATGAAGATGGAGAATGAGATTATGGCTCCTCGTGACGCTGTGGTCGCGAGCGTGCAAGTAAACAAGGGAGACAGCGTCGATTCCGGCACTCCTCTTGTTTCCCTCCAGTAAGGAGGCGCGGTTATGGCTAAAAAGATTTTAATTACGGACGTCACCCTTCGGGACGCGCACCAGTCTTTGATCGCCACCAGAATGACTACCGAGGAAATGCTGCCGATCCTGGAAAAAATGGACAAGGTGGGGTTTTACTCTCTGGAATGCTGGGGCGGCGCGACCTTTGACGCTTGTCTCCGTTTCTTAAACGAGGACCCGTGGGACAGACTCCGCACCATTCGGGAGAAATGCCCCAATACCAAGCTGCAAATGCTGTTCAGAGGCCAGAATATGCTGGGCTACCGCCATTATGCCGACGACGTCCTGGAATATTTCGTCCAGAAGTCTGTGGCCAACGGTATCGATATCATCCGTATTTTTGACGCTTTGAACGATATCAAAAACCTGCAAACGGCTATTAAGGCCGCGAAGAAGGAAAAGGCTCACGCCCAGGTTGCCATTTCCTATACCACCGGCCCGGTATTCACTACGGAATACTATGTGGATTACGCTAAGCGCATTGAGGAGACCGGGGCGGATTCCATCTGTATTAAGGATATGGCGGCCTTGCTGACTCCTTATACCACCGCCGAGCTGGTCACCGCCTTGAAAGAGGCTGTCAGCATTCCGATTCAGCTTCACACCCACTACACCTCCGGCCTGGCTTCCATGTGCCTGCTGAAAGGCATCGAGGCTGGCGCGGATATTCTGGATACCGCAATGTCTCCGCTGGCTCTCGGAACCTCTCATGCTCCCACTGAGTCTATGGTGGCGGCTCTGAAAGGCACCGAGTACGATACCGGCTTGGATCTGATCCTGCTTAACGAGATCAGAGATTACTTTATGACCTTGCGCAAAAAGTATCTTGACAGCGGTTTGTTAGATCCCAAAATGCTGGCTACTGATGCCAACGCCTTAATTTACCAGGTGCCGGGCGGAATGCTTTCTAACCTGCTTTCTCAGCTGAAGCAGGCCGGCAAGGAGGATCAGCTTCAGGATGTGCTCAACGAGGTTCCGCGTGTCCGTGAGGATTCCGGTTATCCGCCGCTGGTTACCCCCACCTCTCAGATCGTGGGTACCCAGGCGGTGTTCAACGTGATTACCGGCGAGCGGTATAAAATGTGTACCAATGAGTTTAAGGATATGGTAGCCGGCAAATACGGCACCACTCCTATGCCTATTGATCCTGAGTTCCAGAAGAAGATCATTGGCGACGCACCTGTGATTACCGGACGCCCGGCGGATCTGCTGGAGCCTGAGCTGGATACCTTGCGGAAGGAGATGGCTCAGTGGAGCGAGCAGGAGGAGGATGTGCTCTCCTATGCTATGTTCCCGAAGGTGTCTCTGGACTTCTTCAAAAAGCGCCAGGAAAAGAAATATGGGATTGACGGCAAGCACGCCGATAAGGAAAAAATGATCCATCCCGTGTAAAATGAAGCTAAAAGCGGTTGACTTATTCTTTTGTCAGCCGCTTTTTGTTTTGAAAAAAGCGGAGCTGTTTTCAAAACAATAGTCATTAGATCGCAAGAACAGAAAAAGGAGAGCCCAACGGACACTTCACATAAAGAAGTGTCCGTTGCGGCATTTATAAGTATTTGTAAAGACGGTTGGATATGATGAATTTGTAGTAAGAATTAAATTATTATGGAGGAAAACTACAATGAAATCATTGTTTGAACAAAACGGCGGTACTTACTGCAAGCAAAGCGATTATCTCATTCCAAATCTTACACTTCCTAAGAATGAAGAAAACGTTATTGGTGTTTATGGTGAATTACATTTGTGCTTTTTACAAGAACACCGCAAATTGACTTATATCAATTTACTTACAAGCGGAGCACTTAATGAATATCTTTCCGAGATTGACAAACAAGCACGGGAGCGTTTTTATTGGATTGTAAGACAGTTAAAAACAACACAGGGCATTACTGAACAGCTTAAAGCTAATAGTCCTATGGAATGGGTTAGAAAAATGAATTGTATTCGTCAGCAGGCAGATGAGAGTGTTTTTGCAGAAATAATCTACAAATAATAGTTACTCTAAAATATAGATAGTATATTTCGCGAATATACTAACACTTGTAGAAAAGTATACAATATATGGTATAATTATAAACATAGAACTGCTATTAAATTATAAAATTGAAACAATATTAAAAATGCTGGAGGTTAAAAATGTCACTGATAGATACATATAGAAACAATATTGCCAGAAAACGTTCTGAGTTATCAAAGTTATCTTCTGACAAGGCAAAGGAAAGCGATAAAAAAGCCCGACAGAAGCAAAAGATTGTTTCTGCAACAAATTCTTTAAAACATACATCCTCACAATCAACCATTCGTTCAAAAACATCTGAAATCGAAAAGGCAGAAAAAGAAATTGCCGCTATTGATAAAAAGATTGCTGATCTTGATAAAAAAATAGCGCAGAAAGACATGGAAATTGCATCTGAAGAAAAAAAGTTGCGTAGTGAAGAAGAAAAATTGCGTAAAAAGCAAGAGCAAGAAGACAAAAAGCGACAACAACAAAATGAACAAACCTTGAAAAAGATAAATCAAGCTATTTCAACACAGCAAAAACAACAAGCAGATATGCAAAGAGATATCGAACGGTTAAAGGCAGTTCCAGAGAAAATAACAGTTCTATTTTTTGCTACTAATCCGAAGGGAACTTCTCAGTTGCGTTTAGATGAAGAAGCACGTTCCATTCAAGAAATGATTAGGAAATCCGAACACAGAGACTCAATCTCCTTTGAGACTAGATGGGCAGTGCGCCCCTTAGATATTCTCCAAGCAATTAATGAGATTAATCCAGATGTTATACATTTTAGCGGACATGGCTCTAATACTGGAGAACTTATATTAGAAAATACTGATGGTTCTGCAAAGCTTGTTACTAAAGAGGCTATAACTCAAACGATAATGTCTTCTTCCGACAAAATACATCTAATATTTTTTAATGCTTGTTTTTCTTATGAACAGGCATATGAGGTTGTTAGTCATGTAGATGCAGCTATTGGTATGACAGATTCCATAAGTGACAATGCTGCCTGTGCTTTTGCTGCTCAGTTTTATTCATCATTAGGATTTGGTCACTCTGTTAAAAAGGCATTTGAGCAGGCCAAAGGAGTTATGATGCTCGAATCACCAATAGAAGCAAATATACCTATGTTGTATACCAAAGATAATATTAATGCTGATACTTTGTACCTTGTGTGTCCTAATAATTGATACCATTGTCTGTGTTTGCCAAAAATTTTAACTAAAGCTTATTACATAATTGAGTGGTTTTCGCTACACAAAAATCTCTCATTTTCTTTATTTTTACAGATGATTTTGCTATATCTACAAAAAGCCTGTTATGTCTTACCAAGCACTGAATTTGGTTATCCAAATTAACTTGATAGGGCCAAAAGACCCTAATACCCTAAGAAAAAATGAGAGATTGTGA